>Ga0164318_10001842_pt1 | contig 19230 bp, 17 predicted proteins | sample GuaBasSedimGuay9_FD_113734 | JGI IMG/M metagenome (GOLD analysis project Ga0164318, IMG submission 113734) | Subseafloor sediment microbial communities from Guaymas Basin, Gulf of California, Mexico - Guay9, Core 4571-4, 0-3 cm | ecosystem: Environmental > Aquatic > Marine > Hydrothermal vents... | reverse complement strand
TTCAGGGTTCAAGGTTAGACTGAAGTAGGCAGCAGCAGGAAGCTGTAAGTCCCGATGCAACCGGGATTAGCTGCTAACGCCAACAAATGTTGACGTGCTGTTGCCCAAATCGCTTTTCGCTTGGTCTAAAGCGTTGTTTCGGAATTTCTATAACCCATTGAGATTATAGCTATTTATTTGCGCTATTGCCGCCTCGATCAGGGAATAATGAAATGATGGAACAATGGAATGATGTACAAGAAAAAAGAGGTTCCGACGCAGAGGATCGGAACGAGGATAAAAGCCTTTGGTGCCCATTATTCCATTGTTGCAGTTTTCCATTATTCCAATTGTGAGCGCAAACGTTTTAACGACCGCTCAAAGGAGTTTTTGTTTGGGCAACAGCCTGGTCGGGAATCTGATAACTTGATTACTTCAGGCATGCACATGAAAAAAGTTCGGACGCGCTTTCCTCCGAGTCCTACTGGACACCTTCATATTGGTGGTGCCCGGACCGCAATTTTCAACTGGCTCCTCGCCCGTCATGAAAAGGGCGAGTTTGTGCTGAGGTTTGAGGACACGGATCGAGTACGCAGCAGGCAGGATTTTGTTGATTCCATCCTGCAATCTCTGGAGTGGCTGGGTATCGACTGGGATGACGGGCCATATTTTCAATCAGAACGGTACAGTATCTACGAGGAATATCTTCAGAAGCTGTTAGATACAGGTCACGCCTACTATTGTACGTGTTCTCAGGAGACCCTGAATGCGAAACGCAAGGCCGCCATGGAAAGAGGGGAAAAACCAAAGTATGATGGAACCTGCCGTGACAAGGGGCTTCCAAAAACCGAAGGGGCTGTCGTACGCTTTCGGAGCCCGCTAACCGGCATTACAGTCGTAAACGATGTGATCAAGGGGATGGTCTCTTTTGATAATCGGGAACTGGATGATCTGATTATCCAGCGGAGCGACGGCTCTCCCACTTATAACTTTGCCGTAGTAGTAGATGACATCACCATGAAGATCAACACGATTATTCGAGGAGATGATCATCTCAACAACACGCCGCGCCAGATCCTGTTATATAAAGCACTTGGATATCCGGTGCCGGTCTTCGGCCATGTTCCGATGGTGCTCGGAAGCGACCGGAAGCGACTGAGCAAGCGGCATGGAGCTACGTCGATTGCCGCCTACAAAGAGGCCGGATATCTGCCTCAGGCCCTGGTCAATTATCTGGTACGCCTTGGGTGGTCCCATGGCGATCAGGAATTTTTCACCATAGAGGAATTAGTTGAGAAGTTTTCTCTTGAAAACATCGGTCACTCAGCCGGTATCTTCAATCCGGAAAAGCTATTGGCCCTTAACAAGGAACATATCATGGCCTCTGATCCTCAGACGCTGGCCCCCTATCTCAAGCCGTTCCTTGCTCAATACAGGATCAAGGTGACAGATGATGCCTACCTCTGCCGCGCAATCAGCACGCTTCAGACGCGCAGCAAGACTCTGCTTGATATGGCAAAAGGGAGTTTGTTTTATTTCGTTGACCACATCACATACGAAGAAAAAGCAGCCAGGAAATTCTTACAACCAGATATCCTGGCCACCCTCGAGCTTCTCTTGAAAAAGCTGGAAACCCTGCCTGACTTTACCGAAGAATCTCTGAAGAACGTTTTTACCGACATGATGGAAGAAACCGGGCTCAAGCTTGGCAGCATTGCCCAGCCGGTGCGGGTTGCCTTGACAGGCGGCACAGTCAGCCCGGGTATCTTTGAAATCATGGAAGTGCTTGGGAAAAAAAGGGTCACCTCAAGGCTTAAGGCAGCCATCGATTATATACGATAATGCCGCGCAAGGAACACCCTTGCCTCACCTACCGTATAAAGAGACCCAGTAACACAGACAGCGTCAACATCGTCTGCATCGTTTAGGGCAAGTAATATGGCATCTGCAACGTGAGGTACGACTACAGGGTCGTGCTTGTAATTTCTCAGGTATGATGCCATCTGGTCAGGGTTGATAGCTCGCTCATATTCCGGCCTTGTAAGAATGATACGGTCGGCAACATGAGCCAGGTATCTTGCCATCGTTTTCCATTGTTTGTCCTTTAGTATGCCAACCACTAAGGTTAATCGGCGACATGCTACGCCATTTTCCAAGAAGGTTTTAAGCGTCCTTATTGCCGCAGGGTTGTGGGCACCATCTAACAAAACAAGAGGATTTTTCGATACAATCTCAAGGCGCCCGGGCCAGCATACTTCGGAAAGACCGGAGTAAATCGCTTTTTCCGGGATTTTTAGACCTTTTTCGATGAGCAGTTCCAGTGCACCCAAAGCGACGGCCGCATTCGTAACCTGGTGATCTCCAGAGAGCCCGACTTTCAGCCGATCCCACCGGTATCGGCTGCCCAGGTATGTAAAAAAGCCCTCTTTCCCTCTGCGAATCTTTATCTCCTTTCCAAGTCTGCGCAATAGCGCCCCTTTTTCACCGGCTGCACGCTCAATGACCTTTAGCGCTTTCTTTTTCCTGCAGCCTGTAACAACACCGGTGCCCCTTTTTATGATACCCGCCTTTTCGGCAGCGATCTTGGCCAGGGTATTCCCGAGGTATTGTGGGTGTTCGATGGCGATATTGGAGATAATACCGACCTGTGGAGTCAGAATGTTTGTGGCATCATATCGCCCACCCATCCCGGTTTCAACGACGGCCCAGTCAACTTTTTTTACGGCAAACAGGTAGAAGGCCATAGCGGTTGCACACTCAAAAAAGGTGGGGGGGGCGCTCTGAGTGTATATCCCTTCAACTGTTTCGGCTGCCTTTGCCACATCCGCATCAGAGACGGGGCATCCGTTTATCCGGATACGCTCATTGAAGCGAACCAGATGGGGAGAGGTATAAAGGCCTACCCGATAGCCGGCTCGAACAAGAACCGACGACAGCATTGCTGCGATCGAGCCCTTACCGTTTGTGCCTGCAACATGGATACACGAATAGCGATCCTGGGGATTGCCGAGCCCCCTCATGAGTCGCGAGATCGTGTCCAATCCTGGTTTGATACCGAAACGCCTCAGACGATAGAGGGCGGCCAGGTGTTCATCAAGGCGGGGAATCATAAGATGTCAGTGCTTGAAGCTCCTCTGGCCGGTGTACACCATAGTTACATTGGCCTCATTGCAGGCCTCGATAGACTGGTAGTCGTTCAGGGACCCTCCGGGCTGGATTACTGCTGAAATACCTTCCCGGATGCCTACATCTACACCGTCTCTGAACGGGAAAAAGGCATCGCTTACCATGACAGCGCCGATCAGGCCGCCTTTTTCGCGGGCCACCCTTTCATCTATCTCTTTTTTCTGCCCCTCATCGCGAAGTTCATTGTAGGGAATCTTTAGTTCCTCGAAGCAGTACCGATCCGCCAGTTTCCGGTAAGCCTTGTCCCTGGCAATCTCGGCGACACCCACTCGATCCTGTTCCCCTGTTCCGATTCCAACCGTAACCTCGTCCTTCACATATATGACCGAGTTTGAGGTCACACCAGACTCCACCAGCCAGCCAAAAAGCATGTCCCGATACTCCTGCTCTGTTGGCTCCCTCTTAATTCTGTACTTTTTCCCTTTGTGCTCACATTCGGCTAACTTAAGGTCATCTTTGGAGCGAGCCTGTGGTACAAAAGACCACTGAGTAATGATACCTCCGTCGATAAGGCTCTTAAACTCTATAAAACGCTCGCCGACAAATGTCTGCAGCCGGCTTATGTTGGCAATTCTGATCACCCGAAGGTTTTTCTTCCTGGAAAAGATATCTACCACCCCATCCTCGAAACCGGGGGCTACCACAACCTCAGCGTATTGGCGACTGATCGCTTCGGCCGTTGCCTTATCGACGGGCCGATTAAGCGCGATACATCCGCCAAAAGCAGCGACGCGGTCGGCCATATAGGCCTTGATGTAAGCGTCCTCAAGGGAATCGGCTCGCGCAACCCCACAGGGGTTGTTGTGCTTGACGATGACCACAGTTGGCCTGTCTGTAAAGTATCTCAGGATGTTCAGGGCGTTGTCTGCATCGGTAAGATTGGTCTTTCCAGGGTGTTTGCCGGCTTGCAACAACTCAATATCAGAAGCCAGGTATCGGCCTGGCCGAATCATCTCCGTGTCACCCAGGACCAGGTTTCCGTTAACCAGCTTATAAAGAGCTGCCTCCTGGCCGGGGTTTTCACCGTACCTGAGACCTTTTTGAACACCACCAACGACCCAGGTTGCCTTTTCATAGAAAAGTGTCTGGCGCTTCTTTCCATCTATAAAAGATATCTCCATCTCTGGGGGAAAGTGATCAGCCATTATCGTCCTGTACATTTTTTTAAGATCGTCAGCCATGTCTCAAACCCTCCTGTATGTGCTCAATAAGCGGCGATAGATCAATTACAAGCAACTCTTATGGGATTTCCGTTTCCAGTGAAATGACGAATGAAGGTAAGCGCAGGTCATTCCCGCGAAGGCGGGAGCCCATGAGACATCACCGTGAGTTATTGAGTTGTTCCGCCTTCCTTGATGTCATAACAAGTGCAAACATCTTCAAAAGACTTACCTGCAAGAAAATCTGCAATATGGCGATCGTATACAGCGGTATGTTCAAATGCCTTTTGGGCGAGCTCATATCGAATTTTGAAAGAGAGTTTCCCGTTGTTTGCTCTCATCTCTGAAATAACCTTTCCATAATCGCCAGGATCGACAACTGCCGCAACCCGGATGAAATTTTTTGCCGAAGCCCTGATCATAGTCGGCCCACCTATATCGATGTTACCTCTCGCCTCTTCCACGGTTACCCCAGGCCTCGACATTGTTTCTTTAAAGGGGTAAAGGTTTACAACCACCATATCCATGGGAACAGCTCCGGTTCTTTTCAGGTCTTGCTGGTGGGCATCGTTATAAGTTTCCGTGAGCAAGCCGAGATAAATCTTAAAATCGAGCGTCTTAACCAGTCCTCCCTGGGTTTCGGGCTGGCCGGTATATTCACTGACAGGTATCAGGTTCGAAGAAGCCTGGTTGCCCAATATCTGTCCGATCTTGTTGTAGGTTCCGCCCGTGGAATATAGCTGCATGTCAGGGTTGATCTCTAAAAGTGCAGGTATGAAACCCTCAAGTCCGCTTTTGTCTGATACGCTCACAATTACATGTCTCGGCCTGATGAATCCATCAACATTAATGGCCATAAGTCTTCCCTCCGTTTTTGAGACTTTTGAAAGATATCTATACTGTATCTATTCAGCCACAGATACAGGCTGATCACCGTTGATATTCTTCTTTTTAGTTGATGATGATGGTACCGGTAGCCGCCCCGTATATTTTGAAATCTTTTCATAGAATCTCAGACATCGTCAAGCTGTTTTTTCGATTTCAATTGACTTAGCACTTTAGCTCTTTTAAAAGATAGACACAAATGATCTGAGAAACTAAATTGTCATGTATCAGTTTAGATTTTTTGAAAATACTATTGCGGACAGGACATCATCCCGGTTTCAGGTATCAGGAAAGCGAACGTTCAAAGCCGAAACCCGAAACCTGAACACCGGGTATTTGTATTTTTGAAAGGGCCAAAGTGAGAGACTGTTATCAATTGACATACTTGAAGGGTCTGCTAAGAATCACAGCAAAAATGAAAATACTGTAGCTGCAGCCAAGAAAGATGAAAGACGTTCAAAATCAGAAAGATCATCGCAAGATCGACATCGACAAGGTAGGAATCAAGGGAATCAAATATCCGATCAATGTCTTGGACAGGGCGAATAAGCTTCAGTCAACCGTGGCCACGGTAAATATGTATGTGCATTTGCCTCACAATTTCAAGGGAACTCACATGAGTCGCTTTGTCGAGGTGCTGAATCAATACTGTAACAATTTGAATCTAAAATCCTTCTTTGAAATGCTTGATACAATAAAAACAAACCTCGATGCCCGGGCTGCCAACCTTGAGATTACATTTCCCTATTTTTTGATGAAAAAGGCCCCTTCCTCTGGTGTTTCCAGCCTGATGAATTACACCTGTCAATACTTGGGAGAAATAGATGGAAACAGGCGCAAGCTCCTTGTTTGCATCAGGGTTCCTATATCTACTGTCTGTCCTTGCTCGAAAGAGATAAGCAGCCGCGGAGCCCACAATCAGCGCGGCATCGTCTCTGTTACTATACTTTTTAAGGAGTTCTTTTGGATTGAAGAACTCATTGAGATTGTTGAAAGCTCGGCAAGCAGCGGAGTTTACGCGCTGTTGAAGAGAGAAGACGAAAAATACATCACGGAACAGGCTTATGATCGCCCTATGTTTGTAGAAGATGTTGTCAGAGAGGTTATAACAAAGCTAAGGAAGGATACCAGATTTAGTTGGTTCAGCGTAGAAGCCGAAAACTTCGAAAGCATCCATAATCACAGCGCTTACGCCTATGCAGAGGTCTCTCCGAGGCCTTGGTAATCACCGGGCATTACATCTTAACCCACTATCCAGAGAGCTTTTTCTTTAGCTAATTGCATAACCTTGCTACTCACTCTTCCCATAAAGAACGCCTCCACCTTTGAAAGTCCTCTTCTTCCCACGACTATGGTATCATAACCTCCCTTGTCTGCCTCTTCAATGATGGACCCTGCCCGGCTTATTGCTTCTGAGACAAACTTGGTCTTTATCCGCCTGATATCTACTCCTTTTTGCTCGAGCTTTTTTGTGGCGTCTTCAAAAACGGATTCCATTTCCACCTTAGCTTTTTCAAGTTCTTCTTTTGTTAGTTTGATCAGGTCCCTTTCTTCAAAAGAAAGCTCTTCGTAAGACAATTCAAGGGCGAGAAGTCCACGAACGACATTCAACAGGAGGAGTTCCGGACATGCATCGCCGAGCACGTTCCCAACATATTCCGCTGCAGCCATCGCCCCTTCGGAACCATCCATTGCGACAAGAATCTTCTTCGTATCAGGATGCCCCCCCACCACCCATAGAGGAACGTTTTGAAGGTGGTCTATCAGCTTGTTAGCCACACTGCCAATGATAAAGTCTTTGAATCGACTTACCCCTCGACGTCCAAGCACCAGAGCATCATAGCCCTTTTGTGCTTCCCGCCCGATATCGCGAGCTATGCCGCCCTTGCGCTGTCTCACAACAACAGATATGGAATCTGTAGAGTATCCGGCGGTCTTGAGGATGCGGCTTGCACGTTCCATAAAATCGCCGATCTTCTTTTCCTGATGTTGCTCCCAGGCCTGGCTTCCAACAAACTTGTAACCAATTCCTGAAGTCTTTTTCACATCGAGAAGACTGTCAGGAAGCCGACTTATTACATGAAAAAGTGTTACTTTCGCCCGCCCCGCAGGCAACATCTGTGCCACATACCGGACCGCCTCAAAAGAGTGTTCCGAGCCATCGACGGAAATCAGTATTTTCTTTTCTCCCTGTCCCATTTTCAGCCTCCTTATTAGTGGCTTTTCCGAGATCCACTGCGATTAGATTTCTGCGATTAGATTTCTTCCTGCTACATACTCGCAATGTCAAAACTCGGCGGTCTTGAAAAAAATCCCCTCCACCTGGTATTTCGAGTGAAGGGGAAAATCTCTGTCGTACGGGTTGCTTGAAACGCGGGATTTTCCCCTGCAGTCGACCTGCCCGCCATTGCCACAGATGCCGGCGCAAGAGAAATGCTGTCTCAGGCGTTGGCAGGCGGGAATGACACAGTCATTAAAGAAGCCGATTTTTTACGGAACCGATAAACTTGAATACAAAAAAGAAAAGACGGAGTCGTCACTCGGCTGATGCCGTGGGTTTCGACTTTACGGGCCGTTGCCCAAACAAAAATTCCTTTGAGCGGTCACTAAAACGTTTTTTTGCTAACAAATCTTGGCGAAGCGGAAGGTTAGCGATATCAACTGTTTGAGCCCGGAGGGCGAGTTTTGACATCCCCTGTAGCGAGCCTTAGATTTGTCAAAAAAGAACTTAGCTCGCTTCGCTCACAATTGGAATAATGGGCACCAAAGGATTTTTATTTTTCCCATTATTCCAATATTCCATTATTCCATCATTCCCTGATCGAGGCTGCAACAGCGCAAATAAATAGCTATAATCTCATTGGGTTATAGAAATTCCGAAACAACGTTTTAGACCAAACGAAAAGGGATTTGGGCAACAGGCCGTTTAAATCTGACTGTCCGGGCTGGGGCAGCCCCCGCAGTTGCGGATATAAATGTAGCTTAGAACAATATTCGCTAAGTGTCAATAATCTATGTTCATGACGCACTTCTAATCTTTTCTACAACAAGTTCCGCAGCCTTAATCAGGGGGTATGCGGTCGGCGCTGCGGTAAGCAGAGGGTGAGTCCCGATCTGGGCAGTCAGAATCGAATTTACCGTCATTCGGTGTTGAACTGCAAGGCCAATGAGATTTGTCAATTCTCCGGTACCTGCCCCGGCTACAACTTCTCCGCCAAGGACCACACCTGATTCCTTAGCCACAATTAGTTTTACAATCTCTTTATGCGCACCGGGCAGTGTTCCGGGATGCTTATCTACACCTTCAAAGGTGTCCGTTACGATCTCAAATCCTTCCCTTCTTGCCATACTTTCGGTCAACCCCGCTGCCCCAAAGGCGGTTTTGCCGATGGCAGTAGAGAAAACTGCAATGGTTCCACCAGAGGTCTTCAGTGTCGAAAGTCTGTACAGATTCATGCCTGCAATTCTTGCCTCTCTACAAGCGGTAGAAGCGAGCATGATAAGCCTCGGTTTTCCGGTAACGAAATCTCTTTTTTCGGCGCAGTCTCCAACAGCAAAGATATCCGGGTTGTCTGTCCTCATATACTCGTCCACTTTGATGAATCCCATCTCATTGATTCTCATTCCCGCCTTTTCTGCAATTGCTGTGGCAGGGCGATAACCCATAGTCAAAATTACCGCATCTGCCTCCAGTCGCCGCCCGTCAGCGAGAAGGACGCCACTGACTTTCCGGTCTCCCAATATTTCCTTGATCCCTGTGCCGGTCACTATTTCCACGCCCCTGCCCATGAGGATTTCCTCGGCCATAGCCGCTATCCCTGTATCAAAGACGAGGCTCAAGATATGTGGCAATATCTCAACGATCGTCACGGTCTTGCCAATCTTATTCAGCTCATCAGCCACCTCAACGCCTATGAACCCCCCACCAACTATGGCAATTTTCTGGCACCCTTGAAGCCTTGCTGTCATCTCATCAAGGTATTCCTTGTTCTTGGGAACCGTAAATACGTTTTCCAGACCCGCTCCCTTCAGCCATTTAGGAATTACAGGAGCAGAGCCGGTGGCAAGGACAAGTTTATCAAAATTGATCTCGGTGCCGTCAGATGTGTTACAAACTTTATTTTCCTGATCTATAGAAACTGCTTCATCAATTTTAAGCCTGATATTTGCGTTGACCAAAACCGCATCAGGTACAACGTCTTTATCACTGCTTTCGAGTGAGCCAAGAATGTAGGGAATCCCGCAGGGGATGAGCACTTCTTTTTCTTTCCGCACAACCAAAAAGTCTTTATCCGGATAGCTCGATTTTCCCGCCAGTGCAGCAACGATCCCTGCAGCACTTCCACCAATCACAAGCACATCTACTTTTTCCATATTCTTATTTCCTTTCTATCTTAGGAGGCAACGTGAGAGTTTTTTACGGATCAGTTTGGATTTTTGAAAATGCCTGTTTCTTGAAAGGGCCAAAGTGATACGTTTTCATGTCGTTTCGAGCGAAGGGAGAAATCTAATGCTGACAGCTTTGGGCAATTCTCGCAAAGCCTGCTCTGATGCTTCGACGATTTGCTCAACAGTTCCCGCCGGCAATCACAATCGCTTGAGGATGGTGTCCTCGAATTCAGGGAAGTAATAGCCGATGACGGGGAGATCAAAGCTGGATAGAATCATTGTATTGCTTTCACGTTCTAATAAGAACTCGAACGATTTTTCAATCAGCGTTTCCGCAGAGACTTTGCCCCCGGTTAATTCCTGATAGTAATCTACGGCAAGTTTAACCGTGTGGGTTGTAGTAGTTGCTCCCCTGACGGTGACTTCGAAGGTTTCAGCCCCCTTTTTGGTAACCTCGATTTTCGCCAAAACGGGATCCTCCTATATCTTCGTTTACTTATGCATCTGAATCTTTAAGTGCTATTTGTCGAGGCGCTCACCTCAAAATCACAGATCAGCGGCATATGATCGGAGAGTCTAACCGCGGGTGCCTGAAAACCGGTGACCTTTATTCCAGCACTGCAAAAAATGTAATCAAGTTGCCTTACCGGGAACCGGCTCGGGTAGGAAGGTTGCCCTTGACCGTTGGCATTTTTTAACCCCGTGGCGGCAAGGAAGAATTCCAGTTCCCGATCGCCCCATAATGCATTGAAATCTCCGGCAACTATGACCGGCCTTTTGACATCCTTGACCATCGCATGAAGTTCTTGAAGCTGGTGATGACGATGGCGGAACTTAAGCGAGAGATGTACCAGGAAAATCGTGAATTCCTCTAACTCCAGCTCAATTACAAGGCGTTTAACACCTTTGCGAAAATAATGCAACTTTTTAGATTTAATTTCCCGGTTGGTCAAAATCGCATTGCCCTGCTTATTCACTACAGGAATTTTCTGCGCCATTGAATTAGTGGGATATTTCGAGTGATAGACATAATGGTGTTTCATTTTCCGCCCGATGACTTCAGCCTGGTTGGTCTTTTCGGAACGGTATGATCCACTGTCAACCTCAATCAATCCAATAATGTCGGGATTCACCGATTTTATGAAATCCACTATTTTGTTCAAATTCCCATTGGTGCGCTTAAAATAGCCGCTGTAAGGCACAGGCAGATGAAACCGCCTCCCGATGCCTGCTCCGTAGCGTATGTTGTACAATAAAAATCGCATACTATCGCCCTCATCCCAACTCTTTCCGATCTTCGATGGCCTTTTACCAGGTTATCAATCTTGACTGTTTCATAAAAGGTCTCCAAAGCCGTCACACCCATGGAGGCGGGAGTCCATAGGTGCCTGAAATATTTATGATTTGTCATTGTAAACGCCCCACACAGGATCATTGCCAAAGCGTTTGAACCACCATTCTTCTTCTGTGATATATTTTTCCACTTCTTCTTTTGAAAACGAAAAGCTATAGTTATTACAATAGTTCATAATTTCTTTATATGCCTCGTTAATTTTTTTTGCCTTTTCCTCACAGATCTCTTTTTTCTCCCGAGATTTGTCGGGATGCCATTTAGCCATTAATTTTTTATATTGTCTTTTTACTTCCTGCAGGGTAGCTGACTCGGGCAATTCCAATATCTTTCTCGCCTCAGTAATTTGATCGTATTTGGTCTTAGCTTTCATTGTTACTCTCCGGAATACATCTATTTCATATCAGAGATCAGAGTAGCGCCTTTGCGCAATCCGCCCCGGCTGCAGGGGATAACTGTGTCGCCTCTTTCAGAATTTCTGATACCTCATATTTCACACAGATTAATTTACCACAACTAAATCTTTCCTCCAAGTGCTTTTCGCAGCAGGCACGAAACCAACGGCGGCCCCAACACAGGAAGTTCTTGGACGTGAGCCCGTAGCAGAAGTTCTGTGTCAATCGGTGCAGAATGCAGGCACTTCAGCTTCAAGGCGCCTGCAGCAAATGTGATTTGCGGTTCAGCGTTCGGCTCGCCTCCTTCAGGGACGATGCAGGTCGGCTATCAAACCCTCGCAGAGGGCAGCATGAAAGGCTGCAACGCATGAAAAGACGCAGACTATTCTTTTGCAAGCAAAGATGAAAAGTGGTATGTACAAAGTCAGAATCAGCAGTCAGCCCGCACTGGCGCTTTGCTTTTAGTGGAAATCACCAAACATGAAAGCCAGATCTAGGGCAGGGAATGCAGAGGTGTCCGATGTCTAAATTTTCTCATCTTGATGAACAGGGCCGTGTGCGCATGGTAGATGTATCGGCAAAGCCTGTCACTGCCAGGGAGGCAGTAGCGCAGGGTGTTATTACCATGCGGCCCGCAACCTTTGATCTGATCAAAAGCGAGAAGATAAAAAAGGGCAATGTCCTTGAAACCGCCCGCATCGCCGGCATCATGGCGGCCAAAAAAACCGCCGGACTCATTCCTATGTGTCATCCACTTCCGATAACTCACGTAAAGATCGATTTTTCCCCCCTGCCGGATACCCACAGTATCCGAATAGAAGCGGTTGTCCGTGTAGTGAGCCAGACCGGCGTGGAAATGGAGGCCTTGACAGCGGTATCTGTCGCCGCTTTAACCATCTACGATATGTGCAAATCATATGACCGCACAATGGCTATTTCGGATGTATACCTGCTAAAGAAATCGGGTGGCAAAAGCGGTACGTTTGTGAGGAAATAACCATGAAGGATGCGTTCACTTACGACGTAGCCGAATTCAGACAAGGTTGCTTTCAACCAGTTCAGACGACGGTTATTCAAGAGATTCCTCTAACCATCTACCTCAATGGACACGAAATCATCACCCTCCTTTCGACTGGAAAGGAGCCCGGGTTCCTGGCAGTGGGGTTTTTAAAATGTAACGGACTCATTACAGACAGAAGCCAGCTAAAAAAAATTCACGTGAAGGAAGACTCGGAAAGGCTTGAAGTCTATGTCGAGGCAGGCCAGAGCGATTTCGGCCTTCCGCCTGCCGGACACTCTACAGAATCCGGCTGGCAGAAGGGAAAAAATTTTAAGCAAAATGTGAAAACACTTTGCAGCAAAAAGGTTACTGAAAACCTGATCGTGACCCCTGAACAACTCCTTCGATTGGCAGAGGGCCTCTCCGAACGATCAGCCCTTTACAGGATCACAGGGGGTTGCCACAACTCATTGCTTGCCACGCCTGAAAAAATCGTTCTATTCCATCAGGACATAGGGAGACACAATGCTATCGACATGATTTGCGGTCAATGCTTTTTGGACCGGATTTCTGCACATGACAAACTGATTGTAACAACAGGTCGTGTCACCTCTGAGATTCTTCTGAAGGTGATACGTATCGGTGTCCCCGTGCTTGCGTCAATATCGGCGGCGACGAGGTTGGCCATTGAGCTGGCCCGAAAGACCAACATGACACTTGTAGGCCGACTGAAACAGGAGCGTATTGTCGTTTATAGCAATGGCGGTAGGATAGCAGGACTATGACAGGAAAAGAATTTTTCAAGGTAACTTCTCTTGAGAACATCTATGATTTGATCGGCACATTTCCGCCTGTTGGCGAAGAGATTATACCTCTGGATCGGTCTCTTGGCCGAATCTTGACCCGTGACACAATATCTGAAATCAATCTTCCCGAATTTACTCGTGCCACTATGGACGGCTATGCCGTGGGGGCCCGCTCGACATTCGGCGCATCGGAAAGCATGCCTGCCGTACTCTCGGTTGTTGGCTCCGTTGCAATGGGGGAGATCCCGGGAGTTTCGGCAAGGAGCGGGGAAGCGGTTCGCATTGCCACGGGCGGCATGCTGCCCGAGGGAACAGACAGCGTAGTTATGGTGGAACATACGCAGGCACTTGATGAGCATACCATCGAGTGCTTCAGGAGCGTTGCCCCATTGCAGAATGTGATAGAGATCGGCGAAGACATCAGAAAAGGAGAAAAGATTCTCTCGAAGGGGACGCGCATACGGCCCCAGGAAATGGGCGTTCTGGCAGCCCTTGGCCAGTCCCGTGTCCCTGTCTACAGGCAGCCGGTTGCAGCGATTATCTCATCCGGGGATGAAATTGTACCAATAGAAGAAACACCGGGCTTGTCTCAGTTGCGCGATGTCAATGCCCACACACTCACAGGCCTTGTGAAACTCTCAGGTGGTATTCCTCTGTACCTGGGCATAGCCAGGGATAACTCTGAGGAATTAAACCGTCTCTTGCAGCGCGCACTGGCACGGGCTGACATGGTATTGATTTCAGGTGGAAGCTCTGTTGGATCACGTGATCTTACCTTGGATGTGATCAGGGGTCTTCCTGATTCTGAGATACTGGCGCATGGTGTCTCTATTAGTCCCGGCAAACCGACGATCCTGGCCCGGATCAAGGAAAAGCCGATCTGGGGGCTTCCCGGGCAGGTGACTTCAGCAATGGTTGTTTTCTATATGATGGTCCGGCGCTCTCTTGAAAAGATAGGCGGGCTTTCGGAAGAAAAATTGGGCAAGCTTCAGGAGGTTGACGCCCTGCTGAGCCGCAATCTGGCCTCTGTTCAGGGACGGGAAGATTACATCCGCATAAAGCTTGTGCAAAAAGGCGAACACCTGTATGCAGAACCCCTTCTTGGAAAATCGGGCCTGATCCACACTATGGTCAAGGCCGATGGCCTCATCAGGATTGATAGAAACTCGGAAGGGCTGGACAGGAACAGCCACGTGAAGGTGATCTTGTTTTGATAGCAAAACTCACACAATCCTTGACCGGTGACATCTGGAGAATCCGCTCGGAGGAACTGCCCTGGAGGAAGGCCATCTGGATCAGGCCGCTGCGTGTTATCCTGTTGTCCTTGCGCAGGTTTGATGAAGACAAATGCCTTTTCAGGGCATCGGCGCTCACCTTCTACTCAGCGCTTTCTATTGTCCCTGTGCTGGGGATGGCCTTCGGTCTTGCGAAAGGATTCGGTTTTGAAAAGGTTCTTGAAAAACAACTCCTTGCAAGATTTCAGGGGCAGGAAGAAATCATTATGCGGTTGATGGGCTATGCTCGTTCATTTATTGAAACCACAAAAGGCGGCGTCATTGCCGGTGTTGGTATCTTGGTCCTGTTCTGGACAATCATACGGGTTTTGGGAAACATTGAGGATTCGTTTAACCATATCTGGGAAGTCAAAAAAGGGAGAAGCTTTTCAAGGAAGACCAGCGATTATCTTTCTGCTATGCTCGTCTGTCCCTTTTTGCTCATCATTTCCAGTGCGGTGACAGTGGTAATAAAAAGCGAAGTAAAACTCATTGTTGACAGAATCGCTCTTTTAGGTCCCATCAGTCCCGCCATATTTGTTGGTCTGAGCTTGTTGCCGTATTGTGCGATCTGGATCCTGTTCACGTTTGTTTATATGTTTATGCCAAACACCAGGATTAATTTCAAGTCAGGGGCTCTTGCAGGGATCGTTGCGGGGGTTATGTACCAGCTTTTCCAGTACCTGTATCTTTCGTTTCAGATCGGAGTTGCCAGATACAATGCTGTTTACGGAAGCTTTGCTGCCTTTCCGCTTTTCCTCATTTGGCTCCAAATCAGCTGGGTTATTGTCCTCTTTGGAGCCGAGCTTTCTTTTGCTTACCAGAACGAAAAGAGCTATGAATTTGAACCAGACTCCACAAACGTGAGTTATGCTTTTAAAAAGTTGCTTACACTGCGGGTTGCGCACCTGTTTGTGAAAGACTTTGCCCGGGGAGGCAAGGGGCTGTCGGTCACGGGGATTGTGAACGGACTTAAAATACCCGTCCGGCTGGCACAGAGGATATTAGAGGAGCTGACAAAATCAGGCGTTATTTCCCGGACATATAATAATGAAAACAAGGAACCGGTCTACCAGCCTGCCCTGGACACAGATCTGTTCACGATTAAGTTCGTCATTGACAGGATAGAGCAATACGGAAGCGATGCCCTGCCTGTTGCAAGGTCACAGGAGCTGGAAAAACTCTCGGAGTGCTTGACATCCTTCGGACAACTGATTGAAAAATCACCGGCAAATATGCGCTTGAAAGATATTTAGGACGTCTATTCGTTATCCCTCTCCACTGCTTCCAGCAGGTCAATGTAGATGTCCGGCACGGTGTAAGTCACCCTGTTCCAGGACGGAATCTGGGTCCCTTCTTTCTCTTGCTTCGCCTGCTCCCAGGCAGTCGCAATAAAATCTCTAAAGTATCGCACGGTCAATTCTTCCTGGTGCCGGTCGTAGACAAGATCGTTTGATTCGGCATCGTCACTGTAACTTTTCACGAAACTTAGTGCCATACTATAATATGTATGCTGCAGCATATCAATAAAGGCATCATCAATCGGCATCCCATGTGAACGGATGTAGTTTAGGTAAAATTTTGCAATATCAACTACCATGCGATGGAGGCCGCGCCTGGAGTCTTTTTCGGAGAGTTCTTGATGCTTATGTTCATAGTTTTTACATAAATCGATCTGGGCAATCTTTTTCGGTGTGAGACGACTATAAACCTCAGAAAGGGTGCTGACTTCAATAGCCCAGTCGTAGGCTATGTTTATGGCCCGGGCAAGTCGCGTCAAAAAGCTGAACTCTCCTGCCAGCGGATAGCGGAACGTTCGATGATAACGGAAGAACTGTTCGAGCATGCTCTCACCGCGTTCATGCATGATGTTGACCAGGGCCTCCAAGAAAGGAGCCGCAAAAAGCCGTGTCGTTCTTCCCTTCATCTCGATGTCAGCAGGGGAGATGCGGGCGTAATAACCTTTGCAAAATTCAAGGTCATTGTTGGGATTCGCAGTGGGCTCTATGAGCCGGCCGAGTAGCAAACGATCGTATGTAACGATATCACAGTCGTGTAGTGCAATGACATCACTGGTTTCTTTGGCAAATAGGTATCCCAAGGCAATCCACACCGATTGACCTTTCCCCGGGACGCCAATGGGAATTTTGTGCTCCTGAAGTTTCTTAAATATTGCCTGAATCCTTGGACCATCGACCCAGACCAGCTTTACATCCCGACCTTTCTTCTTCAGCCTGCCAAAACAGTCTCTGGCCTCTCTGAACTTCTTTTCTTCCTGTGTCCCCCCGAGGGCAACCACGACAGAACAGAGATAGTCCACCTCATTAATCTGGTTGATAATGTTATCCAGCACATCAGGCACATGTATTTCGTCATACAGGGAGGGGAGAACAAGACTCATATGCATGTGTCTGGAGAATTGTCGCAGCTTTTTTTCCAGCCGCATCAATTGTTCTTCAGGATCAAAGATATCGTAAAACCCATGGATGGTGGTTATGGAGCCATATTGGTGAAATTCGGTCACGCAAACACCCCCTTTGTGTTTTTCTAAGTCAGTTCCTGAGCCACGAGCAAGATTCGCAGATCCATCACATTTGTATTGGTAGGCCCTGTTTTGATAAGGTCGCCGAGTTTTTCAAAGAAGTGATACGAGTCATTATTAGACAGGGAATGTACAGGATTCAACCCCAGCGCTTTAGCCCTCTGAACAGTCATCCCGTCTGCTATAGCGCCCGCTGCATCGGTTGGCCCGTCCGTCCCGTCAGTTCCTCCACTGAAGACAACAACACGTTCCAGCCCACTGATATCGATAGCTGCACCAAGTACAAACTCCTGGTTGCGCCCTCCGAGGCCTTCTCCCCTGATCGTAACGGTGGTCTCACCGCCCGAGAGCACACATGCAGGCGGGGTAAGTGGGTGGCCGCTTTTCACGATCTCTTTTGCTATGGCCGCGTGAACCCGGGCGACTTCCCTGGTCTCTCCCTCGACCATGGTGGAGAGAATGAGTGTGAAGTACCCTAACTCGAGGGCTTTTTTCTCGGCAGCCAAGACACACTCCTTGTTGCTCCCTACAATCACACTTTGCGTCGCGGCAAAGATCGGGTCTCCCGGTTTTGGGGTCTCAGTTACCTTTCCCTTAATTCCTTTTTGAATATACATATGCACGCTTTGAGGTATTTTTTTGTCTATGCCATATTTATCGAAGATGTTCATGCAGTCCTCAAACGTAGTAGAATCTGGCACGGTTGGGCCTGAAGCGATTACATCTAAGTCATCTCCAACCACATCTGACAACATGAGAGAAACGAGAGTTGCCGGATATGCCGCACGTGCCAGGCCGCCACCTTTTACCGCAGATATATGCTTTCGGACGGTATTAATTTCATGAATGGTCGCCCCGCAGGCAAGGAGCAGCCTTGTAGTCTCCTGCTTATCCCTAAGGCTCACACCCGGAACGGGAAGGGGAAGAAGGGCTGAACCCCCACCTGAGATCAGGCATATCACAAGATCTGTATCTTTCGCCCTTGAAGCCAGATCAAAAATGGCTTGTGCCCCTTTATGGCCCTCCTCATCCGGTACCGGGTGGCCGGCTTCGGCAATCTTCACCCGCTCCAGTTTAGTCAGGTGACCATATTTCACGTTTATGAGACCGCCTGTAATCTTTTCTCCCAAGATTGCCTCGAGTGCTCTGGCCATGGAAGCGCTGGCTTTTCCCGCCCCGATCACATAGATATTTTCAAACTGCCTCAGGTCATAAGCCGTTTCGTCTACTGTGAAACTGTTGTCTTCTATCTTGCAATACCGAATGACAGCAGCCTCCGCTTCTACTGACTTAACCCCCGCCGAGAAAATCTCCCGGGCATCTTTTCTCATTTTGGCAAGAACTTTCGATTTCATTTTGCTTTTTCTTGTGAAGCCGTCGGCCTACCGTTTTCCCACCGCTCCGAGGTAAATGGTTGTTTCTTCTTTGCCGTCTACCTTGATGAGCTCGTTGACATCATCATCGTAAAACGCTCCGATAGGGCAACAACCCAAATCGAGCGCAGTTGCGGCAAGATGCAGATTTTGCGCGATATGTCCAGCGTCCATGAATATGTATCGAATACAGCGGTCGCGATACTTTGACATAGAGCGGAGAACAACGGCAGTCCATATGAAGACCGTTGCGGCTCTTGAAACCACGCCCTGGTCCATGGCCGCCCGCCTGAGCCGGTCAGCAAAGTTGCCCGGGTTGATTTCCTCTAAAGCGAACTCGGCCACATTGAAATGGTAAATTCCAGCTTGTAGCCCGGAAACATTGTGGATAGCGAGATAGGTTTCCACGGGATATAGGGCCCCCGCCGAAGGTGCTGTTCTAAACTTATAGCCATTGGTTGAATGCGTGATGCCCTGAGTCGCCCACAGCAGGGTTGCCAAGGTATCGAGTCTGATCGGCTCAGAGGCGTAGCGCCTCCTTGAGCGCCGCTCTTTTAAAATACTCCACAGACTATCAGTATTTTCAAAGCGAGGCTCAGGCAGTGGGATCAGCAAGACGTCAGGATACGTCTTATATCTCGGGGGGGTGGGGATTTGTCCTATGTTGTCCTTGCGGAAAATAGAGCTGCGATCGTACTTAGTTTCTTTAAGGCACTGGAAGGCTATTGCGTCTTTATACGATTTCATGAAATACCTCTAAAAAATCAGTAACACTTTAGCTCTTTTAAAAAAACAGACATACGGAGCGGACAGGCCATCCGATTGGAGACCGTCTCAAACTCAGACAGTGAGCCAGTCTCCAATCGGATGGCCTGTCCGCAATAATATTT
>Ga0164318_10001840_pt1 | contig 19237 bp, 13 predicted proteins | sample GuaBasSedimGuay9_FD_113734 | JGI IMG/M metagenome (GOLD analysis project Ga0164318, IMG submission 113734) | Subseafloor sediment microbial communities from Guaymas Basin, Gulf of California, Mexico - Guay9, Core 4571-4, 0-3 cm | ecosystem: Environmental > Aquatic > Marine > Hydrothermal vents... | reverse complement strand
GCATCAATGACGGATACGTTCACGGAGTGAACGGAGTCACCATCCCCCGAAGGATGGAACAGGAAGAAGGGGGCATCCACTCCCGACACCTCCGCGGAATCCACGGACCAAACGTAGGTGAGGTTCCCCACATCCTCGTCGGAGACCACGACGGAGAGGTTCAACTCCCCCATGTCATCCATCTCGATCGATTCCTCATCCGGTATCCTTACAACAATCGGCGGCAGGTTGGGATATCTCCCGATGACCGGGAGGATCACGGAAGAGGGTCTGCTCCGGTCCAGGAACAGCGTGTTGTTGGCAACGAGATGGCCGCTGTTGTCGTATATCCCGTCCCTCGTGTTGGGATTTGCCAGGAACCGGGGATAATTGGAGGAGGAGACGGCGACCCTTATCCTGTGACCCGCATTCCATGCGTAGGCCGTGGAGAACATGTCCACGGTTACCCGGTAGGTCGTGCCCGGCTCCATGAACTCCCAGTGGTCCGAACCGTTGCGGTTCCTCATCCTCAAAATCCCGTCCGTCACAAGGATCGACCTTCCATCGGGATACACGTCAGTTATCTTCACGGTGAAATCCGTATCATACCTGTCAGATGTGACATAAAGGTCGGCCGTTATCTTTCCGGTCACCTCCAGGGGCTCTTCAAGGACCGGTGTCTCGAACAGTATAACATCATTCCTGTTCTCCACCGGTCTCTGGTCCTTCAGACCGGAATTCGAACCGAAGTTCTGTCCGCCGATGGTGGGTACCGGATCGGACGGGTCGTACAGGTAGGAGATCGATACGCTGTCATCGAGAGGGGAGCGCGGGTCCAGTGAACCCCCCTGATGGAAGTACAGACGGGTACTGTTGGAAGGTACGGGCCATACATCCGAATACTTCCATTCCATGCCCGGTGCGTCCGGGTCGTCCGCATCCCCGATAAGAAAATAGGTGACCGTGGGCCAGTCATCGAAGGCGTTGGAGGCGTTCAGCATGTACTGCTCCAGCATGTCATGGAACATGTCCTCCGTGAAACCTCCATCCGAACCCGGCGGAAAATCGATATCACAATAATTGCGGTTGTAGGTGATGTCACCGTGGCTCCACGGACCCAGAACCAGCTTTGACCTGTTCCTTGCCCCGGGCCCCCCAAGGTAATTGTAACCCATGAAACCGTCGATGATACCCTCGCAGAAGGGATCGAACCATCCCCCTGCATGAATGGCGGGAACGTTCACAAGGGACCACCTGTCGAGCAGGGAAAGATTTCCCCAGAACTGAAGAGAGAAGTTCTCGTTGTCATAGACGGCCCTTCTCTCCTCGTAGGGGCTGTCTATCATGAGCTCCCCCAGGTTCATCTTCATGAACTCGCCGCCGTGATACGCGGAGTAATGGTACATGTCCGGGGGAGCTTCCGTTATGAACTGACAGGTAAGGTTCGGTGGTGCCATTCCAGCCATCCTGTACTGGGCCACGCCCAGCGCGGAGCCACCGTAGGTCGCCACCTTTCCGTCGGACCAGCTCTGGTTTGCTATCCAGTCCACCGTGTCCCTTCCATCCACATGGGCATACCACAGGATCGGGAAATCATCTGTTCCCTCCGAATCGTATCTCCCCCTGGTATCCTGGGCGATACCGTTCCAGCCCTGCCTGGCAAAATAGGCATACAATCCGGACCTCTCCCTGTCGTAAGGGGTCCTTACCAGGATGGACCCCCTCGGACCTCCCTCCTCGGGTGAATGTACATCCGTAGCCAGATGCACACCGTCCCTCATCTCCACCATGTAGGTGGTCTTCACGGTGGCCCTTGAAGGGAGCCCTTCCGTCCTATCCTGAAGGACACCCGCGAACGAGACCAGGAAAAGGAGGATCACCGCCATTATCGAAACGTATCCGGAACGCATGTGGGAACCTCTACGGGAGAACGAAACACCTTAATGCGGCATTCACATCGAAGCGTAAAAGGGTTTCCATAGGCGGCCAGCGGGAACATCGGCACCCGACACCGGGGAGCTCGCAATTCGAGATCCGGGGTAAAGGGGAACCTCCGTTCCCCTTGATCGAGGGAGCGCCGATGGCAGATAGGGGAACCCATCTATCAGCTGTAAAACAACATTTATAGTAGCTCTTCATTGAATATTTCGATCGATGATGAGGATTCTGATAATAGGAGGAGGGTCCGTAGGGGGAAAGCTCGCAACGGACCTGCGGGACCCTTTCGTTCTGGTCGAGTCGGACCCGTCAAGAGTGTGGGAGCTCAGGGAGATGCTGGGTTTCGACGATGACAGCAGAAATGTCGTACACGGTGACGGGACCTCCAGAGAGACGTTGGAACCCCTGTCGAATGACATAGAGGCTGCCGTTGTCCTGATGAACAGGGACTCGGAGAACCTGGAAGCGGTTTCCACCCTTAAAGAGCTGGGAATCAAGAAGATCATCGCAAGGGTGAACCGCTCCGAGAACATGGCGAGATTCATGGAGTTCGGCGCGGAGGTGTTCCTCCACCCGACCGGATATGAAGAAGGACTCATCAGAACCATGCTCTACCCGGATACGAAGCATGCGATACAGATATTCGTCAGGGAAGGGTCCCCTGCGATCGGCAGATCGATCAGGGAGCTTGAACTTCCCGAGGGCACCGTGATAGGTTCCATACTGAGAGAGGACAGGCTGATACCACCCGAACCTTCACTCGTCATCCAGAATGGCGACCTTATCGCACTCGACACGGTGGGTTCCGGAGCCAGGAAAGCATGGAGGATATTCTCCAGAACGGGCAGGATTGGCCCCAGCGGCCACATACTCATTCCCCTTTCACGGGAGAGGGACCTGACCGCCGTCAAGGAGGGAGAGATGCTGGCAAAGAGCCTTGGTTCCGAGATGATATTCATAGTGAGGCCGGGCAGCGAGGAACTGTTGAAGACCGTCGGCGGATTCATCTCGAAGAGGATCCCCTTCAAGGTCATCCATTCCAACAACAGTACACGGGAAATGATGGAAGGGAGCAGGAGAATAAGCTGGGAGAGAAAGGAACGTCATGAGATGGAGCTCATGTCCATCCTGGAGGAGCACATGAGGGAGGGGGCGCCTCACGTGGATCTCGTCATTCTCCCTCCACCCAGCAAGCCGCCCATCTACTTCCCCTTCCTGCCGCAGAGCATTGACCGGCTCATAGAGGGTTCACCCATACCGGTGCTGGTTTCCAGGAACCCGAAGACCTACAGAAGGATCCTGATGTACATTCACAGCAGGTCCACCCAGGAGATCAACATCGCCATCGAGATAGCAAGGACCACCGGAGCCAGGATAACGGCCCTTTACAAGAGACCGAACCGGAAGCGGGCACAGTATCTGCAGAGGTTCGCCCAGGTATACCGAGTGGAGGTGGATATAGTCAGGTTCGCCGGAAACCCCACTGTCGAGCTCATAAAGGAGGTGAAAAGGAACTTGCACGATCTGATCCTCCTCAAGAGCAATCTAAAGGAGCTGCAGACATCCCAGATGAGGAGGCTGGTCCATCTGGGAGAGAGATCGGTGATAGTGGTGCCGTAGGTGATGATTTGGAAATGATGGAGATCGTCGCATCCGCATCGGTTCCGACAGGACTTGCACCCATTCTGGTGAACGGCAGGATCGCATCGAGCGAGATAGATCCGTTCATCATCCTGGCAGTTGTCGCGGTCCTCGGTTTCGCGGCACCGTTCTTTGCCAAGGCCCTCAAGCTTCCCCTGGTGGTGGGGGAGATCCTCTTCGGCGTCATAATCGGTTCCTCACTCCATGTACTGGGCATCGTGGGGCTGGACATCGACCTCTCATCGGGAATGATGGACCTTCTGTCCACCCTGGGTTTCATAACACTGATGTTCATGATAGGGATGGAGAACGATTTCGATCAGCTGAGGGCCATTTCCAGAAGGGAGAAACTGGCAATCCTCCTCGTTATATCGGCCAATTTCATGATAGCCTTGGTACCATTCCTGCTTCTGGGCCTCCCCCTCATGGTGGGGCTCATCGTGGGAGGGGTGTCCATAGCCGTTGTGATGCCCGTGCTCAGGGAAATGGGAATCCAGAGAACCGGATTCGGGTTCAAGATGATGCTCATCGCCCAGATAGCCGACGTCGCGGCAATTTTCCTTCTCTCCTTCTCCGCCGCATCGGAGAGCGGGTTCAGGACCGTCATGATACTGATATCAATACCTCTCCTGTTCCTTATCCTCTTCTGGCTGGCGGACCTGCTGATATGGTACAAACCCCATCTCATGTCGAGAATAACAAATCCGACCGATCAGGCCGAACTGGGGGTCAGGGCAACCCTGGCTGCCGTACTGATATTCTACGGCCTTGCCCTGTTCATCGGGATCGAGGCGGTGCTGGGCGCCTTCCTGTGCGGCATGCTGTTCTCCGCCATATTCAAGGAAAGGGGGGCGATGATGGAGAAGTTCATGCCCCTGGGCTACGGTTTCCTGATACCCATATTCTTCATCTACCAGGGGTTCAGCGTTTCCATACTGGACCTGTTCGATGCGGGAGCCCTTGCGCTCCTCTTCCTTCTCCTCTCCGTACAGTTCATTTCGAAGGCGATACCCATAATGGTCAGCAAATTCTTCAAGCGGCCATGGTCGAATATAGGAGGGTCGCTGCTTCTCGGAACCAATCTGTCCGTTGTGGTGGCAGGTGTCAAGATCGGGACGGAGGCCGGCATACTGGATGAGAGGACGTCAACGGTGCTCATCCTGTACGGTGTCACGAGCTGCATACTCTTTCCCATGCTCTTCAGGAAGGTATTCAGAAAGCATCTTTCGGACAGGGTCGGTGCGGAGGGGGATCCATCATGAACACGGTCCGATAATGGAGGAAACGGTATCAGAGAGGCGGCCTCCTGAACTCACCCGCGGGAATGGAATCAATGACAACCTTCTTCAGTTCCTCCTTCTTGCTGGCCCCTTTCCACCTCTCCTCGAAATCCTCCCTGGAGGAGAGGTTCATCAACCACATGAGGGAATTGAGATAGAAGTTCTTCTCGTCCTTCGAGAAGAGGATGACGAACGTGCAGTGGACCGGGGAGGAACCCTCTGTGAACATCGCACCCCTTCTTGTGCGTATCAGGGAGATGTGATAGATATCCCTGCCCTTGACCTGATAGGATAGGATGACCGCATTCTTCATGCTCATCATGTGCGCCTTTCTGTCATCCCTTGTGAGCTCCTCAATCAGATCATCCTCCCCTATACCGAGCTTCCTTGACAGGGAATAGGCCAGCTTCCGGGAAAGGACCTCGGGAGGATGAAGATAGTTGAGATCGAACACCTCGGCATCCATCACCTTCTCCTTGAACCTGCTTCTGAGGATCTGGTCCCTCGATATGAGAACCTCCCTGAGCTCCTCGTCGAGCAGGCAGCTCTCCGTCTCCTCTCCCATCACCCTTTCGGCAACACGGAGGAACGCGTATTCCCGCTTCACCCTTCCGTAAGCGAACAGGAAATACCAGATCGCGCCAAGGAGAATGAAGGCGACGGCCACCAGGAGCTTCTCCCATCCGAGCATTATGATGAGAAGGATGTATCCGGCAATCCCGATTATCTGAGCGTAGGGATAGAAGGGAGCCCTGTACTTGGGTCGGTAATGCTTGATGTTGGACTCCCTCATGAATACCAGTGCCAGGTTGGCAAAAATGAACAGAATTAGGAGCAGCATTGAAGCGTAACCAGCCATACGCTTCACATCCGTGAAGGCGATCGCCATGATCATTATCAAGGTCGTGACGATTATCGCCACATGCGGCGTGCCGAACCTGTTTATCTTCCCGAACACGCCTGGCAGGAGCCCGTCCACTCCCATGGCCATGGGATCCCTTGATGCCGCCATTATTCCCGCATTTCCCGTCGAGACGAATGCAAGGATCCCCGCAATCGACATCACAGCGATCCCCGCGGTTCCGAGGAGGACACCGCCGGTATCGGATATGGGGGTCTCATTTCCCGATAACTTTTCCGGGGTCATGATCCCTATGGTCACAAATATCACCGCGAGATACAGGAGGGATACAACCGCCCAGGAGAGAAGCATGCCGTATGGAATGTTCCTTCCCGGTTTCCTGACCTCTCCGGCAACCGCGGCCACCTTGGTGGAACCGGCAAAGGAGACGAACACCAGACCCGAGGTGCTCAGGACCGGGGAGATCCCCTTCGGAAAGAAGGGGGAGAAATTGGACAGCCCCACGGATGAGAGATGAAAGAGCCCCACCAGGATGTAGAGCAGGAGGAGTCCGATAAGGGTCACGACCATCCACACCTGGGCCCTGGCGCTGTGTCTCACACCCGTTATGTTGAGGACCATGAACAGCAGGCAGAATCCTATGGCCAGGGCCTTGATCTCCATCACACCCAGGGACGGATACAGAATCGTTGCGAATATTCCCAGACCGAACAGGGCGAAAGCGGATTTCAGGGCCAGTGAGAACCATGAGGATAGACCACCCAGAGTTCCCATCATCGGTCCCATCGACCGATCGGTGAAGACAAATATACCTCCGGTCTTGGGGATGGCCGTTGACAGCTCTGCCTTTGCAAGGACAGTGGGAAGGGCAATGATGCTTGCTGCCAGATAGGCAAAGATGACGGCGGGTCCAAGATCGCCGTATACGACTCCGGGAAGAATGAAGAGGCCGGAGCTGATCATGGCACCGGAGGAGATGCAGAACACCTCCATCATGCCTAGTTCCCTCTTGACTCCCAATATATCACCAACGGAACCGTTCAGTCCATGATACCAACAATGTGTTGATATTATTTTTCACCACACGGGTATTCCGTGAACTGCACGGATCGAATCCGTTCGATATCTGGCATGTACTTCATGCACGGGGAAACGGAGCTCCCGGATCCGGGACACGAGGACGTTCCTCCGCTCCGCCCCACCATCCCTACCGGAACGCCTGGCTCATCCAAGGGGATCCCGGGGCGGAGGGGGAAGAGAGGAGGGGGGCCCCACCCTTGCGGATCTTTCTCCGCGGGACGAGGACCCCTCACCTTCGTCCTCCACCCTTCTGAACAATGGAGCTCCCGCACCGTCAGCGGGGTGGGCCCTTTTCCCGGACTGCCTGCCGGCCATGATATGGGATATTATCGAGGAGGCAAGGACCACTGCAAGGAGAACGGACCCCGCAAGGGCAATATACATTCCGGGACCCCACCCCAGACCCTCCTCCGCACCCGACAGCCTCTTCCCCAGAAGCTCCACGGCAGCCCCCATTCCGGTGCGGAACCAGATGATCCCGGTGAATGACAGGAGCACCGGGGGTATGAACAGTCCGTAATATGACCTTCGGAAGATCAGCGTGAGGGCGGCTCCCGCAAGGGAGATCAAAACGGCAGCTCCGAGAAGCGGAAGGGCCAGTGGGATGCCGATCCCTCTGATGATGAGGGGTGTTGAAACCGGTCTGATATTTATCGGGTTGGCCATTCCGGGGAGCGGTGAACGCTCGGAGCGTCCCCAGTAATCGGTCATGTGTGCAACGATCTCCACAACGAAACCTGCAGCATCACTGCCCTCGGGGAAGGCCACATTCATCGTTGTACTGTAGCTGTCCCCCGCCTCGGCGAACTTCTCGGAAAGCTCCTTCTCCCCCACGGTGAGGGTCTCCCCCTCATATCCCCCGGTGATGGCATCGTAGCCGGTCCTTGCCTTTATGGTCATCTTCTCGAGTGTTATGCTGAATGCCGACCTCGACCCGGGAGGGACCTGATCGTCCAGGTCGGTGCCCGTGAAGGTGACCGCGACCCGCATCGGTCTGGTGCTTCCCTCCGGCCAGAAGGGTACCAGGTCCGCCTTCAGGGAAACGTTGAGGTAGGCGGACGGACTGCCGGAACCCGTCCAGGTGATGTTGGCCTCCTCGGGAGGGGTCTTGAAGAGAAGCTCGTAAATGTAGGATTTCTCCTTGTACGAGTCATAGAGCACCCCCAGGTTCTCGAGGACCTCCCCCCTGACTTCCGGATATGTCTTCCACTCCTCATCCCTCGAGATGTTCGTACCGACACCGCCCCCGAGACCTCCGATAATACCGCCGCCGGATGATGAAGGGGCCGTCCTCAGGGAGTACTCGAACCCCACGGCATCGAAATCCGCATTCAGTCTGTATTCGATCGGACCGATCGCGCTCGTTCTCTCGAACCTTGCCCAGTCCAAACCCGGGAGGAGGGAAGCTCCCAGAATGATGCATGACAGGAGGGCCGCGGCCGAGGTCAGGTAGTGGAGAGTCTTGATCTTCATGGGGCTCAGCGGAACATGGAGTATGAGGCTCTTACAAAAGATTTGTCCAAGAAGGATGAAAAATCGGACACGAATGACAATACATTCGTATCCGACCTTTAACCCCCATCCCCCGAGGTATTGTGCGTAAGAAGAATTGATCCGTATCTAAGAGATCGATCGACTGGCAGGTTTGAATATCATATATGATGGAAAAAGAATCCCCGGTGTATCACGGCCGAAGCTCCCTCGCGGTCCGGTGAAATATCCTCGATTCTGAAAAGAAAAAAAGTGCGGGCCTTTCCCCCCATTGACCCGCGGATGGTGGTTCTTAGGCGTCCTTGTCTATCCCAGATCCTTGGTATCTCACTTAAAAAACAAGACCGGAATAAGGATATCTTCTCAAAAACGAAGGATCGATCTCGCCGCCAGGTGAGAGACTCCTTTCAAGGGAGCCGATCTCCGCGATGATGTCCTTTATTTCCGGTCCATTCATGTTTTTCCCTCGGGGGCGGGTGGGGACCTCGCCCCGTGTGCAGAGATTTCCCCTGCACATATATAAAAGAAAACGGGGGGCTCCAAGGGAGGCCCCAAAAAATAAGAGATACGAGAACCCCTTCCCCCCTCACATGAGCGATGGTTTCTCAATGGACGATATCGTGCTTCTGGTCGGGAACTCCGGGAGCTTCATGACGAAGATAGACGGCGGCATGTTCCATATGAGGTCTCCGAGGGGGGCACTCGACACCGGAAAACTGCTGGGCAGGTCTCCCGGCGATACCGTGAAGATAGGGTCCGTTGAATTCACGCTGCTGCGCCCGGACATCCTGGACCATCTGGAGAATCTCGACAGGGGAGCCCAGATCATCCTTCCGAAGGACTCTTCCCGGATGGTCCTTGAGCTGGGGCTCTCCCCAGGGTCCAGGGTTGTGGAGGGGGGAGCGGGGTCCGGAGCACTCTCCATGGCGATCCTGAACGCCATATCCCCCGACGGGGAACTTGTGACCTACGATATCAGAAAGGACCATCTCGAAAGGACCGCGGGGAACGTGGAAAGGGCAGGTCTTTCTGGTATCTGGAAAGGGGTTGTGGGCGATGTGTGCATCGATGTGAGGGAGAGGGGGGTGGATGCCTTCGTCGTTGACATCCCGAACCCGGAACTCGCGGTGGACGCGGCTGCCTCCTCGCTGCGGGCGGGGGGAAGGTTCTGCTCCTATGTTCCGACATTCAACCAGATGGAGAGAGCGGCGGGGGCGCTGAGAAGGAAGGGGTTCCGGAATGTCGGCGGGTTCGAGCTGCTCGAACGTGGATTCTCCATAAAGGAGGGGGCGACCAGACCGGTCACCGAGATACTAGCCCACACCGGTTTCATCGTCAGGGCCAGGTGGATGGGGTCACCTTAGCCGCTCCTCGATCATCTTCTTCAGCCGGGGATCAGTAACGTGTGGAAGTATGGAGCGGTACACCTGCTTCATCTCAGTGAACCTGAAGGTGTCCATGTAAAGCTGGGCCATGTTCATCTTGATGTTCAGGTCGTTCACACCCTTGGACATCGCCAGCTCGTACTGCTCAAGGGCCTCCTCGTACCTCTTCTGCGAATGATAGAGGGCTGCCAGGGAGCCGTAGGGTTCGCTTCTCTCGGGTTCCAAGATCTGCGCCTTCCTGTATTCCACCTCCGCCGCTTTGGGCCTGCCGGTCGCCTTGAGCACATCCCCGTAGTTCAGATGCAGCTCGAGGGAGTTCGGATCGAAGGAGAGACCCTGAACGAAACGCTCCTCGGCTCCCCTGAGGTCTCCCTGTTTGTAAAGTTCGATTCCCTCATCAAGCAGTTTTGCAGCCTTCCTTCTCGCAAAGAAACCCGTGAAGATACCTCCTTGTGCTGTCCGGCGGGATTTGGCCGGTTATATTATAATATTTGGGTTTCGATTAGGGAGGGCCGTTTATAAACGACCGCCACTTCGGGGGACCCTCATTTGAACATAGGAATTCTTGGATGCGGCTTCATCGGGACGACCATAGCGTGCGCGGTTCAGGACATGGAACGGGTGGATTCCATTCTGCTTTACGACAGGGATTACGACTCCGCCGTGAAGCTGTCCACCAGGATAGATAGATCAAGGATCTTCCCCCCCGCCGATCTGGAAGGGTTCATAGATGGGTCCGATCTGGTGGTGGAAGCTGCATCGCAGGAAGCCGTGAGGGATGTCCTCCCGGGTGTCGTCGAGAAGGGGAAGGATGTGATGATCATATCTGTCGGGGCCCTTGTCGATGACGAACTGCTGAGCTCCCTGAAGGAGAGGGCGGCAAAAAGCAGCTCGAGCATACTGATACCCTCCGGTGCAGTTGCAGGGGTCGATGGGATCACATCGGCGTCCATGGCCGACATCGAATCGGTGACCCTCACCGTGAGAAAACCGCCAACGGGCCTGACGCTTCCGCCGTCACTGAACCAACACGCTGCGGATATAAAGAATGCCGAGGAGCCGGTGACCCTCTTCGAGGGCAGCGCCAGGGAGGCAGTCAAACTGTTCCCGCGCAATGTGAATGTCGCCGCCACTATAGCAGTGGCCGGGATAGGATTCGACAGGACCACGGTCAAGATAATTGCAGATCCCAAAGTGTCGAGGAACCAGCATCACGTCCATGTCAGGGGGAGGTTCGGCGAGATGGACATTCGAATGCTCAATCAACCCTCCACGACCAATCCCCGGACCAGCTACCTTGCGCCTCTGTCCGCGATCTCCGTACTCAGGAAACTGCTCACCGGATTCCATGTAGGTTAAGGGGATGAGAAAATGGAAATAAGGACCCTTGAACTCAAGGCGGAGGGAGCTTCCATCGGTGACACGTTCTCCGCATCGATCGAGGTGCCGGGAGGAAGACTGTATCTGGATGAAAGGGTCGTGTTCCGGCTCCTTCTCACACCCGATACCGATTCCGGCCCACCACAGACCCTCTCGCTCGAAAGGTGTGCGGGGTTAGAGGTTCCCGACGATATCCTGGAAGGGGTCAAGGGAGAGAAGGGGGACGTCTCATTCGACATCCCGCTGATCCTGAGGGGAGAGAAGGGGGAGTCCGTCATCAAGATCGTTATCAAGGGCGAGGAGTACGGCGCGACCCTGGCCTTTTCCGAGGTGGATGTGGATGTCGGTACGACGAAACTGGGGGCGGCCACATCACCATGGCCCGTGAGGTGGGACGGCAGCTCTCCCCTCGAGATGGAGCTGATACTGGAGAACAGGGGGAAGAGGAAGGTCTCGGTCGATCATTCCGTGAAGCTGATCTCGGACGACGGAAGGGAGGTCATGACCTTCCCCCCCGGAAGCTGCAGTGTCAGGGAGAAGAAGAGGATACGGTTGAGGGCATCTCCGGAAGAACCGCTTACCCCCCGGGAACTTGCGGCCAGGATAGACCTTGTGGTCGAGGGAGAGCATCAGACCAGCACGGTCGAGAAAGCGGTCCTTCCCGAGAAGGAGAGGGAGATCAAGGTGATATGCCCCGGGAGGCTCGACCCCGGTGAGAAGCTTGTCATCGAACTCCGGGACCTGGAGGGGGAACGGGAAATAACGGTGGTCCCGGGAGAGGGAGAACCCGTCGCACCTCTTGAGACGAACAGGAGCGATGCGGGGATCGAGGCCATCTTCGAGCTGCCGGGGGAGCTGAAGGGAATGGTCCAGCTGAGGGTCCTTGTGGACGGCAGGGAGGTCTCGCGGTCTCCACTGTTCATGGAATCCTCATCCGACGGGACCAGACCCGTCGTCAGGGCACGCCCGGACAGGGCAAGACCGGGCGATGAGGTCTCCGTGGAGGTCGAGTTGAAAGGTGAACTCCCCGAAGGGGATACCGTGGTCACGATCAAACCGGAGATGGAAGGTGCATCTCCCATCACGATAGGAATACCCGCGAATGAAAGGAGGGGGGAAGGCACAATGGCAGTCCCGTCGGGCTCGCCCGCGGGGAGCTTCGGGGGCAATGTGACCGTCATCTCGGGGGAGAGGACCCTTTTCAACGGAACCATACCGCCATTCGTGCATGTGAGCATGGAAGCGGAGCTCGGCATCCGGATAATGACCCCCTGGGATCCCGGGCGGGGGAACGATGATGGCTGGGGATATCTGTTCCCCGGAGAGAGCGTGATATCCAGAAGAAAATATTCCGGGATCACCCTCCTGACCCTTGATACGGGCAGGGTGCTGGTGGTGGGTGATGACGATGAGCCCCTGCCGGCCGGGGAGGAGGATTGCGGGCCGGCATCCAGGGTGATACTGCTCGATACGTTCCTCGGATCCATCCTGGAAGATGAGGCCTTATCCCTCATGGAAAGTGCATTCGGCGGTTCCATCGAACTGCCGCATACGGCCGAAGAGGGCGAGATCGGGGATGGAGAGGGTGGTGGAGGTTTTTCCGGAATGCTCGCATCCCATCTCGCAAAGGAGGGAAAGGACCCCGCTCTCAGAACGCATCCCGAGGGGAAAAAGGACCCAGTGACGGAGCTTTCTGCGTCGCTGAGGGGCATACTGGGGCCGGCGGGGATCGGTGAAGGAGCGAACCCCGCGGAAGATCTCCGGGATCTGGTGGAGATCCTCGTGAAAAGGATGAGGACCGAAAGGGATGACCTTGACCCCCGCCTCCACGGCGGAATCCTCGCAGAGATCTCAAGGAGGGGAGCCAGGGCATTGAAGATGCTGAAAAGATCCCTCGGGAGGGATGAACCGGATGTGGAGAGGATTTCCGTCGGGTTGAGGAAGGTGCTGTTCTACCTGTTCGCCCATTCGCTGGTCAGGACCGAGATGGTGTCGTCCTGGTCGGATCCGGTCGTCTCCGTCTGGGACCAGCTGAATACGGAGAGAAAAAAGGCCGTCAAGACCGAGGTCCAGACCCTGCTTGATCTCGCAGGCTCCGTTCGCTCGATCTACGAAGCTGCGGTTCAGAGATGGGAGGCCTACCGGGAGAACCTTGGAACGAGGAAGAAGATGAAGGGCATCAGGGAGATCGAGATAAGACACCCTGGCGATAGTATCTCCGGGCCCGCAGGGGATGTCTGGAGCATGATGCTGACGCTTCGGGCCGGAGAGGGAGCTCCCCCGATGGAGCTCGAACCCTACATACTCCTGCCGGGTCCATCCTGGATACTTGAATCCCCATCCTCCTCGAGGGAGGGAAGGTTTCTGGTTCTTGACAGGATAAGACTTGCCGGCGGTGAGAGGAGGGACCTGGAAATGAGGATCAGGTCCCCTCCGAGCGTTCAGAAGGGCCGGAAGGCGATGATATACCTTCGTCCGGTCGGATGCGAGCTGGAGGTGGAACCTTGACCTCGAAGCCGCCCCTGACGGATCTGGACAGGATACTTCGCGAGTTCTGGTCATTCCGCCTCTACAAGAAGGGAAAGAAACCACTGTTCGACATCAACCCCCACGAGAGGATTAGGAAGGGGATCTGGACCGACAGCGGAGTGGACCTTACACGATTCGGCAGGGAGGAAGGGATACAAGCTGGATCGGAAACCCTTGCCCTGCTGAAGACCTCAAGGAAGATGGTGAGGGAGGGATTCCTTCGAAGGAAGACGGAGCATATGATCGTCGAGGATGTTGCGGACATCAAACATATAATGGGGACCCTGTTCGGGAGTCCTGAGAGGCCGCCTGAAGGAACAGCACTGCTCGGGGAGCTTCTGTCATCATCCATATTCCACCCGCTGATCGTATATGCGTCCTGCAGCCCCTTCCACGAGATCCCGGGGCACCTGAAACCCGCCAGAAGAAAGCAGAGGCCCCACGCGGACCTGTCCCCGGGTGCCATGCTCTCCGGGGAAAGAAAAGGAGCGGAAGAAGAGGGGGCGGGGGAAGACCTCGTTCGGCTCTACCGGAGAAAGGTCGACAGCGGGACGAGGCCGAGAACCTCCTCGGGCAGGGTGATGAAGGACCTGAGGGATGTCCTTCGTTTCATCTACACATGCCGGGACGCCGATCTCGAAACGCTCATATCTTCGGGGTCCCTCGAACGGTTTGCCGGGGAGGGACTGAAGAACCCGTATCTATCCGCCGTCCTCTCCGACCTGTCCAGGGATGAGGAGGGGAATGTCGAGACAGCCCCCCATTTCAGGAAAAGGCTGGGCCGATGGCTGTTGACCAGCTCCCTGGGGGATACGGTCGTCCAGGACCTGGTGCTTCACCTTCTCTCAAGGCTGAGGAGCTGCCCGGAAAAGGAGGCGGCCCGGCTGGAAAGGTCCGCGAGTTCGATCATGGACCCGAGGTCGACCCTGAAGCTCGAGGAGCTCATCTTCGCCTCCGAACCCGAGAGAAGGCATCACTTCATCAGACTTCTCGGACATACGGGAGACCGGGCCGCGGAGAGATCGCTGAGGAGGCTCATGGAGTACTCCACGGTGAAGGAGGACAGGAGCGCCGCAGAAGAGGCAATGAGGCTTCTGGGTGTGGAAATGAAAGGGGGAGGCGGAGGGAAAAGGTTGAAAAATAAGATATAACGAGACAACTTTACATAAAATGAGGGGGCAGGTATTGAGGTTCGATGACAGGCTGGATCCGCTTCTGGAGGAGATTGCGGAGAAGATCATAAACTGCACCAGATGCCCGCTTGCCGAAGGAAGGATCAACGCCGTCCCCGGGGAGGGCCCCCAGCATGCCTCGATGATGTTCATCGGGGAAGCCCCCGGTGCGAAGGAGGATGAAACGGGAAGGCCTTTTGTGGGACAGTCCGGTCAGCTCATGACGGATATAATGAAGGATGTGGGGATCGCAAGGGAGGAGGTCTTCATCACATCCATACTCAAATGCAGGCCCCCCGAGAACAGGAACCCGGATCCGGATGAGGTCCGGGCCTGCGCGCCCTTCGTCCTGGCTCAGCTGGATTCCATCTCTCCGATCGTCACCGTCACCCTGGGCAATGCCGCCTATGATCTGTTCTCCTCCACCTTCTACCTGCCGAAGAGGAAGGTAGGCGAGGTGCACGGGAAGGTGTTCAGGCTTCACTCGACGGGTGCCAGGTACCTGATGCCGACCTATCATCCGGCCGGACTCCTATACAACAGGAAGCTCATACCCGAGTTCAGGAAGGACCTGGAGACCGCTCTGAAATACCTCGGCATGAGACCCTGAGATCGGAGGGGTCTATCCTCTCTCGACCCGGTATCTCTTGTGGGCCATCAGATACGAGAAATATCCGGAAAGGGCCACGGCCGTCCTCACGAGCCACCATATGCTTATCGGCCTTTTCAGCATCTCGGAAGGATTGTAGGAACTCCAGAGGGAGCCGTGCTTCATTGTCAGCTGTTTCCTCCCGAATCCGTTCCAGAAGGCCTGCTTGAAGAAGCCCACGACCGTGGACCTCTCGCGGTGGTAAACTATCATCCGCTCGTTGTACTCGATCCTGTGCCCGCGCTCCACGGCCCTGTAGTTCAGGTCCACATCCTCCGCAGTTACGAATCTGGGATCGAATCCGCCTATCTCGTCAAGGACCTCCTTCCTGTAGGCCAGGTTGCAGGACGGCCAGGTGATGTCCACTCCCTTGTGGTACACCTCCACCCTCCCCAGGCTCTGGAAGGGTTCGTACCCCATCGCGATGGTCTTTCCACCCACTACCTCCCCTTTTTCAAGGGAGTTCCTTATCTCCCTTGCCCAGAAGGGATTGCATATGCAGTCCCCGTCGGTGAATGCCACTATCTCTCCCCCGGAGAGTTTGATCCCCATGTTCCTGGATTCTCCCCTCTGGGCCGCATACCTGCGCAGCTTTATGAAATCGTATCTTTTGGAATAATCCTTCACTATCTCCGGGGTTCCGTCGGTGGAGGCCGCATCTATGATCAGCACTTCCACGGGAGCTTCCTGTATGACAAGGGAGTCGAGGAGATGGCCTATATTGGATGCCTCGTTCTTCACCGTCACGACGACGGAAATGAGAGGCCTCTCACCTTCCTTCTCTCCACTCGTCCCGTCCAAACGGATCACTTCTTCCTCACTATGAAATCGGCAAGGGTCATTCCGGTCGATGATGCGCTTGACGAGATGTGGACCTCCTCTACGTCCTCCATCAGCTCTATACCCAGGGTTTTCTCCAGCTTCTTCACAAGTGAATCGGGAGGATGCATTTCCCCGTGCTCCAGCTTTGCTATCACCGAGACCCTCTCGTTTATCTTCCTCCCAAGTTCCTCCCTTGACAGTCCCAGTTTCTCCCGCCCCCGCTGAATGCGTCTGGGATAGTCCTGTGCAAGCTCCTTCTCCCGGGATAGCACGTCAGGCCTCCTCGGCTGCTTAGGCCGGGGTGCACTCACCTTCCTCTGCGGAGGCGGTTCTTCCCTTCTCTGGACCACCTTTCCGTACCTGGAACAATCGGGACAGAGATACATCTGGGCACCCTCGATCTCCACCAGGGTGAGCTTCGCTTTCCTGCCGCATCTCTCGCATTCAGCCATATCGAATGCACCTCCTTGCTCTGATATATTGACCATCCTTTTATTTCTTGCCATCAGGGGAATCCGAAGCCCCCGGCCGAACGCTCCCGAAGATTTAACTTTGCAGCGATGAACGGATCACCTCTGGATGAGGTGTTCGTGCATCTGGCAGAAACCCGCTTCAACCGATCCCCTCCATACGGATATCTCGTGGGTTCGGGTGGAGGAATGATCCGTGAAACGATGGTCGGTTCGATATCCCGGGGCCCTTCCATCGGTTTTTCATGCTCCGCCTATCCCATCCCCCATGTGGGTTTCTCCCTTCTCTTTATCTCGACAATGTGGTCCAGAACCTCGCGCTCCTCCACCGAGAGTTCGGCCTTCATCAGATCAGGGACCCTCATCTCGGGTATGTCCACGTAGAGGATGTCGTCCTCGTTGAAGTGGCGTCCCACCATCGGCCCGCTTATGGCCATTGCCACCTCCTCTCCCATCTTGGCCTCCTTCAGCGTCCTCTTCTCCGCCTGCATGGACACTATCTTACCGATGACACGGCCGTCCTCCCTCATAACAGACTGACTCGGTCTAATCCTTCCTACCAGGACCCTGACACCGACAACGGCGGGTTTCGATACGCGGAATATATGATCCTTGAGCACGAGGAACTTGGCTGGATGGGCATACTCGGATCTCCTCTCCTCCTCCATATCATGCTTCAGTTTCCTGTACCACTCCTCGTAATCCTCTATTATCTTGTAGATTACATTGTTGAGAATCACATGGACGCCGCTCTCCTTTGCCAGCTCATCCACGTTGGGAAGCAGCTTCACGTTGAAACCGAGTATCACCTTCCTGAGAGGGTCCTCCAGGGAAGCCACCTCCTTGATATCCCTCTCGGAGACATCCCCCGTTTCCGCCTTCAGTATCCTCACGTCGTTCTGGCCCAGCAGATGGTTCATGGCTTCCAGGGAGCCGATGGCGTCGGCCTTGATGAATATCCCCTCGGGATCGGTCTCGATCGAGACCTGGGTGAGTGAGAGGACATCCTCAATGGCCATTTCGAGGGTGACGTCATCCCTGACGACCCGGAGAGGAGCTCCGGCGATGACATCGTCGGCTCCCTTCGCCAGTATCTTCACGCCGGCCGCGGCATGAACCTCGTGAAGGTTGTCGAACTTCTCCCGGGGGTCCCTTATCTCATCCAGGGGTCTGGGTTTCAGCAGGGACTTGACCCTCAGAACGGCCGGCTCTCCTTTCGTTCCCACGACTATGGTGTCGTCCTTCATTATGAACCCCGAGTATATGATGGAATCCAGGGTCGTCCCCAGACCCTTCTCGTCCTTCACCTCGAGTATGGTCCCCTCCGCCGGATCGTCCTCGGTCTCCAGCTGTTCCTCCAGGAATTTCTGGGCGAGACCCACAAGAAGCAGTAATGCGTCGGGGATGCCCATTCCGGAAACCGCGGACATGGGGACCATCGCGATGGTCTTGCTGAAATCCGAGACCCTGTCGTATCTGTCCGCATTGAAACCGTGCTTCGAGAGCTCCCCCATGAGAGAGTAGATACGGTTGTCGAGCTCATCCTTCAACAGTTCATCCTGCTCCTGGAGATTCAGAATGAACGGCTGGTCCTCATTCACTTTCCAACCGTTTATCCTGTCCAGCTTGTTCAGACCTATGATGAACGGGGTCTTGTACTGCTTCAGTATGTTTATTGATTCAAGGGTCTGGGGTTTTATTCCCTCCATGACGTCGACCACCAGGATGGCCAGGTCGGCAAGTGAGCCCCCTCTTGCCCTCAGCGTGGTGAAGGACTCGTGTCCGGGTGTGTCTATGAACAGAAGTCCGGGGATGGAGAATTCCTTCCCCTCCATGAGGGGACCGCAAACCCTTCTCAATCCGTCCATGGGGACCTCGGTTGCCCCTATATGCTGGGTGATCCTTCCGGCTTCCCGGTCCACCACCCCGGTCCCCCTGATCCTGTCCAGGAAAGTGGTCTTCCCGTGGTCCACATGACCGAGAACGGAGACAATGGGCTGTCTTATCCTCATAAGCTTCACCCCTGAGTCTGCTCCGATAACACTAGGTATTATTTAATGATTTGAAATCGGAAGGGATTTCCCTCAGGCAGGTTGAGCTCCGCGTTGATTGTTGTTACAATAGCAGAAAAAGGATAAATATGGGTCAAATCCATTTATGAAAGACATCTTCGTGGAGGTTGATTGGATGAAGAAAGAAATAGAAGGGAGGTGGTATGCAGATGGATCTGTTGGGAAGTATTATGTTCCTGGATTTACAATTGAGTATAGAATGAAAGAGGGAGCTCAGAACAAAGTCATCCGCCCATTCGGTAAACACGATATAGCATTGCACATAGATGACGGATGCATGGGTGGGGGAAACAGCATAATTATGACTGATGAATTAAAATATTTATCCAATGATGAAAATGATGTATTATATAATCAAAATTTTCGGGACAAAAACCCAGATCGAATCGGTATCTTTCATTGGGTAATTTTTTGTAATAAATTAGAAGATGAAATTGTCTTTGGAGCACATATAACTCATTCAACGGATGGGGATGCTGATTGTAAG
>Ga0164318_10001838_pt1 | contig 19241 bp, 14 predicted proteins | sample GuaBasSedimGuay9_FD_113734 | JGI IMG/M metagenome (GOLD analysis project Ga0164318, IMG submission 113734) | Subseafloor sediment microbial communities from Guaymas Basin, Gulf of California, Mexico - Guay9, Core 4571-4, 0-3 cm | ecosystem: Environmental > Aquatic > Marine > Hydrothermal vents... | reverse complement strand
TTCTCTCCCGGAATAACACCCATATCGAGAAGGCGCCGCTTCACTTCCCGCTCTCCATCCAGTTTCACGATAAAGCAACTGACACCATCTTTCATCTCGCTTAAAAGACAAGGCTCCTGTTTTCCCTTATCTAACTTCGGGTTCTCTTTCCGGGATTCTATATTTTTGTTCCGGAAGGCCTGAAATTCAGCCTGCAAATCCAAACCCTCATCCTTTTTCAAAGTCAAAAACCTGAAAAAATCCTTCATCGCAGCAGCCGATTCCGGTGAAACCGAGTGTTCCATCCCACAGGCATCTGCGGAAGCAATCCCATCCGGAACCCCGAGAACAAAGCGCAGGAAGCGGTAAGTTGTTTTATGGCGGTCATAAACATCCAATGCCCGCGCCATACCCTTTTCCGAAAGAGTTACCGCGCCATGTTTTTGATAATGAACAAATCCCTTTTCTTTCAGTAGTTTCAATGCAGAAATTACAGATGGCGTCCGGATTCCAAACTCCTTTGCAATATCCGAGCTTTTCACACTCCCCAGCCGCAGGGACAACAGATAAATTCTTTCAAGATAATCTTCAGCCGTATGGGTCAGCATATTGCAGCCTCCTTCTTCGGAATAACAATATAGGCTGCCCTACTTTTTGTCAACAAAAATTTATTGGCCTTGAATAAATTTCATTATAAATACATATATATACTTTATTTTCTAAATGTTATATTTTATTCCTTGACTTCTTTAATTCTCTGACTTATTTTAGGTCTGCCTAATATCAGGCAATGATTCAAAATGGAGGTTACCTTGAAAACCATAAAAAGAAGCAAATGCCAAACCCACAAACCGGCACAGCACTTTCCCCGTATGGCATTTTTTGTTTCATTGATCTTATTGAATACATTATTTCTCTCAAGCCCCGCCTATTCGTCTGAACCGGAACACCTTGAAATACATGGCGCTATTATCACTGATTTCCTCCGAAACCGGAATAGCGACGACACTTTCAGCCATTATGCGACAGACAGCGGCAGCAATTTTACGTCTACAGTAAATGAAAGCTGGTTCAGTCTCTCCGGTGGGTTTGAAAAAATCAACGGCATGGAAACAACATTTGAAGCCTCTTTCGATTTTATGGGAGAAAATGACTTTGAAATTGTTTCCGCGTGGATTCGCCTCGAAAAGGGGAAATGGTATTTCCTCGCCGGGAAAGCCGAAAACCTTGTGGCAACAGGGGAAACGACACTGAATTATGATGGTTTTTACTCCGCAGGCGGCATCCAGACCGGGGCAAAAGCCAACCAGAACCAGCTCCAATGGGGGATTCAACTTAAAAAGCATCTCAAACTTGCAATGTCTCTGACAGACGAACCGGCACAAAACGGCAGTATGGATGGACAGCACTTCTCATCTGAACGCCCGGCTGTGGAAGGGGCATTGTTCTTTGATTTTGCCTGGGGAAACGGTAAAATTGCCGGCCATTCAGGAAACATGAGGCTGGATTCTCATGAACACTTCCATCCTGCAACAATAATGGCAGAATTGAACATTCCAATCACAAAATCTATTTCCTGGCTGATTTCAGGATTCCACTCAAAAGCCGGGTCTCAATTTTTCACAACTGATATTCTGTATGATTCAATTCCTTTACCGGACGGACATAACTATGAATGTTCCGCAAAAGGCGGCCTTACCGAACTTCTGTTTCAGGCCGAAAAGATACAGACATGGATAGGATTTGGAACTTTTTCGCTGACAGATGCCTCAAAGGCACATTATCGCCTGCACCAACCTGAAGACATCCTGACAGACAATCATCGTCTTTCCATCGGTTCCCGGTACGACTATTCCGACCATCTCCATGCGGGGCTTGAAATTACACGATATCGGACACAGCACCTGAGAGGCACGGAAATTTCAACCGTCAGGGCCACATCCATCCAACTGCAGTTTTCTATCACTTTCTGAAAGATAAGACGAAACAAGGTTCAGGCCGAAGTTAAGTGAGAAAAAGAAAACAGGGACAGATTTTGTTTATCAGATCCACCCCGCCACGGTAACGTCCTGTGGCAGTACACGCTGATCTGTGGTATGATTCTCATAGAGAACAAATGGAGGCACCATGGATATAAAGGGCTACGAAAGAGCATTGGGTTCACTTGACAAGAAAAAGTTCAAGGAAGCAAAAACTGCATTCATGAAACTTGCCGAAAAAACAGATAACGCTCAATTCAGGGAAAAATGCAATTCTCACGTTCAATACTGCGACAGAAAACTCAAAGAACCTGAAACAGAAAAATCGTTTGACCCTTTTGCCAGAGCAATCTTTCTCTTCAATGAGAAACAGTTTGAAGAAGCCCTGGCCCTCCTCCAACCCCTGTTGAAAAAAGACCCAAAGAATGACGTTCTTCTTTATGCCATAGCCGCTGCCAAAGCTGGAAAGGGAGAAGAGCAGAAAGCAATAAATTTTCTCAAGAAAGCAATTGCCTTGAACCCTGCCAACAAACTCCATGCAGAGAGGGATGAAATCTTCGCAGAATTACAGGAAAATCTAACCAAATCATAGAGGTCTTTCATGAAAACCAGAGCACTGATTCTTGCCGCTGGCGAAGGAACAAGGATGCGGTCACAGCTTTCAAAGGTTTTCCACGAGGTGGCCGGAATACCCATTCTATTTCGGGTTTGTCAGGCAGTAGGGCCCCTATCGGAAAAGACGGCTGTTGTTCTCGGAAAAAACTTTAATCAGTCCAAGGTAAAAATCCATGCCCTTTATCCGGATGTTTCGCTTTTCCACCAGAACGAGCGTCTAGGAACCGGACACGCGGCAAGCTGCGCCCTTCCCTTCTACAAAAATTTCGATGGCTATGTCCTGGTTCTGCCGGGAGATCTGCCTCTTCTGCGTACCGAGTCACTTTCTCAATTTCTGAAACAAGCTCAAACCGAAGAGGTTGATTGTGCCATTCTGGCCTTCAAACCGGAAAACCCTTCCGGTTACGGCCGGATTGTCAGCTTCGGAAATACCTTTGTTTCAATTGTTGAGGAAAAAGATGCCTCCCCTGAAGAAAAAAACATTCCCCTTGTTAATGGTGGAGTTTATGTCTTCCGGGCCAGACATCTTGTTGAATTTATACATTCCATTGGGAATCATAATGTACAAAATGAGTATTACCTCACCGACCTCCCTGCTATTCTGGCTGAAAAAGGATTCAATATCCGGGTCTTTACTGCCGAAAATCCCGATGATTTTCTCGGGGTAAATAATCGCGCGCAACTTGCGGCTGCTGACCAGACAGCAGTGAATCGGAAAAAACACGACCTGATGTTGTCCGGTGTCACTATTTTAAACCCGGAAAGCGTTCGCATTGAAGAAGCAGTTGAGATTGAACCGGACACATGCATCTATGGCCCCGCGCATATTCTCGGGGATACAAAAATTCAATCCGGCTGTGTCATTCAAGCTGGAACCGTTATCCAAGACACAACCATCGGGGAAAACTGTCAAATCAAGCCCTACTCTGTCATTACAGAATCTACAATCAGCGCCAACTGCTCCGTCGGTCCAATGGCCCACCTCCGGCCCGGAACCGTACTGAAAGCCAGTGTCAAGGTAGGAAACTTTGTGGAAACAAAGAAAGCCACCCTTCATCAAGGCGTCAAAGCCTCTCACCTCAGTTACCTCGGAGATACTGAAATCGGAGAAGAGAGCAACATCGGTGCCGGTACCATTACCTGTAACTATGACGGAGAAAAAAAGCACCACACGGAAATCGGAAGACATGTTTTCATCGGTTCGGACAGCCAGCTGGTGGCGCCGGTGACAATCGGCGAGAATTCCTATGTTGGCGCCGGCTCCACGATAACCAGAAATGTCCCCCCTTGCTCACTGGCTATTTCCCGTGCAAGGCAAACAATTATCCGGGACTGGCCTAAGAAAAAGGGGAAAAAATGCAGTCAGAGCTGAAGGGCAAAATCAATCTGATGGCCATTGCCGATGTGTTGCAATGGATTCACCATGGCCATAAAACAGGTGCACTTCATCTCACCGGAGAACGTTTCAAAAAACAAATTTTCTTCAAAGACGGGCAAATCGTTGCGACTTCGTCCACTAATCCCCGGGAATATCTCGGCCAGTTCCTCATCAGCTACGGTAAAATAACGGAAGAAGGTTTAAAAGAATTGCTGGAAACCCAGGAAAAAAACGAGCAGATGCTTGGAAAACTACTGGTAGATGAAAGCATTCTCAGCCTTTCTGAAATTCGGATGTTCCTTGAAATCAAGGCTCAGGAGTCCCTGTTTGATATTTTCCTCTGGGAATCCGGTGAATTTGAGTTCAGAGATGGAGAAAGCCTTAGTAAAGAATTCATTGATATCAATCTTGACGTCACAAGCATCATCCTTGAAGGTGTTCGCCGAGTGGACGAATGGGCCAGAATAAGAAGAAAGATCCCCAACGGCCAGTATATCCCCGTTACAAATGCCATCCGGGTCATCAACGCACTTCCCCTCTCTTCCAACCTCACAAAGCTACTCCGTGCATTGGATGGGAAGAAGAGTATTGATGATATAACAATGGAATTTCGTTCCTCAAAATTTATTGTTTTCAAGAATTTGTTTGAATGCTACGAAAACGGATTGATTCGAATGAAGCAACCGAAACAGGCATTGCAACATGCACTTGCTGAAGAGGTCGTCCCGAAAATAAAGGCCTTGATGGCATCCGGTTTTATTGAGCCTTATCTCATGGCAGAATCCTTCCTTGTGAAATATCCAAGTTCAACCCCCATCCGGCAACAGCTCTCACAACTGATAAACAAGGCGGAGCAGACGATCCGGAAAGGTGAAGCAATCCCTCAGCTGGCATGCTCATTGAACGACCTGGCGAATCAGAATCTCTCCCCGGAAGAAGGATTTCTGGTATCCAGAATCAACGGGAAATGGGACATTAATTCCATCATAAAAATTTCCCCCATTCCGGAAGAAAGGGCAAAAATCATTTTTGCAGAATTGATTGCCCGGGGTATAATCACAGTTGATGAGTGAAAAACACACGCCACTGGAAGAATTTGAATTCAGGCAGGCCGCAAAGATCCGGACTCCGGAAGAAAAGCGGGGAAAGCCCACGCCTCAGAAGAAACGACTTTTTCTTCCCATTCTGATGATTTTCCTCCTTGCAGGGACGCTTTCTGCTGCCGGGTTCTTGTACCATCAACTTCTGCTGGAAAAGAAAAGAACCGCAGAATTGAGCAATGAACTGACTGCAAGTCGAACAGAAAAAACGACAGCGGAAAATAATCTGAAAGAAATCCAGCAGAAACTGAATAAAATGACAGCCCGTCTATCTACTTCCAGTAAGGGAAAAGGAGAACTGCTGGCCTCTCTCGACAGGCTGAAACAGGATATTGACAAGAAAAATCAGGAAATAAGTGCCCTGAAAGGAAATCTGCGCAAGTTTGAAAATAGAATCAATAAGACAGAAAAGCTTCGGAAGGCTGTGGAAAAGAAACTGGCCAAAGAACAAAAGACCAGTCAGGAGATAAAAGCCCAGCTTGAGGCAGCTCAAGCCGGCATACGGGGATATCAGGACAAGGCCTTGAAATTGCAGCGAACGATTCAGACACTTCAAAGCAACATGAACCAGGAAGGGAATGCATCCAGAAAACTCGTTTCCGATATGCTGGAGGCCCAGAACGAAGTGGCTTCACTCAGGAAAGAAAAGAAAGAGATGGAGAAAAAAATCGACTTGATGAAACACGAAATTGCTTCATTAAAAAGGGTAGACCCCGGCGATCAGGTCCCTTTTTCCGACATGGTGACACCTGCAAAGCCCATTGTCCATCCGGCTGCAGTTATGGAAAAAAAAGGTGTTTTCAAAAAGGTGAAAGGTTTTATTCTTGTCAATGCTTACATTGATGAAACCGGTTTTGTTCAAAATGCTTTCTATCTCGAAAGTCACCTGCGAAAAGATGAAAAGAACGGGGCTGCCATAAGCCAGGCACTGAAAACAGTAATGAGATGGAGATTTTCACCTGCCTTGTACAATGGAAAGACACCGGTCAAAATATGGCAACCGGTCGCCATTCCGATACAGCCATGAAGAAAGAATCCCTACCCGGGCATTCTTACTCGATTCTCTGGATTCCTGTTTCACTCATTGCCCTCCAGTCCCTTGCCGTACTCATTACACACTTCTTCATCCTGCCCAGTCTGCAACGACAACACAACCATGCGGAGGCAGTGGACTTGTCCCGCCGGGCCATTTCCGCGTTGTGGTATGGAAACAGTGACTTGAATCTCCTATGCAGTGACTGGGCTGACTGGGACGAAATGGCAGACGCTGTCCATAACTGGACAAAAGAGTTTGAACAGAAAAACCTGCCGGATGGTACCTGTGACGATTACAACATGGATATAATCCTTGTTCTGGACAAAAATGGCAACATGCTCTTTACACAAACAGCGAGAGACAGTTTTCAAGTGGATTTTACACCAGCCATGCAGTCCACAAGCATGGACTGTCTTTTTCATATATTGAAATCTCAAGGCTACCGCATGGATGGTTTTTATCTCCTCGACAGAATGCCTTTTTATGTACAATCCCACCCCATTGCCCATGAGGCCAAAACCGAGGAAGCCCCTGAACCGGAAGGGTATCTGGTAATGGCTCGCCATCTATCCGGCAGCTTTACATCCCGGTTATCTACCCTTCTTCAGCTTCCAGTTGAGATTTCTGCTTTCAGCCTCAAAGACCACATGGCCCCACCGTGGTTTCCGATAAGTGACATTTCCCTTAATACCGGACTGGTCCGGTTTCGGGCGAATGGCCATCGTCTGGAAGTTATCAGTTTTGTTTCTTCTGCAACATCCGGCACCGGCCTCCTTCTCCGTCTGACTGCCGAGCAAAACCACTCCTTTGCTTCTCAGAACATTTTATGGAGCCTCGTCGCCTTTCTCTTACTTACAAATCTGCTAATGGCCCTGTATCTTACCAAGTCCCGTAAATCATTCAATAAGCGACTTCATTTCCTGCTCAATATTGTAGGAAAGATTTCCGGCCGTCTCTCTATCCCCGCCGACCAGACCCGGACAATGGATGACCTTGATTCACTCCACGAAGTACTCAATAATTTGTACTGGAATATCCAGAAAATTGAAAAAGAAAAGGAGGTGCTCCGTTCAAGAGAACTCATCAGGGAGAAACTGGTCTCAGCCGGCCGTATCGCAGCAGAGCTTTCCCATGAAATACTCACACCGATAAGGGTAGTGCGAAATTGCCTGACTCCTATAGAACGAAAATTGGGGTCCAGTTCCCTCACAGACAGAGACAGGGAAATGTTCACCATGATTCACCGGGAGCTGGACGGAATCGAAACACTTACCCGAAATCTTCTTCGCTTTTTCCGTGAAGATGAAATCGACGGCACCCCTACCGAGCTTCTCCCGGTTATTCACTCGGCAATTGAACGTTTTGCAGCAGTGGCAGGGGACAATGGCCCAGATATCCGCTCCGAACTCAAAGCAAACGGGCAGGTTTTTGTTTCAGCTCACCAACTGGAACAGGTTATTTTGAATCTATTGAGAAATGCCATGGAGGCTTCCTGTACCACAATCCACATTCAAACTGACATAGACGATTTGGCCATTCGAATTCGCATATCTGACAATGGGGAAGGCATTTCTGAAGACATCAGAAATCGTATTTTTGAGCCATTCTTTACAAGAAAAAAGAAACGTGGAGTCGGACTTGGCCTGAACATCAGTTATAATATTATCCGAAACTATGACGGAGAGCTTTTTCTGGAGGAGAGTGAAGCCATGGCAACCTGTTTTGTTATCCAACTACCTTTGATGGAGGAAATCCATGGCAATGGGTAACATACTGATTGTTGATGATGACCCGGTTGTGCGCAGCAGCTTTTCCTACCTTCTGGAAGATGAAGGATACACGACGAGACAGGCGGGAAGCATTTCAGAAGCCCTGCATGAACTGCAAAACAATGAATGTGATATTGCGCTCCTTGATCTAAAAATGGAAGGTGAAACGGACGGCTTGCTGTTAAACAAGGCCATTCATGAACAATTCCCCACCGTTCAGACGATTTTAATCACTGCATACGCCAATTACAATTCTGCCGTTATGGCATTGAAAGAAGGTGCGTCGGATTATCTGTCAAAGGCCGCTTCCACAGGTGACGTCCTCGCCGCAATTGAAACTGCGATGAAAAAGCGAAAGGAAGTGCTGAAGAATTCAAAAACCATAACACCAGCCCCCCTGGCAACCCTTTCTCTCGTCTGCAACCACAACTTTATTCGGGAAGGATTGCTCCATTTCACCGAAAAACACCCGGATTTTGTTTTTGCCTCCCATTTTCGACATCTCAGCGAAATATTCTTACACACTGAAAAACCCACCGGCAGTATTTTCCTTATCTGTGCGGAATGCGCTCTGACAGAACTTACGGCCCTGAATACAGTCCTCCACCGCTTCAAAACGTATTACCCGGAATCCTGTATTGTATTTCTCAATACAAATTTCACATCTGAAGAAAAAGCAAATTTATTACTGAAGGGCGTTCGGGGATTTCTTCCTGATAAAATTGATGAAGAAGTGCTGGCCAATGCATTGGGTAAAGTTGCCGCCGGTGAAATCTGGGCCGGACGAATGGAAGTCTCCAAAGCATTACGAAATCATTTTGTCATTTCAGAGCATGGCCTCCCCGAAGGCCGCGCACCGGATCGTATCCTCTCTCCCAGAGAAAGGGATGTCCTCAGGTTACTTGCTATGAATCTTTCCAATAAGGAACTTGCCGACAGAATGGGCGTGTCGCTTCAGACAGTCAAGACTCACCTTTACAACATTTACCAGAAACTTTCTGTTCATAACCGGTCAGAGGCCATTGCCAAGGGATACCGCTACCATCTTCTTCCCTGAATCTATAAGTATTAAAAAAGTATGACCGACTCCACATACCCTCTCCTCTTTTTCCCACCTAATTCATGCCTTAAGTGGCATGACGAAGCCCTTTCCGACCGATAAACTGACACCAAGTTATCAATCAGGAGGTAGTATGAACTCTCAAAAAACCCGTTTCGTTGTTATGGCAGCCATTTTCCTGGCAGGATCATTTCTTTTTGCCAGAGAGGTAGGTACCACCGGCAATACCGTCGTCCGTGTGCAGGACATGCCGGAGTATATTGCCAGCCAGAGTTACATTTTCGTGTATTCCAATAAGGCAATGACAAAAGCCGCCGTTCGTACCCGGTCGGAAAATCTGGCTCGTCATTATGAAGGGACTATCCGTCATACGTTTGGCAAGGCAGTTCGCGGTTTTTCAGCAAAAATGACCGCCGATGCCGCACGCAAGCTCTATGAGGAAAACCCAGATATCGCCTATTATGAACCAAATGGCGTTTGCTATGCCATTGCCAAGCCGTCCCATCCCGGTCATGGCGGCGGAGATGGCGGTGAACCGGCACAGGTCACTCCCTGGGGAATTACCCGAATCAATGGTGGCGCGGCCGGTAACTACTGCAAGGCATGGATTATCGACACAGGTATTGACCTTGACAATCCCGACTTGAACGTAGATGTTACTGACAGCGTTATATTTGCCAAAGGGAAATCTCCCGATGACGACAACGGGCATGGGACCCACGTGGCCGGTACGATTGCAGCTATCGACAACAACATTGACGTAATTGGTGTTGCCCCCGGTGCAACCGTAGTGGCAGTAAAAGTCCTGGACCGCAGGGGTAGCGGAACCTGGGATGATGTTATTGCCGGAATCGATTATGTGGCCGCCCATGCATCTTCCTGTGACGTTGCAAACATGAGCCTCGGCGGCAGTTACAGCCAGGCCATCAACGACGCAGTGCTGAATGCTGCCAAAACCTGCGCATTCGCGGTTGCAGCCGGGAACGACGGCGCAGATGCTGCCAATGATTCTCCCGCTAGTGTCAATGCACCAAATGTTTATACAATTTCCGCAATTGACCAGAATGACCTGCTGACATCCTGGTCCAACTGGGGCGTTCCCCCCGTGGACTATGCGGAACCGGGTCTCAATATTCTTTCTCTGAAAAAGGGTGGCGGAACCACAACAATGTCCGGCACTTCTATGGCTACACCCCATGCCGTGGGGCTACTGCTTCTGGGTAACATCCGCACCGACGGCTACACACAAGCCGATCCGGGTGGAGACCCACATCCTATTGGCGTTCACTGATTCATTCAGTTAACCATCCACAAAAGAGGGGCCGAAAGGCCCCTTTTTTGTATCTGAAACGATTTGTTCCGTGAAACATCAGGCCCAATCCGATATAATCATAAGCGATTTCAGACTCGCCGGGAGGCCGGATGCAACCAGCTTTTTCGATTGAGGGCCATATCAAGCGCCTTGCCACTTGCCTTACCCTGAATCAGTTTTGTTCGACCGGAAATCGGCAATGGATTATGTAACAAAGGGGGATATGTGAAACGTCTGATCAGTAAAGGAGATATCAACGCTTTTTTCGGGCTGATGCTGGATAATGTAACCAACCTTGTGGTTCTAACCGGGATTCTGTACGGGGCCTTTGCGTTTCCAATGGACATCATTCTGAAGAAGATGATCCCAGGTACCGCCCTTGGCGTCATGTTCGGGGACATTGTATACACGATAATGGCATACAGGCTGTCCAAGAAGACAGGGAATGACACAATTACCGCCATGCCTCTGGGTCTGGATACACCCAGCACGGTGGGGATCGCCCTCACCGTCCTCGGGCCGGTTTATCTACAGACCCACGATGCCAATCTTACCCTCTACGTTGGAATGGCCGTGATGGTGATGATGGGCCTGATGAAGGTAGTGTTTTCATTTTTCGGGAAATGGATTCAGGAAAAAATGCCCCGAGCCGGACTCCTGGGCTCCATCGGCGGTATCGGTATCGCCCTTCTGGGACTCTTTCCCATGCTGGACGTATTCAAGCTCCCGGTTGTCGGCATTACCGCCCTCGGTATCATAATCTATGCCTTCTTCGCCAAGGGACGGCTTCCATTTCGGATTCCACCGGTTCTCGCTGCTGTAGCAGCCGGAACGCTTCTTTTTTATCTAATTCCCCATACCCACGGGTCCATAACCGCCGGAACAGCATTGGGTATCTACATCCCCTATCCCACCCTCGGTTTCCTGAAGGGGATGAAACTTGCGCTCAACTACATACCCATCGCCCTGCCCTTCGGCCTTCTGACCATTATCGGCGGCATCAATGTCACCGAAAGCGCCCGGGTAGCCGGAGATGATTTCAACACAACACAGATTCTGTTCACCGAAGCCATCGCCACCATCCTTGCCGGGCTCTGCGGCGGCGTTTCACAAACCACGCCCTACATCGGCCATCCGGCATACAAAGATATGGGAGCAAAAGCAGGCTACACCCTTGCCACAGGACTTTTTATCGGAATTGGCGCAATGCTGGGCATTATCAGCGGAATTGTTCAGATTATTCCCCCCGCAGCGGTATCTCCGATTCTGATTTTTGTGGGATTTGAAATCGCGACTCAATCCATTGAAACAGCGGAAGGGGATCTATCCGCCGTCCTTCTGGCGTTCATTCCCTCCATTGCCGACCTGGTACTGATCCAGATGAATTCGCTGCTGGGTTCACTGGGAAAAGGCATCGCAGATTTGAGCGCGGACATGGCCACCACCCTGAGAGCCGTTACCGTTCTTGGAAATGGATTCATCCTGACCGCCATGCTCTGGGGCAGTGCGGTGTCCTTCCTCATCCACCGGAAAATGAAGGGCTTTGTGTTGACGATGGTTGCGACCGTCATCCTGACATTGTTTGGAATTATCCACTCCGTTCGTCCGGATGGCGGCATATATCTGCCTGACCTCAGTCACTTCGGATATTCAGATCGAATCGCACTGGGATATTTGATTTTCACGTCAATCAGCCTGCTTTCATACTGGTGGGTAAAGCGGGAAGAAAAGAATGCCTGACCGACGCCAAAGCCCCTTGATACTGTTTGCCGGACTCTTTCTAACGTCCATGTTTCTCAATACGATGCCGCCTCTCATGGTGGAATTCCAGCGGGTGTTTGCCATTTCCATGGGACAATCCAGTGTTATCCCCTTCGCCCATTCCATGGGAACCATTCTGGCAAATATTGCGGCGGCGCTGGTGTTGTCAAAAATCGGTACCCGAAAGAGTACGGCAATCGCAGTTTTTGCCGGGGCCGTGGGCCTGGCATTTGCCGCCACCAGCCACTCCCTTGCCGGACTGACCACCGGTATTTTCTTTATTGCCGTAGCATTTGCTGTTACCATCACGACTTTTTCCGTTATCTACGCCCACTTTCCTGTAAGTAAACAGAATTTTTCCATGTTTCATTCCTTTTTCGGAATGGGCGGCCTGGCCGCACCGGTTTTTGTTAAATTCTATCTGGGACGCAACTTTTCCTACCGATACGTGTACGTCACCTATCTCGCTTTTCTGATTCTCTTCGGCCTCTATATTGCTTTCCGGCCGGTATCGGACTATCGAGTAGATGACTCCCCTTTCCATGGAGTCAAGAAGCTGATGCACAGCCGCTTTCTCATCGTCATTACGCTCCTCGGTCTCTATTCGGTATCAGAAATGGCCATTGTGGTCTGGGCGGGTAATTTCTTCAAAGCGTCCTTCAGTTTCACAGTGGAAACCTCTGCCATGATGCTGTCAGCATTCTGGATTGTTTTTACACTGGGACGCTTCTTCGGAGACCGCCAGATCCGGAAATTCACTGCAAAGTCAAACGCCAGGGTAATGAGTGGGATTTGTCTGGTACTGTTTTCTGTTTTCATCTTCAGTCCCATGCGCTGGTCTGTCACCGCATTTCTGCTGGGGGCACTTTTTATGGCAACCATATTCCCTTCCATTCATTTTTTTCTGAACCGGGTTGCCCCGGATGATGTGCGGGCACCTTTGAATGCTGTACTTTTCCTTGCGGTAAGCACCTTCGGCATGGTCGGTGTTCCCCTGATTGGAATAGTCGGCGATATCAATATCCGTCTTGGCATGTCAATGATGCTGGTGCCATTTTTTCTGATGCTCACCGTCCTCCCCCTCATGTGGAAGGACAAAAAAGTCTGATTAACAGACAGCGGAGATTCCCATGAACGAAAGAAAACCTGACCTTGAAGAATTTGAAAAACTGAAAAAGCAGCCTGTCATTCTGTTCCACGGTTTTACCGGAGAACAGCTCAACACTCTCATCGACACACTGAAACATTCTCCAGCCTTTGCCACCAACATCATCATGGCGACCACCACTGCAAGCTCTGTCAACTGGCGAATCAAAGACCTGCTGAATGAACTGTCAGAGGAACGGGCGGCTCTGAAAGGCCTGAACCAGAAGCAACAACCGGACTGATTCCAGCAATTTTCGTCGGCATTTCCTTCAGGCGATCGGAAACTATTCAATTCCCTCCCCGTATAATTCAATCGGATTTGAAAATTCCGGAGGGAGCCATTGAAAAAAACCGTTGTTCTATTTCTAATCGTATTTGCAGCCTTTTCCATTTCCTGTTCAGTTAACTTCAAACGTGGGGACAAGAAAAAGAAAAAAGACGAGAAAGAAATCATTGTCCCTGTCCAGGTTGAAACCCTGAAAAAAGGGCCGATTTCATCATTCATTCTGTCTTCCGGTACGGTTGAAGCGGAAATGAGCGTAGACATTGTGGCTGAAACCACCGGCGTCGTCGAGAAACTCAACGTGGAAGAGGGAGACAAGGTCGAAAAAGGCCAGGTACTTGCCGTTGTAAATTTTGAAGAGCTGAAACTGAGCAAGGACAAGGCGGAAGTTGCCCTTAAAGAAGCCGAGAACACCTTCAAACGCACAAAAAATATGTTTGACCGTCAACTGGTCAGCCAGGAAGATTACGACAACACACGATTCAATTACAACCAGAAAAAACTCGATTTTGAGAACGCAAGGGTGAAATTTAATAAAAGCATGATTAAAGCCCCCTTTGCAGGAATCATTACCGAACGGTTCATCACTGCAGGACAATACCTCTCCATGAACCAGAAAGCATTTTCCCTTGTGAATCGGGACCTCCTGAAAGTCAACGTCTTCATCCCGGAAGAACGGGTCCGGGAACTGAAAGTCGGGATGCCTGCAAAACTGGTAAGCGAGGCGGCAAAGCAGACTTTCAAGGGCAGCGTAAAACGCATCTCTCATGTGGTTGACCCGGCCACAGGCACTGTAAAAGTAACTGTTTATGTCAAACATGACTCCAATATCAGGCCCGGCATGTTTGTAAAAGTTCGCCTTTTGACCGACACGATTGAGAAAGCCCTTCTGGTTCCAAAAAAAGCAGTCGTTTACCAGAATGACCGGCAGTTTATCTTTGTTTACGACGCCCTCGGCCACAAAGCGCGCAAAGTGGAATTAAAAACCGGATATCAGGATGAGAACCGCTTCCAGGCCTTGAATAAAGACCTGAAGGAGGGGGATCGTGTCATTGTGGCCGGTCAAAATGGCCTGAAGGATGGCGCGAAGGTCAGGTTGGGCTGAAATGACAGATCATTCCGTATTTGGCATAACTGTCCGGCGGCCCGTGGCGATTTTCATGATCGTCATTGCCATTGTGGTCTTCGGTTATGTATCCTACAAACGACTGGCTTTGAACCTCATGCCGGACATCAGCTATCCCACCATTACCGTTCGAACCGAGTTTGAAGGAGCGGCGCCTGAAGAAGTTGAAAACAACGTTTCCCGCAGAGTGGAGCAGGCCCTGGCAGTTGTGAACAACCTCGCAACCATCAGTTCCATTTCCAGGTCAGGAATATCTGATGTCATTCTTGAATTCCGCTGGGGTACAAATATCAACACCGCCATACAGGACATCCGGGAAAAACTGGACCAGGTTTTTCTTCCAAAAGAAGCGGGAAAGCCTGTCATTCTTCGATACGACCCGACATTGGATCCCATACTCACTTTCGGGCTGACTTCAAAGAAAGAAAGCCTGATGTACCTTCGCAATTTTTCTGAGGACAACATCAAAATCCGCCTGGACAAAATTCAGGGGGTCGCTGCAGTCAAAATACGCGGCGGCCTCGAGGAAGAATTCCATGTCGATGTCGACCCGGCTAAATTAACCAGCCTGAACATGGATATTGATACGGTGAACAGCCGCCTTGCAAGTGAGAATGTAAACCTCGCCGGTGGAACATTGAAAGAGGGTGCCACCGAATACATTGTCCGCACGGTTAACCAGTTCCAGAATCTACAACAGATCAGCAATCTCATTATAGGACGGGTAAATGGAGTGGATATTCGAATCAAGGATATCGGCCAGGTCAGCCGTTCCTACAAAGACAGAGAAGTGATTACGCGAATTAACGGCAGAGAATGTGTAATCCTGGAAATTTACAAAGAAGCCGATGCGAATATTGTAGATGTCGCAAAAAGAGTCAAATTCCAGATGCTCACCTCAAAGGGGAAAACCATCCGGACTTCCCTCCCTGCACACATGAAAGTCAATTTACTTTCTGATCAGTCTGTCTTCATTGAAAACGCTTTGAATGAGGTGAAAGACAATGCACTTGAAGGAGCCGTACTGGCAATCCTTGTTCTTTTCCTCTTCTTGAAAAACATCAAATCTACATTGATTGTGTCTGTCACCATCCCCCTCTCCATCGTAACCACCTTCGCATTCATGAAATTCTTCAACGTCTCTTTGAACATCATGTCCCTTGGCGGTATTGCACTGGGGGTCGGTATGCTTGTGGATAACGCAATCGTTGTACTGGAAAGCATCTTCCGCTGCCAGGAAGAAGGGGATGAAACTGCGGATGCAGCAGTCCGGGGCACATCTGAAGTCGGTACCGCTGTTGTCGCCTCCACACTGACCACAATCGCCGTTTTCTTCCCCATCGTCTTTGTGGAAGGTATCGCGGGCCAGATTTTCAGAGACATGGCCCTCTCGGTCGTGTTCGCCCTGATTGCCTCCCTGATGTTTGCGTTGTTTTTCATTCCGATGCTGGCATCCAGAAAACTGACAGCTGGAAAAGCCACCGGATTTGACCTTAAGTCCTCACTCCGTTCTTTCCAGTCCTTCAACGGGCTGGCCACCCCTCTGCCGGAAAACTTTCTGCTGAAACTATTGTCAATCCCATTTCGCCTTGTCAGACTCCTCTTTTACTTTCCATTGGAAGTGATAGGGAAATTGTTTGTGTTAATTTATATTATTTTTCTTGGAATTGTCTGGATCAGCCGCATAATCTGGACAGCTCTGGAAAGGTATTTCCTCAACAAAGTCCTCACAAGCTTTAACAAGGGATTCAATCGGGTGCAGAACGAATGGTACCCGAAAGCACTGAAAAGTGTACTCGCAAACAAATCACTTTCCGTTGTTTTGATTCTGGCCGCTTTTGTCATAACATTTTTCTCATTCCGCGGCCTGGATGCCGAACTGATTCCCGTTATGCATCAGGGCCAGTTCACGGTAATTGTGAACTTTCCGGTGGGCACACCCATTGAAAAAACAGATAGCCTCCTTATCCCCTATGAATCAAAGCTGTCCCAAATTAAGGAAATTCGCACCTATTTCACCCGCATTGGAGTTGAAAAAGATTCCTACGCAAAAGCAGATGAAGGTGAATTTTCCGCAAGAATTGGTGTAATCCTCAAGCCCTCTGACAACATTCTGAAAAGCGAGCAGAAAACAATTTCACAAATCCGTGACATCTTCGGGGATATCCCGGACGCCGAAATGCGGGTGGAATATCCCACACTCTTCACCTTCAAAGCACCGGTTGAAGTGGAAGTGCATGGATACAACCTGCAGAAACTGAAGAAATATTCCATTCTTGCACTGGAAAAGATGAAGGAAATACCGGATTTGAAAGACGTGGAACTCAACATTCGAACCGGAAATCCCGAAACCCAGATTATCTTTGACCGGGACAAACTGGCCAGATTGAACCTGAACATCGTCAAGGTGGCAGATCTCGTTCGAAACCAGCTCCTTGGCTTTGTCCCTACTCGTTTCATCCGGGGTGACAAACGCATTGATATCCGGGTTAAACTGAAAAACAACACCAAAAAGACACTGGAAGACCTCAAGAACATCATCGTCAACCCCGGCCAGAAACCAGCAGTACCGCTCTCTGCCGTAGCAGCTTTTAACGTCGTGGAAGGGCCCAGCGAAATCCGCCGGGTGGATCAACAACGCGTGGGCCTCATCTCTGCCAATGTCAGCGGGCTGGGCTTGAAAGCCCTTTCCAAACAAATTCAAGCTAAACTCTCTTCCATTCCCCATCCGTCAGACATCGAATACGTGATATCGGGCCAGAATCAGGAAATGGAGAAATCATCTAATTCCCTTCTATACGCCCTACTCCTTTCCATCTTCCTGGTGTACATTGTCATGGCATCTCAGTTTGAATCGCTTCTCCACCCCTTTGTCATCATGTTTTCAATTCCACTTGCATTGTTTGGGGTCGGCATCACCCTGTACGTCCTTCACATTCCCATGTCCGTCATCGTATTCATCGGACTGATGATGCTTGCCGGCATTGTGGTCAACAACGCCATTGTACTCATTGATTACATCAACCTCTTGAGAAAACGGGAAATGGCACTGAGAGATGCGATTCTTCTTGCAGGAAAAGTCCGGCTTCGGCCAATCGTCATGACCACGCTAACCACTGTTCTGGGACTCCTTCCCCTCGCGATGGGCCTCGGAGAAGGCGCGGAAATCCGCCAGCCCATGGCAATCACAGTCATCGCCGGACTAATCTTTTCCACTGTCCTTACCCTGATTGTCATCCCGACTCTCTACGAACTGGTAGAAGAGATGAAAGCGAAACTCACCGGTAAAACCGGGACGGCAGGTGGAAATATCAACTGATTTATTTATTTCCTGATTGCAGCTGAAGAAGGGGAGCGCAAATCTCCCCTTCTTTTTTCTTTCTTTTTCACCATCACCACTGGCACTTGCCAATTTACGCAATTCATTCTATGATAGAGATATGGATGGGTTTAACTTAAAAGTACTGGTGGCATGGGGTTTCTTTTCTGCTTTTGTCATCATATCGGTCTATATCATCGTCATTAAAAAGTTGAAGCGGGTGGTACGCGGAGAAGAAGAACGGGAAGCCCCGGACTTTGTACTGGAGAACATCCGCCACACACTGGACCAGCGAAAGGAATTGTTTCATGAACTGGAAATCAGGGAAAAACTCAACGAGATTATCCTGAACAACCTCGCAATCGGAGTGGCGGTTTTCGACAAATTCAAAATCCTGAAATCCGCAAACCCCATGTTCCGCAAACTTTTCAATCTTTCAGATGAGAATATAAATCAGTCCATTGTTCAATTTCAGAAAGAAAGTCCTGTTCTCTTTCAATTTATACGCAAATTGAAAGATACCGGCAATGGAAAAGGCCAGGTTGACCAGGACTCGGTACGGGGAAGGATTGTAAAAGTGCATGCCACCCCTGTCAGTGAACTTCTCGGGGGAAAAGGCGGTTACCTTGTATTGGCCGAAGACATCACCGATATTGAAGCGGCAAAAAGTCAGCTTGAACTGAAAAAGCGGCTGGAAATCATCGGGGAAATGTCTGCCGGACTGGCCCACGAATTCCGCAATGCCCTTTCCACACTGAAAGGATATGCCCAGATGATAGAAAATGCTTCCCCCACGCCCACCATTGCCGAATACAACGGCCAGATTCTCTCGGAAGTGGAGGACATTAACAGCGTAGTAAACCAGTTTCTGCTCTATGCCAAACCCCTTCAGCCAAACCTTCAGGTCGTTTCCGCAGCAAGCCTCCGAGAAGACATTATTGATTCCTTCCCGGACATGCCGGATATTCTTGAAATTTTGATCACTCCTGAAGATCTTGCATTCAAAACTGACAGAACTCTCCTGAAACAATGCCTGACAAACCTCATTCGAAACAGTCGGGAACACCTTTCCCCAACCGGCATGATACATACCCATTTTGAAAAGTCGGGGGAAAATATTCGGATAACCGTACAGGACAACGGTATGGGAATGGATGCTGAAACACTGGAACATGCCCTGGTTCCATTTTTTACCACAAGAACTAACGGCACAGGGCTGGGGCTTTCCCTCTGTGAAAAAATCGTATCCCGTCTGGGAGGAAGCATCACTGTTGAATCCGCACCGGACGTGGGAACCACTGTGGTTATTTTATTATGAGCCGGATACTGGTGATTGAGGATCGGGATTCCCTTCGGAAAATGCTGGTGAAATTTCTCG
>Ga0164318_10001837_pt1 | contig 19243 bp, 4 predicted proteins | sample GuaBasSedimGuay9_FD_113734 | JGI IMG/M metagenome (GOLD analysis project Ga0164318, IMG submission 113734) | Subseafloor sediment microbial communities from Guaymas Basin, Gulf of California, Mexico - Guay9, Core 4571-4, 0-3 cm | ecosystem: Environmental > Aquatic > Marine > Hydrothermal vents >... | reverse complement strand
TTGCGGGTGCAGATGGACCCTATCAGGGGAACATCCTTGAAGCCATTACCTTTGATGGCAGTGCATCCTATGATCTCAACCTCGACAGCCTGACCTATTCATGGGATTTCGGGGATGGTGAAACCGGATCCGGTGTAAGCCCCACGCACACCTATAATACACCAGGTACGTATACAGTAATGCTTACGGTAACTGACCCGGATAGTCTTTCAGACAGCGACACAGCCACAGTACACGTGCTTGATCCTGCTGACATCACGCCTCCCGGCGTAACCCTCGAAACCCCGGCTCCTCAAGCGGTTTTTACTGCCCCGGTGGAGGTGGTCGGCACGGTTGAAGATACTGATCTTACCTCCTGGAAGCTGGAATATGCACACAAAGATGACAGCACGTATTTTCTCCTGGCATCCGGAATAAATGAGGTCCAGTCCGCAGTGCTCGGAACCTTCGATCCCACAACACTTTTAAACGGTTTTTACGTGATTCGGCTTACCGGAGAAGACTTGAATGGACACGTAACTTCCTCTGAGGTGGAGGTACAGGTAAAAGGACAACTTAAGGTCGGCTTTTTCAGCACATCTTTCATCGACTTTTCCATTCCTTTGAGCGGCATCCCCATCCAGATCAAGAGGACTTATGACAGCAGGGACCGCAGAAAGGGAGATTTCAGCTTCGGCTGGAATATCGACGTGAAGCGCTACCCGAAGGTTGAAAAGAGCGGCAAGGAGGGCGAGGGCTGGGCCATCACCAGCGGCGGAGGATTTCTCCCCACCTACTGTCTTTCCGGCACCAAGGCCCACTATGTCTCGGTTGAAATGCCCGATGGCCGCACCCTGGAGTTTGACTTTACACCGCAGCCAGAGTGCCAGGTCTTGTATCCACTTGAGTTCGCAACTGCCGCTTACACGGCCCGGCCCGGAACAGTGGCAACCCTGGAAGCAATGGACGAGCGGGATCTGTTGATAATCGGCGGCGAGCTTTACACCTACAGCATTAACCTCTATGATCCCAAGGAATTCAGGCTCACCCTCGAGGACGGCACCAAATACTGGTTTTCCATGAGCGATGGCCTGAAAAAGATGGAAGACCGATATCAAAACAGCCTGACCTTTACCAATGACGGCGTTATTCATTCCTCCGGCCAATCCATCACATTCGAAAGGGATGTGGAAGGCCGTATTGAGAAAATCACGGCCCCTGACGGAACCTTTATCACCTACGAGTACGATGGAAACGGGGACCTGACGGGTGTCACGGATCGCAACGGCAACAAGACCACTTTCGCCTATGTAGGAGAACACTACCTGGATACGATCCAAGATCCCTTAGGAAGAACAGTCGCACGAAACGAGTATGATGCGGCAGGACGTCTGACGGCCCGAATCGATGCAGAGGGAAACAGAATAGAATATACCCATGATGTGGATGGCCGCCAGGAAATGGTGGAAGACCGGTTGGGAAATGTCACGGTCTTTACCTATAACGACAAAGGGCAGATCATTGCCAAAGACGACCCCTTGGGCCGCCATTGGACTTATGCCTATGACAGTTACGGCAATAAGACCTCTGAAACAGATCCTTTAGGAAACACCACAACCTATGTCTATGACAGCAAAGGACATCTCCTGAGCAAGACGGACCCATTGGGAAATACGACTACCACCACATACAATTCCCGCGGACAGATACTCACGGAGACCGATGCCCTGGGCAATACAACGCAAAACGTCTATGATGCGGCGGGAAATCTCATTGAAGTGCACGATCCGGCCGGGGGCATAACCAGATACACGTACAATACCAAGGGTGAAAAGACCACCATGACAGACCCCTTGGGGAATGTGACCACCTATGGGTACGATGCCAACGGGAGAATGATTATTGAAACTGATCCCCTGGGGCATGAAACCACGTACAGCTACGATTCCATGGGGCGCTCCACCGTCGCCACCAAGACAAGAACTACCAATGCAGGGCCGGTCACCATGACGGCTCAGAGTACCTATGACGCAAACGGGAACGTGGTTGCCAAAACCACGCCGGATGGGGCAACCTATTTCTACGCCTATGATGCCCTGGGGCACAAGGTACAGGAAACCCATCCCGATGGAAACACTATACAGTATGCCTATGACCCGAGGGGCAACCTGATCACCACCATCTATCCGGACGGAACTAATGAAGAGGCTCAGTTCGATGCGGAAAACCGGAAGACTGGTGAAACAGACAGGGCTGGTAGAACTACCACCTATGCATATGATGCTACAGGCCAACTGGTGGGGATCACCTACCCTGACGGAAACACGGTAACAAACAGTTATGACGCGGCAGGGCGCCTGGTTTCTCTTACTGACGGCAGAGGTTTTGAAACGCGATATGAATACAATAGTGCGGGAAATCGTACTAAAGAGATTGATGCATTGGGAAATACAACGGTTTTTGTCTATAACGCCGCAGGTCAACGCATCCGCATGACTGACCCCCTTGGCCGAACAACCGAATACGAATATGATTCCATGGGACACCTTGTCAGGACTTCCTTTGCCGACGGAACTTCTAAAGAAACTACTTATGACCTCATGGGCCGGAAGACCTCTGAAACCGACCAGGCAGACAAAACCACCCAGTATGAATACGACGCCCTTGGACGATTGATCCGAGTGACTGATCCCCTGGGCAACCAGACTATCTACGCATATGATGAAGTGGGAAATAAGGTCGAACAGACAGACGCCAACGGGCATATTACCCGCTGGACCTACGACAGTACCGGTCATGTGACGGGCCGAATCCTCCCACTGGGCATGGATGAGGCCTTTGTCCGAGACCATCAGGGCAACATCATTGAACACACGGACTTCAACGGTGATACGGTAACCTATGAATATGATTTTGAGGGTCACTGCCTGGCGTCACATTATCCCGACGGCACCTCGACAACCAGTACCTACACACCTTCAGGGAAGCAGAATACGGTTACTGATGCTTCAGGGACAATCTCCTATTCCTATGACAACAGGGATCGATTGACCCATATCCAGAATCCCGATGGCAGCTTTGTTTCTTACACCTATGATGCCGTTGGGAATCGTCTCACCATGACTGTTCCCTCAGGAACAACCCACTATGTCTATGACGGGCTGAATCGCCTGGTCAGTGTCTATGATACCGATGGGAGCGGCCGAGAAATCCGTTACGAATACGATGCCGTGGGCAACCGCGTTCGCCAGATCCATTTCAACGGCATTACCACCAGGTATCATTATGATGCCCTTAACCGCTTGACCTACCTTGAACATGAAGATTCCAATGGAGTGATTCTGGGCAGCTACACCTATACCCTGGGACCCGCAGGCAACCGGCTGCGGGTGGCAGAACCATCAGGACGCACAGTCAACTACACGTACGATGGTCTTTACCGCCTCGTTCAAGAAGATATTGTGGATACTGATCATGGTGCTAAAACCATAGATTACAGCTATGATCCGGTGGGAAATCGCCTGACCAAAACAGATGACACAGGAACAATTGTCTACTCTTATGATGAAAATGACCGGCTTATACATGAACAGGGACCCGGGTACAACTATACCTACGCCTACGACAACAATGGCAACCGGAGAGAACGGGATGACGGCACCACCGCAGTTGCCTATACTTTTGACTATGATAATCAGCTCACGGCAGTGCAGGGAGGATCGGACGACATCAATTATGTTTATGATGCGAACGGCCTTAGGATTGTCCAGGACGTTAACGGTGATGTTACTCGCTATCTCTTCGACATCAATCGCGAACACCCGGCCGTCATTGAAGAGAGGGCAGCTGATGGAACCCTATTGGCCAGATATACGAGGGCAGATGATTTGAACCCGCTTTTCATGGTGCGGGGCGGCGTGGCCACCGACTACCTTGCCGACGGCAACCTCAACGTGCGCATGCTTACTGATGAAATGGGGGTAGTGACCGACACTTACTTCCTGGATGCCTTTGGAAATGTACTTGCCAGCACCGGAAATACTCCTAACAGTTACCTGCTCCATGGCCAGTACTACGATGCGAACACGGGTTTCTACTATCTGAGGGCTCGCTGGCTGGATCCTGAAGTCGGGGCTTTCCTGAGCCTGGACCCGGTAGCCGGGAGCATCTTTGAACCGCAGACCCTCCACCGCTATGTTTATGCCAGGAACAACCCCTTGAGTTACTACGACCCGAGCGGGCAGTTCGGCACGCTTATCGAATTGTCGATTTCCATCAGCATAGAGAGCAACCTGATAAAAGCCTATAACACCATGCTGGTCAAGGTATTTGTGAATACCATGAGAATTACCTCCTGCATTATCCAGCCGGCTGCAGAAATCATGAATTTCGGCATGCTTCTTGTCTCAGACCCGGCCCTTTCTCCGATCGGGTTCATGTTCTGGCAGATCGGCAGGGAAATGGTGGCCATGGGCTATAACCAGATTGCCAAAACTATTAAAGATGCGGCCGAAGAGTTTGCGAAAAGCCTCCTGCCCACGGTGAATATCGGCTTGAAAGTAAGCTTTACCTTCAAAAGCGATTTCATGAAAAAGCTGGTGGGGCTGTATAAAAACGTACAAGAAATAAAGGAAAAGATAGAGAAAATTGATAAAGCGATCAAAACTCTGCAATCAATCCAAACTGCCATAAAATCCCTGGCCTCAGGACAGGACTGCGCCTTCTGGGGGACAATATCGAGTTTTGTCAAGTGATCCTGAAGGCCATCGCTCGTACAGGTCCTCTCAACCAATTGAGAGGACCGCCAGGGCGGTTCCTAGGGGGGGGAACCCTGCCTGTAGATGAGAAGGATCAGTGTGCCCTTTTTGTCTTCCTGGACCCGCCGTCAGCATACCCAACCTCAACACATGGGGGATAGTGATCATGAAAACACGAACTACTATGGCACACGTCAGTCCAGAAGCGATGAGACAAAAGAAAAATTCCATAAAATCACAAGGCAAACATAAGTTATGTTTTTTCGTGATGGGTTGGTCTACATTACAAACCCTGGCTCTGCGGGCCGGCGGAATCGCCCTGGCCTTTCTTCTCCTTCTCTGTCTCGCGGGCACCACTTTTGCGAATTCGCTGCTCACCCTCGCTCCCAAGGTGCAGTTTTCCTCCCTGCTGGAGAGGGGCAGCAATGCCAATGCCATGGGCTTCAACAGTACGGGCGATCTTTATTTCCATGGCTGGTCCCACGGCCTGGAACGGGCCGCTGCCTCCGAGCTTCCCGACGGCGCCGCCGAACTTCTTCTGGAAAAGTCTGACTATCTGCCCTTTTTCGGATCTGGTGCCACCACGGTGGTCAGGGCGACCGGGGTCGGTGTCGCCTTTGCCGGCGACGGGCGGGTCATCTCCTATATCAACGGGGAGAGCGATGCCGGTAAACGCGTCGGTTTTGCCCGCTGCAACCCGGATGGCAGCAACCTTGAGCCCCTTGATCTTATGGCGGGTGAGGATATCCCCGAGCTCGGCCTCAATGCCGGTGATTCGTTTAGTGCCGGCACCCATCAGCCGTTTCAGATGGTCCTCGCCACCATCAATGGTCAGGAAACCCTGATCTTCACGCTCTGGGGCCTGCCGCAGATTTTCCAGGTCCCGGCAACCGGCGGCCTGGTAACCACCTTCTGCCGCTTTGCTTCTGTCTATCCCTGGCAGTTAACCCTGATGGGCGACGATCTGATCGTTACCCATAAGGACGGCAACATCTACCGCATCGGGCTGGCGGATCGTTTGCCGAATGTCCTGGCCACCAAAGCTCAACTCTTGGAAGTCCTTGGTGCCGACAGTGGCAATATCCGCTTTATTGATCTCGATTATGAACCGGTGAGCGATCATCTCTACTGCGTGGCGCAGATCTGGTGGGACGATACGATTCCCCAGACCTTGCTCCGGATATCGCCGGACGGCACCGTCGTGGACAAACTCGTCGACGTCAACGAGCTTACCAACACGCTGGCCGGCATCCGCACCCCGCCGCCCTTGAAAACCCTGGAGATCGGGGCGATGGCGGTGAACCCGGCGGCAGTGGCGGCGGGTGAGGCCGCCCTCTTCCTTGGGGATTACTGGTCCGGCCTGATGATGGTCCGTCTGGATCTCCCCCTGAACCGTCACACCGTGGACAAGAATATCCCCACTGGTGCCTTGGTGGATCTCGACCTGGGCTCCGGCAGCGAGTTTCTCTGTTTTGGTCCCTTCGGCCGCCTGGAAGGTGCCGTCCACCTGGATGTTTTCCTTCCGGAAGGGGCAAACGACCTGCGCCTGGTACGCGACGGCGTTATCGAGGAATACCGGATTAACGTAGTACCGGCATTTAATGTGGCCACCCGGGCCAAGCGGAATAAGGTTCAGCTTACCTGGCCCCATGCGGAAGAAAACACGCTCTACGAGATCTACCGGTCCACGGCCCCGGACGCGGACAGTTTCGTTAAGATCGGTGAGACCACCTCCACTTATGCCACTTACCTGGACTACGACACCACCTATGACGTCGCCCATCTCTATGCGGTGGCGGCGGTTTCCGATGCCGGCAAGGTCTTTTCCACGGTGGCAGCGGCTACTCCCAGTCGGGCGCGTCGCCCCGGCAACGCCGACCCCACCATATACTCTGGCCCACCCCCTGCAGCGGCGTGGAGCGGTTCCCCCTTCACCTTCCGTCTCCTGGCAGTGGACTCCAGCGGCGACGGGTTGACCTTCGATCTGGCCGGTGAACCGGCAGGAATGACCATTACCGATGACGGCACCATCACCTGGTTCCCCGATGCCGACCAGACCGGAACCTATCAGATCACCGTCCTGGTGAGCGATGGCCGCGGTGGCCAGGTAAGCCAAACATTCAACCTGGAAGTCACCCTTCCCGTGCTACGGCTCGTCGGCCTGGAGGCGGAGCCCACCGAACTTGCCTTCAATGATCTCGGACAGACGGAGCCATTAACCGTCGCCGGTATCTACAACGACGGCTCCCGCCGGGATCTCACCGCTGGGCTATGGGGCACCGTCTACCGCCCCGATGGCGGCTCGGCTGTCAGGGTTGATGGCAACGGTCTGGTGACCGCCCAGAATTCGGGGTTCGCAGAAATCCTCGTTGCCAACCATGGAATGACAGCTTCGGCTTTCGCCGAGGTGGACCTCCCACCGGTGATCCCGCTCCAAGCACGCCTCGACGCGGCAGACGCCCTGCAGGCGGACAATGAGGGCATCGTGCGGGTACGGTGGAACCTTCGCAACGGGACGATTCACAGTATCCACGTGCTTGGTGACCGGCTGACTCCCCCGAGTTACGACGATCCTCTGGCCATAGCCAAAGATTTCCTCCTTGGCCAACCGGAGCTTTTCGGGCTTGTCGACCTGGCTGAATTCCCGCTGGAAAATCAGTACATCACGGCCCACAGCGGGGTTACCCATATCGTCCTTCGCCAACACCACGCCGGAATTCCCTTTTACGGAAACTCTCTTTCCCTCCACGTGGACCGCTTCGGCCAGGTAATCTCCATAAGCGGCAACTACGATCCGGTACCCGTTCATCCATCATCAATGCCGGCAATCTCCGCTGAAGAGGCAGTGACTATAGTAGCAAACAGACTGGCTCCCCTGACCCCCTATCAGCCGATACTGATTTCTGGTCCGGAAGGTACCCTACAGGAAACCGTCTTCGAAGCGGGTCCTTTTAATGCCGATATGGTTGCCAGCCTGAGGTGGCTGTCCATGGCTGATTGCGTCCATCTTTCCTGGTGGGTGCTTTTCTTTAATGATGAAAACTATTGCGTCGCCCAGGTGGATGCCCACACAGGCTGCATTCTCCAGGTAGCGGATATGGCTGTCGCTGCCATTCCCGGAAAGGTTTTTCTGCAGTCTCCGGATAAGGTAAATAATGTACCGGCGTCGGTCATGCTTCCCGATCGCTGGTTTGACCTCTCTGATCCGGCTATCCCCTATCCATCTTATGGGGAAAACGCTCGTGTTGAAGTTCGCAATGGTCCGGTATCACAAGGCTACTCCTACTTAGGAATGTCTGGAGCAGACTCCTTCGGAGAAGATTTTCTCAACAGTTGGCGAAATTCCGGTACTAAGTGGGTCAAAGGTGAAGATGTCAACTGGATCATGGGTGAAGATGGCTACTGGGAGGATTTCCATTTTACGGCTGGCAATGTCTTCTACTGGATGAACCACCTGCATGATTACTTTAATAATCTGGGGTTTGACCGTGAGTCAAGAAGCATGGAGGCCGGCAACTATGGCCTGGGTACTGCCCGGGCTGACATCGGCACCTTAGCCTATGTGAGGGGAGCAAAAATCATTTCGTATGCATTTAACAACGCTTGTGCATCGTACTGGACCAATGGTTCAAGCGACACCAGGAAATGGACGCCGTTTGTCCAATATGGATTGTTTTATATTTACCCAGAAAAAGGATCTCTTTTTGCTTCTGATCTCTCACTGGATCCCGATTCGATCATCCATGAGTATGTCCATAATGTATCCAATGCCCTGATTGGAGGCACGACAAACCTGCAGCCCATGTGCGACAACGGACTGCAGGCCGAGGCACTGGCCGAGGCCTTCAGTGATTTTTTTGCCTGCAGCCTGACCGATGACCCGGTCTACGGAGACTACGAAACAGGAAACAGCGTGAAGGGGGAGAGGATCTGGTCGTTGCAGAACCCATATGCGGATTACGGGGATGTTTTCGTACTGAAATGTGATAAGTACGCTGTTTCTCTTGTTTTTTCCACGGTCCTCTGGGATCTCAGGACGAAATTCATTGAGGAATACGGTAGTGAAACCGGTCGCGCCAGGCTGGAACGTCTGGTTATCGATGCTCTGGGGATGATGCCGGAGGCCCCTGACATGCTGGATGCCCGCGATGCCATTCTCGACGCCGACAGCACTACCGAGTGCGGCGCTCACCAGCAAATGCTCTGGGAGGTCTTCGCGAACCGCAGGTTTGGCTACGAAGCAGAGACCTACGGACCCCGCGATGTCAAGCCGATTAGTGACAAGACTATGCCATCCGACTACACCCGGCCGCCGAAGGTCGAAACGGCCGAGATCGTAGGTGGTTTCCGCGTCGGCGTGCCCGTGGATATCGAAATTATGGGAAAGAACTTTACTGAGGAGTCTCAGGTCTACATTCTCGACACTTCGACGTATAGCAGCACCGATGCTGCCTTTGAGCATCTCAACTGCGGGGAACTCAGGGTTACGGACTACACCTTTCTCCAGGCCGGAGCCTATGAGGTCTGTGTGGAGAATTATCTGTATGACTCGGAAACGGAGACGTGGGAGTGGAAGGGCGAATGCAAGGCGCTGGATACCAACATTCCGGTCATCGACCAGATAACCCCGAGCGCCGGCATCCCGGTAAACCAGGCCGTCTCCTTTGAGATCACGGGCAGCAATTTCACCGATGTGGATACCGTCACCATCGTCGACCCGAACGGGGCGGAGATCCCGGTGGCCTTCGTAGTCGTGGACGACACCCGGATCACCATCGCCGACGTCACCTTTGCCTTGGCAGGGGAGCACCAAATTCGCCTTACAACTCCAGTGGGAGAAGCGTCCGGCACGGTTCTGGTGGTGGAGGGACCGCAACCGGCGCCTTACGCCATTACCGATCTTGGCCTCCCGGCAGGCTCAAACTACGTCGCGGCCCGGGGCATCAACAGCAGTGGAGAAGTGGTGGGCCGAATGCAATACGTCGATTCCTACCATAACAGTTTGATGATTGGCTTCCGGTGGGCCGAAGGAGCAACCATGGACAACCTGCCGCCCCTTCCCGGTTTTTATTTTAGCCAGGCGTTTGACATCAACGATTCAAGAGACGCCGTCGGCGTCTCCTACAGAGATATCAGGGAAGGATTCCGAGGCACCATCTGGCATACCGATGGGACCAAGACCGAGCTTCCCGACCTTGGCGGGGGAAGCACTTATGCCTACAGCATTAACAACGCCGGCCTGGTTGTCGGCTCGTCAGATCTTGGCAGCACCCGCAGCCACGCCTTTCTCTGGCAAGTCGGCAGCGGCATGACCGATCTCGGAACCGCCGATGACCAGGTTTATTACCATAGCAGCGCCCTGGATGTGAACAACGCCGGGCAGATCGTCGGCATCTCCACCCAAGCCACTATCGGGGGGAAGGTTACTGCGTGTCTGTGGTCCGGTGGGGGAATTATCATCCTGGGCAATGACCAAAGCCGGGCCGAGGGGATCAACGATGCGGGTCTAGTGGTGGGCCAGCAGGATTGTGTCGCCCACCAGTGGCAGGGAGGGCCCGGAGGCACCAGTCTGGGAACCTTGGGTGGTCTCTCCAGCGGCGCCATGGCAGTTAACAACCATGGTCAGGTAGTGGGTTGGTCTGCCATTTCGCCGACCAGTGGACTCAATCATGCTGTTCTCTGGGAAGGTGGGGACATCCTCGACCTCAATGATCTCCACGACGGCGCCGGCTGGGATCTGCGCTGGGCCAACGACATTAATGACGCCGGCCAGATCGTCGGCTGGGGGTACTTCAATGGCTACACTCGCGGCTTCCTGCTGACCCCGGTGGAGTAGAAAAAGAAAGCAAGATCACATAAAAAGGTAAAATATGCCATTTTAATGCACAGGAGGGAAAGATCATGAGATCACCAGAGAGAACGACAAAAATCCGTTTACAGAAAACCGGCAGGGTCTTTCCGGCCGCCACCATGCTTCTTCTGCTCTTACTCTTTCTCCTGCTGCCTTCCTGGGCTCTGGCAGCGCCGCCCCAGGTGATCTGCGTACCCCAGGTGCCCTCGGATCTGCTGGTGCCCCATGATACCTGGTCGGGGGAGTCGACGATCCTGAAAGGGGCCGCTAAAGACAGTGACAACGATCTTGTCGATGGCACCTACTACTGGGAATACGGCGATGGCGGCGAATCCGCGCCCGCAGCGATTACCAATCCCGACAACCTGGCGGTCACCCATACCTACACCGCCGCGCCCGGCACCCTTTTTGTCGCCCGGCTCCATGTCACCGATGCCGGCGGTGAATCCTCTTCGGATGACTACCGGCTTATCATCCGCAACGAATCCCTCGATATCGAGATCAATAAGTCCATCGACGACGGTCTCTGGTGGTTGTATACGCATAAGGAAACTTTGGCCGCTAACCAATTCCGCTGGAATAATGTTCGTCATGGTAACTATTATGCCAATTCCACCGCTTCGGCCGTGCAGGCCTACGAGATCAACGGCCACCTGGAAACCGGCGACCCGGATGAAGATCCCTATGTGAACGTGGTCCGTGGCGGCATCGATTACCTGATGACCAGGCTGATCACCTATACTATGACTTCCCAGGCCGGCGGGCATCCGGAAGACTACAACAATGACGGCGATGGCACCAACGATGGCGGCAACGGCATCGGTCTGTCAGTCAGCGGCAACCGTCCCATCTATGAGTTGGGCGCGGTCATGGATGCCCTGGTGGCTTCCGGTACCCAGGATGCCCTGGCCCGCACCGGTGGGACCAATGTCCTCGGCCGCCGCTACCAGGACATCGTCCAGGATATGGTGGACATGTATGCCTGGGGTATGGATGATGCCGGCGGCAACCGGGGCGGCTGGCGCTACAACTGGAATTCCAGTGCCGATAATTCAGCCTCCCAGTGGGGCGCCATCGGTATGTTGGCAGCTGAAAGCCATTTTGGTTGCACTGTCCCTGGCTGGGTTAAGACGTGGAACAACTACTGGCTCAATGCAAGCTATAATTCAGCCGGTTTCTTTGGTTATACAGGTACAAGTGCTCACCGGAGCGGCTATGCCACCGGGCCCAGCGGCATGGTACAACTCAGCTTTTGTGACAGAGAGGTAAGCGATCCGCGTTGGCAGGCATGTCAGGATTATATTGACAATCGCTGGAATGACTTCATCAGATCTAATCGGGATTGTCGCTACTACTCGTACTACGCCTTTGCCAAAGCCATGCGCTTGGCTCTGCCCGAGGAAGTCACCCACCTTTCCAGCGGCCTCGATTGGTATGGAGATGAGACCGTAGGCCTGGCCAGAATCCTTGTGGATCGGCAGAACGCCGACGGCTCCTGGCCCTATGACGGCTGGCCCTACGTTGGAGAGCGCACGGCAGCCGCCTGGAACGTCATTATCCTGACCCGCACTCTTTTTGAAAAACCCCCGGTGGCGATTATTCACGCCCAACCCAATCCCGGGGCGGTGGGTCAGATAATTCATTTTGACGCATCCGATTCTTACCATGTCGATCCCGCCAAGGAAATTGTCGAGTACCTGTGGGATTTTGACGCCTCTGACGGGGTCGATTTTGTCCATCCGGATGCCACCGGTCCCATGGTTGACCATGCCTACGGCGACCTGGGCGACTACACGGCAAGCCTGAAGGTCATTGACAACAGTACGCCGTCCCGGTTCGATATCGGCACCTCGACCATTCAGATCACCATCCCGCCCCATCCTCCCACAGCCGATATCGGCGGGCCTTACCTGGCCACCGTTGGCGAAGCCGTGCAGGTGGATGGTTCCGGTTCCTATGATATTGATGAAAATCTGGGCGACAGCATCGTTACCTGGGAATGGGAAGCTGACTTTGTCGCCCCCTATGACTTCGGTGAAGCCTCCGGCCAGATTGCCACGCTGCCCGCTTTTACCGCTGCCGGGCGCCAGGATATTGGTCTGCGGGTAACCGACAACACCGCCATCGCCTTTCCCACGGCCGGCAGCGCTGATCTTACCGATGTTGACTATGGTGAGGTGATCGTCTACGAGGCCGGGGTTACGGATCTCTACGCCCGTCCCAAGGGCACCAAGTGCCAGCTGGTGTGGACTCATATCGACGCGCCGCTCTACGAAGTGCTGCGGTCGGAAAGCGGGCCGAATAATGGGTTTGAGCTGATTGGTACCACCGCTTCAACTTACTCTACCTATATCGACTACAACGTCGTGATGTCCAAGGACTACTGGTACCGGATCCGCAGTGAAATCGGCGGCGAAACCATGCTTTCAGGCCCGGTCCATATCTACTCCGTCGGCAGAATCCGCAACCGGCCGCCGGTGATTACCAGTACACCGATTGTCAACGGCCAGGAACAGGCATTGTACGAATACGATGTCCAGGCCGATGATCCGGAAGGTACCAGGCTTACGTATCTCTTGGATATGGCTCCGGCCGGCATGGTTATCAATGCCGCCACCGGGCTGATTTCCTGGACGCCAACCCTTGATCAGGTGGGTCTCAACGACGTTATGGTCCGGGTGAATGATTCCCGCCGGGCCTCGGCTAGCCAGTTTTTCCAGATAGTGGTCGATCCACGCTCCAATACAGCCCCGGAAACTGATGCCGGTGGTCCCTACAGTGGACTGGTTACTGAATCGTTGACTTTTACCGGCAGCGCCGTTGACCCCGAGGGTGATCCCATTGTCGAGTATCGCTGGATTTTCGGCGACGGCTCCGAAGCTTACGGGCAGGTCGTCACCCATGCTTATGCAGCAGAAAGTTCTTACGTGGTAACTCTATATGCCACCGATGACCGCGGTGCTACCGGCCATGCCGAAACCAGGTGCCAGACCGGCCTGGCCAACCGGCCACCGATCGCCGATGCCGGCGGTCCCTATGTCGGGGAAGTCGACCAGCCAGTGGAAGTGGACGGCAGCCAATCCGACGATCCTGATGGTGACTTGCTGACCTACACCTGGAACTACAACACCGCCACCGGACCTCTGGTTGGCAAACAAGTAACTTTTACCTTTGATACAGTCGGTACCTATGAGGTTACGCTTACCGTCGAAGACGGCAGGGGCGGTTCGGATACGTCAACCGCCGAAATCGTCGTCACGCCGCCCAATGAACCACCGGTATCGGCATTTACCTATGACCTCTTCCTCTGGAACAATCTGACTTTTGACGGCACTGGTTCCCATGATCCGGAAGGCCGGCCTCTTACTTCCTGGAAATGGGATTTTGGTGACGGTGTCTCTACTACCGGCGCCATGGCCAGCCACCTTTATAACGCTGCCGGTGACTACACCGTACGGCTGACGGTTACCGATGAAAAGGGGGCGACGGACGTCTCCGAACAACTTATTTCCATTATCCACCCACCGAACAATGATCCGGATATTGAGGCTGGCGGCCCCTACACCGGGCCTTTGAATACGGCTATTACTCTGACGGCGACGGGCGCCGATCCAGATGGCGATCCGATTACCTTCACCTGGACCTATGACGGTAATGATACGATTGGTGAGACTCTTGAACTCACCTTTACCGCGACCGGTACCTATGATGTGCTGCTGAGCGCCGACGATGGTTTTGGCGGTGTGACCACGGATACAGCCCAGGTTGTGGTATTTGATCCGGCTGCGTCCGCCGGCGATGAGACGCCGCCGGTAACCTCAATTTCAAGTCCGGCAAGCGGCTCTCTTTTAAACGGGATGGTCACCTTTACCGGCAGCGTCAACGATGATAATCTGGTATTCTGGGTGCTTGAATATGCCCCGTCTGGGACTGAACAATGGCAGGAAATTGCCACCGGTAGCAGCAATGTTGACAATGATTTCCTCGGAGAGTTCGATGCCGGACTCTTGCAGGATGACCTCTACCGCTTCCGTCTGCGAGCTGAAGATCAGAATTACAGCGTCAACACCTGGATCCAGTGTGAGGTCAGCTCGCCCTTGAAGCTGGGCCAGTTCTCGCTTGAATATGTGGATTTACAGATGCCCCTGGCCGGTATTCCCATCAAGGTTATCCGGCGCTATGATACCAGGGATGCTGCTGACCCCGGCGATTTCGGCTATGGTTGGAAGCTTGGGGCAGTAGATCCGGAAATCCGTGAAACCGTTCCGACACAACCCATGGAGGAGACGCTCGGTTTTTTTGTGGCCAAACCGTACCAGGTGGGAACCCGCGTCTACCTGACCGATCCGGATGGCAAACGCATCGGCTTTACTTTCGAGCCCACGCCAGCGCCATCTTTACTGGGCACTGTCTATATTCCGAAATTTAGGCCGGATCCCGGCGTTCATGACCGCCTGGAAGCTGACCCCATTGCCTTGACGTTGCGGGGCGATGGTTCCTACGTTTTCTTCCTCATCGGTTTGAATTACAACCCGGCCGATTTCCGCCTGGTGCGCAAGGATGGCACCACTTACCACTACAACCAGTTCAACGGTCTCAGGAAGATTGCTGATCGCAATGACAATGAGCTGGTCTATACTTATGACGGGATTTTTCACTCATCCGGTGAATCGGTGCAGTTCCACCGTAATGCGGAGGGAAGAATTGTCGAAGTCGTCGATCCCAACGACAATGTTATCAGCTATGCCTATGATCTGGACGGCAACCTTGCCGCAGTGACGGACCAGGAAAATCTGAGCAGCAGCTACAGTTATTACCCTGACCCGGCCCATTATCTTAACACTATCACCGATTCGTTAGGACACCAGGCTGCCAGGTATGAATATGACGCCAATGGCCGCCTGATGGCTTTTACCAATGCTCTGGGTGATCGTTTTGAACAAGCCTATAACCCGGCCGCTTTCAGTGGCACCTTCACTGATGCCAACGGCAATGTTACTCAGCTCTTCTATGATGCCCAGGGCAATCTCATCCGCGAGGTCGATCCTTTAGGCGGAGAAACCGCATTCACTTATGATGCGGACAAAAATAAAACCTCTGAAACCGATGCCAACGGTAACACGACACTGTTTACCTATGATGACCGTGGCAATATGCTCACAAAAACGGACGCCCTGGGCAACATTACCACCTTTACCTACAATGCCTTCAATAAGCTTGTCAGTGCCACGGATCCACTGGGTCGAACAACGACGGCGGTGTATGACAGCCAGGGTAATATGACCCAATTTACCAACCCGGCCGGGAATACAGACGCTTATCTACGATGCCTATGGCAGGATTGAGGAAGTGATTGATTTCAACGGCAACCGGACAGCTTATGAGTATACTGCCGGGGTTGCGCTGCCGACCAGGATCATTAATCCTGATGGCACCCACAAAGACTATGCCTACCTTTGGAACGGTCAAATCTTGAGCATCAGCGATGAAACCGGCGGCGTGCAGTCAAAATCGTATGATCGAGACGGACGGCTGGTTGCGGAAACGGATGCCCTGGGCAATGAGACCCGGTATGAGTATGCCGGTCACCTGATTATTAAAAAAACCTGTCCTTTGGGGCATGTCACCACCTATAACTACGATGATGCCAACCGAATAATCAGCCAGACTGATCACCTGGGTGGGGTTTCCACCTTTACCTATGATGCCAACGGCAATCGCCTCAGCGTCACCGATCCGGCTGGCAACACGACCCGGTTTGTTTATGATGCCTTGAACCGGCTGGTTATGAAGATAGATCCATTAAATATGAGAACCACTTTTACCTACGATTTGGCGGGGAATCTGGTTGAGCAGGTCGACCGCAACAACCGACGGCGGACCTTTGTCTATAATGCCTTGAACCAGCGGGTTCGGGAAACCTGGCTGGATGGTGTGTCGACAGTCAACGTCATTGATTTTGGCTTCGATGCGGTCGGCAACCAGAAGTATGTTGCTGATCAGAACAGCTCCCTGATTTTTGCATATGATGCGGTTAACAATTTGATTTCGGCAGACAATGCCGGTACGCCCGGTGTCCCCGCCTTACAGTTGTCCTACAGTTATGACCCGTTGGGTAATCGTATTTCTGTCGAAGATAACCTGGGCGCTCGGGTCGAATCGGTTTACGGCAGTCGCAAACAATTGCTCAGTCGTACATGGCAGGGAAGCGGCGTTTTTGAGCCGGTACGTGTCGAGTGTGCCTATGACGCTCGCGGCAACCGCCTGAGCATGAGTCGTTATGACGATGTCAGTGGCCTCCACCAGGTTGGATTAAGCAATTTTGTCCATGACAGTCTGAACCGCCTGACGGGTTTGAGACATGATGCCATTAATGGTGGCATAACCACCGTGGCCGACTATAGCTATACCTACAATGCTGCCGGTCTGCTGCTTTCCGAAGCGCACCATAGTCAGACGTTCAGCTACACATATGACGCTGCCGGTCAGCTTACGGAATCCGCTCGTTCGCTGTTTGGCAATGAAACGTTTTCTTATGATGCCAACGGCAATCGTAACGGTGCCGGCTATGTTGTCGGTGCCGCTAATCGCATCATCAGCAACGGTGAGTATGATTATGGCTATGATGCCGAAGGCAACCTAGTCAATATGACGGAAACCGCTACCGGCATGGTGACGATCTTCACTTATGACCACCGCAACCGCCTTACGTCGGTCGAAAAACGAGATGCCGGTGGGGCGATTGTTAGTTCCAGCTCTTATAAGTATGACGGTCTTGACCGGCGGATTCGGGCCACGGTTAATGGCCAGACAACTTTTACGGTGTATGACAATGACCATGCCTGGGCCGATTTTGATGAGCTCAGCAATATCCAGGCCCGTTACCTGTTTGACGATGGCCCAGATGCGCTGCTTGCCCGAAGCCTCACTGCCGGCGGGACTGACTGGTATCTTGCCGACAAGCTGGGTACTGTTCGGGACCTGGTTGATGTGGGAGGTAGTCTACTCAACCACGTGGACTACGATAGTTTTGGTGGGGTTCGCGCCCAGACCGATACCGGCCAGGGAGACCGCTTCCTGTTTGCCGGCCGCGAGTACGAGGCGGAAAGCGGATTGTATTTCAACCGGGCCCGTTATTATGATCCTGGTCTGGGCCGTTTCATCAGCGAGGATCCAACCGGGTTTGATGGCGGCGATCTCAACCTCTACCGTTATGTGAACAACAGCCCGCTGAACGGCACCGATCCAACCGGGGAACAGGCGATAATAGAATTTGCCATGGATATTTGTAGTCTTGCCAGCATACAATCCTTTGGAGTTGCTGTTAACGATTTGAATATTGCATTATACTCAGCGATTATTGATGCCTTGAAAACCGGACACTATTCTTTCGAGATTCATCCTGTTGATATACTCGTTGGGCTTATTATTCCCTGCGGTATACCAAGTCCAATCTCTACCCCAGGGATTTCTGGAGGCAGCTGATATCGTGTAAGATATTGCGGTGGCTTCATTAAGAAGATCTATGCTGAAAAGGACACTGAAGCGGCGGTTGAATATACTGAAATGAAACTGATCAAGTGAAACTCCCCGGGACAAGCCCCGGGGAGTTTCACTTGGCCATGTGAGAATAGAGCGGCGGCAGTTTTCTGTTCTTCTTACCAGATGTTTTCCTTGGATTTGGCTTCCGCAGATTTTTGGCAATCAACTGCCAGAATTGGTTGCCATCCCAGTTCTCGATAGAAACCGGACTATACAGGGCATCTTTGAGATCGGTAAAGGCCTTTTCCAACTCGTTATTTTCCAACATTGCTGCCAGTTTTTTGAGATTGGTTGGCGAGTTCTGCGGCCAGGTGGCAGCAGCCCAATTGAAGATAGCTTGATGAGTCAAGCGTGGATCATGAGCAAAACAGGATTTTTTGATCAACTCACGGCCTGCAGTTACTTTCTTTTCCGTTTTTATTTCCTTTTTTATTTCCTTGATCTTCAGGCCGGTTATTGATTGATTCAGGGCTTTGCGCCAGAGCCAGGCGATAATCAACCAGGGCAGCACAGTCAGCAGTCATAGCCAGCAGATACCTTTGCCGCTGGATGTCTAACGAAAACTGGCAAGTTCCTGAAAAAAAGTATTTTGAGGGCCATGCCAGTGGCCGTCCGGGTCCGTGGCAGGAGAAAATGAATAAATACTGGTAACGGCAGGGTGAAAAATATGTTGGGCCAGGTAAATTCTATCAAGGCTGTCTCCCAGGCTTTCGCTTTTGACAAGAAAGCCACTGATCAATAGCCCTCCCCAATTTCGGAAGATCAATGTCCACCATAGAAGCAGAGGAGTGCGGGTTTATATGAGCCAAGCCCGAACATCCTATAATGTATCCCTGGCAATGCAAGTCAGAAAGTTGAGGAAATAATTAATGCGGGAAATGGATAAGGGGGAAACTAACGAGAAGTGCCATCAGGCAACTATAGCCTGATGGCACTTGCGAGATGAAATTTTTGGAAGAAAACTATCGGCTACCTTGAAAATGGCTTTTTTGCTCGATTACCGCGTTAGGCTCAAATTATAATCCTCAAAATATGAAATATATTCCTGCGGTTATAATTTTCGCCTGCCTTGTACTCAAACAAAAATTCTAATTTTTCAAGACAACCTATCATC
>Ga0164318_10001836_pt1 | contig 19255 bp, 17 predicted proteins | sample GuaBasSedimGuay9_FD_113734 | JGI IMG/M metagenome (GOLD analysis project Ga0164318, IMG submission 113734) | Subseafloor sediment microbial communities from Guaymas Basin, Gulf of California, Mexico - Guay9, Core 4571-4, 0-3 cm | ecosystem: Environmental > Aquatic > Marine > Hydrothermal vents... | reverse complement strand
GACGCATCGCCGGTGCCAATGCCAGCGGTGCCAGCGAGAGCTTCGGGGGGGTGCTGGGCACCTCGGTTACCAAGGTCTTCAGCCTGGCGGTGGGCCATACCGGCCTGTTCGAGAACCAGGCCGCGGAACTGGGACTGCAGCCGGCGGCGGTGTCCATCAAGGCCGCCACGCGGGCCCACGCCTACCCGGGTGCCCGCCAGATCACCGTGCGCCTGGTGTTCGCTCCCTCGTCGGGAAAGTTGCTGGGGGGACAGATCGCCGGTGGCGAAGCGGTGGCCAAGCGCCTGGACGTGCTGGCCGCGGCCATCCAGGCCGGCTGGACCATCGACGATCTGGCCGGCCTGGACGCCTCCTACGCCCCGCCCTTCGCCCCGGTCTGGGACCCGCTGCTGGTGGCCGCCAACGTGGCCCGCAAGCAGGTCCGTCGTTCCTGAGCGAGGTGACCGATGAAGCCCACCCTGTTGCTCGACGTCGGCGCGGGAACCCTCGACCTGATGTGGACGGACGGCCGGGAAAAACCGTTTTTCAAGGCCGTGGCCGCCTCGCCGGTGGTGACCATGGCCCGTCGCATCGAGCGGATCGACGGTCCGCTGATCGTCGGCGGTCGGGAGATGGGTGGTGGGCCGGTCTCCCGGGCCCTGGTCGAAAGGGCCCGCCGGCAGCGGGTGGTGATGACCATCCAGGCCGCGGCCACCATTCACAACGACCCCCGGCGGGTGCGGGAGCGGGGTATAGAGGTGGTGACCCCGGAGCAGGCTGCCGCCATCGCCGCCACGGGTGAATTCACCCACCTGGAACTCGGCGATATCGACAGGGCGCGTATCCTTTCCCTGCTGGACGCCCTGGGAGTGGCCGAGGCACCCCGGCGCCTGGGCATCTGCCTGCAGGATCACGGCCGGGCCCCGGCGGGAACCTCGCAGCTGGAATACCGGCACCGGTCGTGGGTGCAGCAACTCGAGCGGGAACCGCGCCTGGAACGACTGCTGATACCATCCACGGAGATCGACGAGACCTTCAGTCGCCTGCGCTCGGCGGCTGCCGAGGCCGCGCTGCTGGAAGGCATCGAGGACATCTGGCTCATGGACAGCGGCATGGCGGCCGTGCTGGGCGGCTGGCAGGAAGCGGCCGCCCGGGGGGCAGGAGCGGCGATCATCGTCGACGTGGCCACCTCGCATACCATGGCCGCCCTGGTGGAAGCGGGACGGCTGTGCGGCTTTTTCGAGATGCACACCAGTGACCTGGAACCGTCGTTGTTCGACGAGATGATCGATGCCCTGCTGCAAGGGCGACTGGAACACCGGCAGGTCGTCTCCCGGGGCGGGCACGGCGCCTGGCAGGGACGGGCGCCGGCCGGCCGGCCGCAGCTGATGCTGCTGGTGGGGCCGCAGCGCCGGCTGCTGGCCGGTTCCCGTCATCCCTTCATGCCCGGGGCGCCGCTGGGCGACAACATGATGGCCGGCTGCGCCGGCCTGCTGGCCGCCCTGGAAAGCACCCCGGCCAGCGCCGGTCACCGGTGAACGAAGAAGCCTGTCCGTCGACAGCTCAACGCTCTACGTCGACGAACTCGGCAGCCACGTCGTAGGGGGGGGCGTTGCCCTCCACCCGCACCACCCGCACCTTGGCCGTCAGCGGGGCGAACTGGCGGGCAAAGCGACGATGGGTCTTGGTCAGCACCTCCACCTCGAGCAGGGTACCCGGCTGATAGGCGCGATCGGAGCTGAGCAGGATGCCCCCGCCGGAGAGGTTCTTGCTGCGCGCGGTGTCACGCGCGCTGCCGGTCAAGGGCCGGATGATCACCTCGGTATCGGCCGGCAGTCTCTTGAAGGCTCGTCTTTCACTCATCGGCCCTCTCCTTCTCCCGCCCCGTTGCCGGTCGACACCCGGCCTTCACGAAAGGCGGCCCGCTTGCGTTCGAACAGCTGTTCGTAGCCACGACCGATCTTCTGGGCCAGGATCAGCAACTCGCCTATGTCGGAGCTGCAGTGCTGGCGATGACCGTTGTCGCCGTAGAAGATGTTGACCACCCGGCCGCGCACCAGCACCGGCATGGCGAATACGCTCAAGGGTACCTGCTTGCCCAGCGCCCGCAGGAAATCGATGTTGGCCCGGGTCTTGTGCAAGGGTCCCAGGTAATGGGCCCGGTTGTGGTAGACCAGGGAAAACAACGACGCCTGCTCGAGCGGCACCAGCAAGGAGAGGAAGGCCGCCCGGTCCACGTCCTCGGCCAACACGTCGAATCCCAGGGCCAGGCCGCGGTGGACGGTAAACAGCAGGGAGCGCGAGAACATGCTCCGGGCATGCCGCAGGAGGATGCGGGCGATGCGGTAACGATCGCCGGCCGCGGCCAGCAGTTCGACCGCCTGCCGGAAATCCAGGGAAGAGCTTTCCGGTTCGGGTGCGGGGGCCGGGGGCACGCTGGCGGGCAGCCCGGCCTGCGCGGCCAGTTGCCTGTCTTCGCTGCGCCGGCCGCTCTCCACCAGCACCCCCTGCCAGGAGCGCCGTTCCAGCCGTCCCGGTGGTCCGGGTTCCTCGGCAACAACCTCCAGGTCTTCCGGGGCCAGGAAGGGGAGGTCGTCCACCACCGATGCCTGGCGGCGGCCCACCCGGGGGAAGCCATCACGCCCCTGGTACAACTTGGCGAAGGCTTCCTCGCTGATCAGGTCTTCGCCGCCAGCTTCCCCGGAAGGAGCCGCCGGAGCCCCTTCCAGCACGCTGCTGGCGAGAAAGTCCCGCGAGGCTATGGTCTCGTAGCGCAACCCGCGCTCCACCCCGTAATGACGCCGCAGCAACTGCCACAGGCGAACCTCGGGCACCACGATGGGATCAGGCTTGAGGCCGGTGATGAAGGCCACTTCGTCCAGGGCGGTGATGTTGCGGGGATCGACGCACAGCACCTGCAGGCGCCGGCCCTCGACCAGGTAGGGAATCATCTCCAGGCGATCGGCCTGGGAGGCATCCAGCAATGCCAAGGCCCGCGGGTCTGGCTCCAGTTCTCCGCTCAGGTAGGGCAGACCCAGCTGGCGCCCCAGGTAACGGGCCAGGGTGGCCTCGTCGAGGAATCCCAGCTCGACCAGGTTGCTGCCCATGCGGCCGCCCATGATTACCTGGTTCTGGACGGCCTCTTCCACCTGCTCCTGCGAGCAGATACCATCGGCCACCAGCAATTCCCCCAGCGTGGACATGGAACGAAAGTAGCGCCGGGAAGCGGGCCCTGTCAACGTGTGGGAGCACGGCTTCGGCCGGGAACGGCGATGGCGGCGGGGCGACAGGGGCCGGCATACTTGTACGCAGCCCGCTGCTGTCATATCATGGATCTCGGGGGTTCGGCCGGGAAGCGTGGTAATGGTAGAGGCGACAGACATCAAAGATCGTTCCAGCCGGGTGTTGGTGGTGGATGACGAGCAGGTGGTCTGGGATGTCATCAGCAACGCCCTGGAGAGGCCGGGCTTGTACCTGGTCTACGCCCCGGACGGCGAGCAGGCGCTGTCCCTGATCTTCTCCGAGTCTTTCGATCTCATCATCGCCGACAAGAACCTGCCCGGCATCACCGGTCTCGATGTAATCCGCCAGGCCCGGGCCACCGATCCCCTGGTCTCCACCCTGATCATCACCGCCTACGCCTCGCGCGAGTCGGCCGAGGAGGCCATGGCCATCGGCATCGACGACTACCTGGTCAAGCCCTTCGAGCTGCAAGACCTGCGTACCAAGGTCGACGAGTTGCTGGACCGGCGTGCCCGGCGCCGGGAGCTGGCACGGGCACCCGCGCGACCGTTGCTGCGGCGCTCGGTGCTGGTGTGCGAGCCCGGCGAGAAGGTCCGGCGCCTGCTCGTCGAGGGCATCCGTCGCCTGGGGCACGCGGTTCGGGCGGTACAGCAGGTCAGCGAAATCCTCGACGCCCTGCGCGAAAAGACGGCCGACGTGATCGTCTGCTCGCTGGAAATCCTGCAGAAGGACTCGGCCGGTGGCTGTTTCCTGCGCAGCGGCCTGCTGGTCAGGCCGGACGTGATCCTGGTCACGGTGGCCAATGAACGGGGGCTGCAGGACGCCGTGCAGGCGGCCGGCCACGGTTCCCGCCGGATCCTCTATCGCTCGCAGTTGCGAAACGCCGGCGACGTCAGCGAGCAGCTGGTGGATCTGCTGGGGCGCAAGCAGGCCAACTAGGCATCCTCGGCTTCGACGGCCCTGCTCAGGGCGAACAGCAGCACCGCCACTTGCTCGGCGCTGGAGGCGTCCCGCGAAGAGCCGGAGGACTTCACTTCCAGTTGCACCCGGGTCTTGTCGAGCTCCTCGAACAGCTCCACGGCATAGGTGAAGGGAGAGATGAGATCGTGCTGGAAGATCAGGCGCCAGCCCTTTTCCAGAATCAGGCGCGGGGACTTGGGACGAATGTCCTTGCGCTGGTGGGCGTAGGTCCGGCCCATGCGTCCCAGGATGCCGGCGGCCAGGCCGTCGGCGTAGACCCGGGGCAGCATCCTGATGGCCCCGATCACCGTCCCGGGATGGGAGCGCACCGTCCAGGTCTTCTTCCACGATCCGCTCATGCTCCCGGCCCTCCCCGGAGTTCGCCTAGTGGCGGGTACGGGTCTCGGTGAAGGTGATACCGAGTTTTTCCAGTTCCTGCAAGGCCGGTTCGTAAATCTCCGGCCGCACCGGTATCTGCACGCCGCGCAGGGGGATCCGACCTTCCAGCAGCAGGCGCACCCCGATGGCCGCCGGCAGGGACACGGTGCGGGCCATGGAGCTGTCGCCGCCGGGGATGCCGTAATCGACCATGATGGCCGTGACCGTCTCCCGGGCTCCGTCCGGGAGCTGGAAGGTGATGTCGTGGCGCATGATGAGCATGTCGCGCTCACCGGGACGGTAGGCCAGGTGCCGGGCCATTCTCTCCGCCAGCACGTCCATCACCGAGCCTTGCTCCACGGCCACGGGTTCGTCGGCCAGCATGCCGATGAAACGCAGCGCCTCCAGGGGAGATTGCCCGGGCTCGACCTGCAGCTTGCCGGCGACGGCCTGCTCGACCGGGGCGCCGACGATCTGCTCCAGCAGCTTCCGGTAGGTCAGCCCGGCGAAGGAGCGCTGGGGCTCGTCCTCGAGCAGGCCCAGGGCTATCAGCTGGGTATACAGGCGGCAGTGGCCCTGGTTGCGCAGGGTGCCGCGGAACATGTCGCGCACGCGCTCGTCGAAGCCGTAGGTGTCCAGGTAGGACACCGAGTCGCGGTTGGGATACCCCTCGAAGGTGCCCACGCCGGGGATCTCCACCGTGGCCGGCTCGGCGAACAGCCGCTCGGCCGGCACCTCGACCACCCGGCCGTCGCGCAGGTAGCGGGCCGAGTTGCGGGCGGCGATCAGCACGCCCTTGGGGCTCCAGGAGAACTTGTAGCCGAAGGGGTTGTCGTTGGCCTCGGGAGCCGGCAGTCCCCCGCACCAGGAGGAAAAGCCCACCAGCACCGCCCCCTGCTGCTCGGCCTGGTGAATCACCTTCATGGCCGACATGTGATCGATGCCCGGATCCACTCCCATCTCGTTGAGCAGCAATAGATCCTTGTCGCGGGCCTCGGCGTCCAGCGCCCGCATGGCGGGGCTGACGTAGGAGGTGGTGGCCATGTGCTTGCCGAGATCCAGGCAGGCCCGGGCCACTTCCGGGTGGCGGGTTGCCGGCAGCAGGCTGACGGCCGCGTCGCACTCGGCCACCAGCCGGCGCATGGCCTCGACGTCGTCCACGTTCAGGGCCAGGGCGCGGCCGTTTTCGTGCCCCGCTACCAGCTTCTCGGCCTTGGCCACGGTGCGGCTGGCCACGGTGACGGCGTAGCCGTGGTCCAGCAGGTATCTCACCAGCGGCCGCGAAACCAGGCCGGCTCCCAGTACCAGAACCTTCTTCACTGTCCACCTCCGTGCAGTTCCAGTGGTTGTTGCAGATAGGCGAAATCAGGGGTGAGACGCCCCCGGTGGGTGATGACGGCGCGCCTGATGGGTTCGGGCAGTTCCAGCTCGGTAAAGGCGCGGGAATAATCGGCCCGGGCCATGGCCGGCAGGAAAGGCAGCAGGGCCCGGCCGAAGTCCTCGGTGCTCTCGGCGGGGAGCTCGCAGGGCAGGTTGTCCACCGCCAGCACCACCGGCCCGCGACCCTCCACCCCCGAGACGACATCGTCAGCGTCGACGCGGTAGACGTAGACCGGGTCGTCGGGGCTGGTGCACTTCAGGGTGCACTCCACCGCCCCCTCGACGTCGCAGGAGACGTCGCCGATGATCCGCAACGCCGGCGTGGCCCCGGCCGCCCACAGCCGCCGCAGGTCCTGCCGGGTGAGCAGGCGCGGGTAGCGCTCCGTCCAGTAGATGCAGTTCATCAACACGGTGAGCCGCGGCAGGTAGCGGGAGAACACTCCCCGGTAGTTTTCCGGGTGCTGGTAGTAGTCCTGCAGGACGAACTGCCCGTCCGCCCGGGCCGGCTCCACCATGTCCTTTTCCTGGAACACCACCTTGAACAGCAGGTTGCGCTCCGCCGGCAGTCGCCCCAGCAGCTCGGCCGGGGTGATCTGGCGGTGGGGCAGCAGGTCGAAGATCTCCTGGGCTCCCTGCGAGACGTTGCCGTAGCCGGCGAAGCCGAACACCAGGGGCACGAGTTCCTCCGGCAGGCCCTCTTCGGCCAGGCGCCGGCCGGCCGCCGCCACCGCCCGCTTGAGCGCGGCCAGGTCGGGGTAATGGTGGGCGGGCTGGAGTTCCGCAAAAGCGGTGTCCAGTCCCTCGGCGGCCAGGCGCCGGCCCAGGGTCCACAGGCTGTCGGCCATGCCGGCCAGGCCGGCGTGCCGGCCGAAGAACACCAGGCGCCGGCCCCGGTCATCGGTGATCTTCTCGTAGTCGATCAGGCTGCAACCCAGCTCCAGCAGCCGGGCCAGCATGGGCATGTTGTAGGGCTGACCCTTGATGACGTGGGCGAAGTAGGCGTAGGCCTGGCCCGCCGCCAGGCGCCGGACGGGTATCTCCTTGACCGCCAGCACCAGCCGGCAGGCGGACAGGTCGTCGGCCAGGCGCGCCCCGGCCCGGGCGTACTCGTCGTCGGCAAAGGCCCTGATGGCCGAGGGCTGCACCACCACCTCGATGCCCTGCTTCACCAACTGGCCCACCTGCCCGGGAGTCAGCGGCGCCCGCCGTTCCCAGCGGTTCTTGTCCTCGCGGCGGATTCCTATGTCGTTCATGTCACATCCTTCCTGGCTGACCTTATACGTGTGCCGGTGAGGCCTTGTCAATCGCTGCCGGGCGGGGCAGACTGCGCCACGGGAGGTGGTGACATGGGAATACGCCAGTGGCTGGGCCTGGCCGAGCCGAAGGATGACGACGACGGAGCCGACGCGGTGCGCCGCATAGTCGAGCGACTGGAGGCCCTGCCGCCCGAGCAGGCCAGGCTGGTGGCCGCCTTCGCCTACCTGCTGGGCCGGGTGGCCAACGCCGATCTCGACTTCCGCCCCGAGGAGGTGGCCGAGATGGAGCGGCTGGTGCAAGAAGCGGGCGGGCTGGACGCCGGGCAGGCCGTGCTGGCGGTGCAGATGGCCAAGCAGCAGAACCAGCTGTTCGGCGGCACGGAGAACTTCCTGGTGGCCCGCCAGTTCCGCCAGCTGGCCGACGCGGCCGTGAAGCAGCGGCTGCTGCGCTGCCTGTTCGCCGTGGCCGCCGCGGACGGCTCGATATCGGCCGTCGAGGACAACGAGATCTCCCGCATCGCCGGGGAGCTGGGCGTCGAGCCCGGGCAGCTGGCCGCTCTGCGCGCCGAGTTCCGCGATCGGCTGGCGGTGTTGAATTCCCCTCCCTCCGGATGACTCTCAGCCGCGGAAGAGCACCTGCTCGCGGCGGAACCACCAGGTGGTGAACAGCAGCAACCCCGCGGCCAGCACGGCGCTGGAGAGAAACAGCAGTCCCAGGTGCAGGTAGTGCTGGTCGAGGTTGCCGGTGAAGATGGCCTTGAGCGCCAGCGAGACGTTCACCACCGGGATCAGCGCCGTGCCGGCATCGAAATCCACCCCCGGGATGAAGGAGACGAACGCCGGCAGGATGACGAACATCTGCAGCGGGTTGGCGTAGGACTGCGCCTCCTTGAAGCTGCGGGCGAACACCGACAGCACCAGCAGCAGGGCGGCGAAGATGCCGGCCGTGGGAATCACCACCAGGAAGGCCCATCCGGCCTCGACCAGGCTGAAGGAAAAGCCCTCGCCCCCGATGAGCGACAGCGTGCCCAGCACCCCGGCCCGCATGGAGACGGTGAGGCTCAGGGTGGCCAGCAGCGCCGACACCAGCGCCGCCACCATCACCACCCCGAACTTGCCCAGCACCAGCGCCAGCCGGTCGACGGGCGCGGCCAGCAGCGTCTCCAGGGTGCCGCGTTCCTTCTCCCCCGCCCCCAGGTCGATGGCCGGGTACATGGCCCCCGCCAGGGCGAAGATGAGGATCATGTAGGGCAGCAGCATGGACAGCAGCTTGGCCATGAAGCCGGGCCCGGGCAGGCGCTCGGCCCGGACCGCCAGCGGCCGGGCGAATCCCGGATCGAGGTTCCTGTCCCGGAGGCGTTCCGCCAGGATCTCCCGGCCCAGGGTGGCCAGCATCCGGCGCAGCGACTTCAGCGCGGCCCGGGAGCGATCGGACGACTCCAGGTAGAAGATCTTCACCGGGGCGCTCCGCTCCTCGCCCAGGAGAGACTCCGCCCGCGGGTCGAACTCCACGGCCGCCGCCAGTTTCCGGCGCCGCACCGCCTCGAGCAGCTCGTGCCGGCGCCGGCCGGCAGCGGCCAGGGCGGCGGCGTCCACCCCCGCGGGTGCTTCCTCCAGCCACTGGATACGCGGGGGAGCCAGGCCGGCCAGCAGCTGCTTCGGATCGGCGTCCAGGTCGGCGGTGCCGGTGGCCCGGCGCAGTTTCCCGACGAGCTCGTCGGCGGCGATGCCCTTTTTCTCGAGCAGGCGCATGAAGGCCTTCGGTTCCCCCTTGAGCAGGGCCAGCTCTTCGACGCTCAGCCCCGCCCCCACCAGCACCTGCTCGATGCGCCGGGCCGTCTGCTCCAGGCTGGAGCTGTCCCGCAGCCGCCGCACCAGCTCCGGCGCCGCCCCGGGATTGAGCAGCAGCACCCGGGCTTCCTCCCGGGCCAGCTTGGTGGCGAAGTGGGTCACCAGCTCGGTGGAGATCCACATGAACAGGGGAACGGCCACGGTGGGTACCAGCAGCATGAAGATCAGGGTGCGCCGGTCGCGCAGCACCTCGCGCAGCTCCTTGGCGAAGACCACCCCGACCTGCTTGCTCATGACGCCCGCTCCTCCACCAGCTTCACGAAGGCGTCTTCCAGGCGCCCCGAGGGGGAGCTGCCGCGCAGGGCCGCGATGCCGTCGCAGGCCAGCAGGCGTCCCCGGTGAATTACGCCCACCCGGTCGCAGAGCTTTTCCGCCTCCGCCATGGAGTGGGTGGACAGCAGCACGCACTTGCCCCGGCTCCTGCTGTCGGCGATGAACTCGACGATGTTACGGGCGGCCAGGACGTCTAGGGAGGCGGTGGGCTCGTCGAGGATCATCACCGCCGGGTCGTGCAGCACGCAGCGGACTATGGAGACCTTCTGCTTCATCCCCGAGGACAGCTTGTCGCAGCGCCGCCCGGCGAAGGAGGCGATATCGAAACGCTCGAACAGCTCCTCCGTGCGCCGTGCCAGCCGCTCCCGCTCCAGGCCGTGCAGGCGGCCGAAGTACTCGATCATCTCGCGTACCGTCAACCGGCCGTAGAGGCCGGTGGACATGGTGAGGAAGCCGATGTTGGCGCGCACGGCGGCGGGCCGCTCGTTGATGGAGAAGCCGGCCACCCGGGCGTCACCGCCGCTGGGCCGCAGCAGGGTGGCCAGCAGGCGCAGGGTGGTGGTCTTGCCGGCGCCGTTTATCCCCAGCAGCCCGAACACCTCCCCGGCCCGGGCCTGGAAGCTGATGCCGTCGACGGCACGTACCAGGCCGCGCTTGCGGTCGTGGAAGTGCTTGCTCAGCTCCCGGCAATCGATGGTTGGCTCGTTGGCGGACGGCATCACCCTGCAGCCATAGCGGCTGCGGCGGGTGCTGTCAACGATCGTGGCTCACGGCGGGACCGCGGATGATGCCGGGCAGCCCGTCGCGCAACTTCTGCACCTGGGGCAGGCGCTCGCCGCTCATCAGGGTGTGCAGGGTGGCGCCGCGGCGCCGCTGCTGGGTGGCGATGTCCTCGGGATTGCGCAGGGTCAGCCGCAGCCGGCCCAGCTCCACGGCCAGGGCCAGGATCTCGGCCTCCTCGGGCAGCACCAGCAGGGTGACCTCGGAGATGTCCTGCCGCTCCGGCTCCAGCGCGGCCGTGTCGCCGGCGGCGCGCTGGCCGGCGGCCAGCACCACCACGTTCTGCAGCAGCGTCACCGACACCAGCTGCCCGTCCTTGGGATCGCTGAAGGTACCCAGGATGTCCACGTGGTCGGCCGGCTGCAGGAACCCCGACACCGCCCGCGAGCCGGAGATGGACAGGCTCATGGCCCGCCCGCCGCGTTCCACGATGCGGCTCAGCCGCTCGTGGCGGCTGGCCGAGGCCAGGTGGCTCCACATCAGCGGATCGCCGCGCAGCAGCGGCGCGGCCAGGCGCTGGCCGACGACGCGTTCCACCTGGCCCGGCTCCACCATGGAGCCGGAGGCGAAGCGCTCCGGGCTCTCCGAGCGGGCCAGCATGTCGACCTCCAGCACCGTGCCGGCGGCCAGGTCGCGCGCCGCCACCACCACCGGCCGCAGCTGCCAGCCGGCGGTCAGGCGCTGCTCGGTGCGGCGGATGGTCTGGTAGGCCAGCAACCCTCCCAGCAGGCCCAGTCCCAGGGCTATCAGAAGAGGAGTCTTGGTCCGTGTCATGATCCAACCTCCCGGCTCGGTCCGGGAACCATTATAGCATACTTGGGACGGGCCGGTGGGGCAGCGTCCTGGTTCAGAACGCCGTGGCGGTGTAGTCGGCGGGCAGGTTGCGCGGGTCGTAGCAGAACTTCACCCCGTCCTTGTCGATGCAGGCGTACTGGGTTACCTCGTCCACCACCGGGTCGGGCTCGCCGCCGGTTGGCAGCGTCATGGGTTGGGAACAGCGACAGAAGCAGCGGCTCGTGCCCCGGCGCGGGCGCGTTGGGCCTCTTCCAGGTCGTGGTACTTCTCCACTCCCGGGGAGAAGGGCCGCGTGGGAGCCAGGCGGGCCGCCCGGCGCCAAACCACCGCAATGCGCCGGAGCAACTCGCGGTCGCTGGCCGGAGGCGGAAGGTCGTGGGCCTGGTTCATTTGCTCCAGGGAGCGGAATTTCTCGACGGGCATGCCATCCTCCGGGTTGGCCTCGACTCATTCGTCGCCTTCGTCGCTCAGGCCGAATCGCAGCTTCAGCCCCAACCTAAACAGGTGATCCAGCCCCATTGCCTCTCGAGATGACGGCTGCAGCTGCCGGAATCGATATTGTCACGTCCTTTCTCAGAAACTGAAGCGAACCCGGGTCCAGAGCAGCGAGCCGCCCGCGGCCGGGTCGCCGAACTTGGTGAAGCGCTTGCCCAGCTGCAGCAGCGCCCCGGCGCCCAGCTCGAAGCCGTTGCCGAAGTTGTAGTGGAACTCGGGAAACAGGATCATGGAAAAGCCGTCGCCGAACAGGCTCAGGTACTCGAGCACCCGCTGCCCGGCCTGCTCGTCGTAGTAGGAGCGGTAGTAGCCGCTCACGTCCCAGAGGACGAACAGCCGCAGCAGCGCCTTCTGGTCGGCGAACTTGAAGTCCACCCCGGCCACGGCGTAATCGCCTATTCGCGGCCTGAGAATCTCCTCTGTGCTTCGCTCGCCGCAGACGGTAGCGGCCTTCGCCGCGCCGTCCGGATCGCTTATGTCGAGGTTGGCAAACAGGCAGTCGTACGGCGACTCCCCGACGAACCGGCTCTGACGGAGCTGGTATCCCTTGCGCAGGAAGTCTCCGGCCCCGAACTCGTCGGCCATGCCGTGCACCCACATGAGGTTGACCATCCAGTGCGGGCCGAACGAGTAGTCGAGCCCGACCACCCACTTCGCGAACACCCGCTCGTCCACCACGTGCGGCTTTTCGCCCCCGAGGCCGTAGTCGTACTCGCCCGCCGGCTGCTCGAGCAAGAGGCTTCCCGCGAACATGGTGTCCTGGTAGATCTCGAACTCCACGGCCTCCGGCATGTAGACGCCGAGCTCGATGCGGTAGCCGATACCCAACAGGCTTTCGTCAATCCAGTCGAGTGGAATCTCCCCGGCCATGTTGAACCCGATCACCTGCATGCGCGGGTAGCGCATCTCTACTTCCGTCTCTATCACCCCGTCGATGCACGGAAGGGACGGGTCGAACTCGCCGGAGGTTACGCCGGATGCCGGGTCGCAGCTCGGTGTGTCGAACATGCGTTGGTGTGCGTGGTTGCGCACCGGCTGGGGAAAGTCGTGGCGGCCGCGGTAGTAGCTGAGCGCGACGTCTTGTCCGAGCATGTTGCCGGCAAGCCTGAAGGAAAACGGCATGTTCTCGAAGTTTCTCTCCGGAAGAACGATCTTGCTGCCGGACACCACCGCGGGAGTCGCAGGAATGTTCATCCCGAGGAACTGGTAGCGGTACGAGGTCAGAGTGTTCTCGAAAACGATGCGTTTTCTGAGATCGTCTTCGAGCACTGAAACACGATCTATCATCGCGGTACCCAGCGGTGACGAGCGCGGAATCTGCGCCCCCTGGAACACCGGCACCAGCACCCCGGAGAGGGTGAAGTCGTCGAGGAAGGTGTAGTCGGCGCGTACCATGAAGTTGGCCCGCTGGTCGCCGAACAGCAGCACGTCCTCGACGTCGTTGGCGTTCAAGTTGTTGGTGGGGTTGAACTGGTCGCCCACCCCCCAGAGCACCAGCTGCTGGCCCACCCGCAGATCCAGCCCCTCCACCAGGAAATCGTTCATATCCAGGTAGGCGGCCCGGGCCTCGAAGTAGTAGGGATCGATGCGGTTGCGGTCGGCAAGCTCGCCGATGGCCAGCACCTGCTCGGCCCAACCCAGCCAGGCGGCCCGCAGCTCGACCACGGCGGCGGCATCGCCGTAACGGGCCCGCAGCTTGAACTCCAGGCGGTTTTCGTTGCGGGCTATGCCCGGCTTCCACTCCAGGCGGTTGTAGAACGATCCCACGCTCTTGTCGTCGGGGCGGAAGCGCAGGTCGCTCTGGATGGCCCCGCCCAGTTCCAGCCGCAGTTCATCGGCCCGGTCCGGGCCGGCCGCCAGCAACACTCCCACGGTCAACAACCCTGCCAGTCGTACGCGCATCGGCCGTCCTCCCGGTCAACACCGCTAGCGGTCCCGCTGCAGCGCCCGCACGGTGAAGAAGCTGTCCTTGATGCCGGTGTTGACTTTCCAGTCCTTGAGCTTCATCACCGTGTAGAGATCGCCCCGGGAGTGATCCACCAGCTTCATGGTGTAGGGCGTGCAGGTACGGCCGTCGTCGCGGCAGTGGTAGTCGTTGCGGTAGTCGGTCTTGAGCTTCTGGCCCTTGGCGTTGAAGAAGCGCAGCTGGTCGGGATGGTGGTTGTCCTTGCGGATGTCCATCTCCATGACCTCGTAGTGGAAGCTCTGGCCGGGACGACGCCGGCACTTGAGCTGGTAGTGGCTGTCGCTCTCGGCGGCCAGGTCACAGTCGAAGACGTCGGCATAGGTGACGATGGCCATCTCGTCGTAGGAGTAGGCCGAGCCCATGAAGCCCTGGTCGCGCACGTGGCTGGCGATGCGCCGCACCCGCCGGTAGGCGGGCAGGTAGATGTACATCTGGTCGAGCGCCCGCACCAGCATGCGCGTGCCCTTGAGATCCCCGGGAGCCAGGAACTTGACCCGGCGGAGCCTGGTGCCCTTGATGTAGACCTCGAGGGTCATGGTGGTGGGGCTCTTGCCCTCCTGGTAGGTGGTCATGTCGAAGACGAAGTACTGGTCGGCAGCGGCGGTCTGCAGGCGATCCAGCTTCTCGATGATCTCCTGGCCGCGCTTGTCGGCGCGGGCCGGGACAGCGATCAGCAGGGTCAGCATCATCACCAGTTGCCAGTGTCCGCATCTGTTCATGTCGTTCCTCCCGTGTATCCGTCCGGCTACTTGCGACAACGCCACGTGCGTGTTCGCAAGCTTCAGCGCCTGGCCGGCCCGGCGGCGGTGTTGGCCTCCCCGGCCGGCAGCGGTTCGTCTTCCTCGGGCTCCGGGTTCCGGTAACTCTCCCGCCGGGCCAGCAGTGGCAACAGCAGGAAGGTGGCCGCCGCCGCCACCAGCATGGCCGCCGCCGTCAGGCCACCCACGTTCTTGAGCGGCCGGGACTCTCCCAGGGTGAGGATGAGAAAGCCCACCGCCACGCAGACCGCGTTTATCCAGATGGCCGGCCCGGTCTCGGCCGCGGCCCGGGCCGCGGCATCGTCCAGTCCCTGTCCCGGGCGTGCCTGCCAGGCCGAGGCCAGGTGCACGGCATAGTCCACCCCCGCTCCCAGCACCAGGCTGGCCAGCATGGCGGTACCGATGTCCAGGCGCACTCCCAGCAGGCCCATGCCCCCGTAGATCACCAGCAGGGTGAACATGGTGGGCGAGCTCACCAGCAGCCCCACCCGCCAGGAGCGGAAGTACCAGGCCATCACCAGCAGCACGAACACCAGGGCAAACACCAGCGAGCGCAGCTGGTTGGAAGTGGCGCTGGCGGACAGGCCGCGGTGCATGACCGGCAGGCCGGTCACCCGGGCCACCACCGGCATGGCGCCGGCCTCGCCGGCGGCGGTGGGCAGGGCCAGCGTGGGCGATTCGTTTTCCAGCAAGGCCATTGATATGTCACGCTCCAGCCGGGCGCGGGCCGGTCCGGCGACCTGCCAGCCGCTGCGGGCCAGGAAGGCCCGGGCCCGGGCTCCGGCCTGGGCCTCCTGCCAGAACTGCTCGAGCGGCTGCTGCAGTGAAAGCAACAGGTCTTCGACCAGCTCCTCGTCGGCCCGCTCGCCCAGTTGCCGGCGCAGCAGATCGCGCAGCTCGTCCTCGCCGGCCGGCGGCCCGGCGGATGCCAGTATCCGGGCCAGCGTTGCCGGCAATCGCCTATCCAAAGAACCCAGGTCCACGGCGCACTCGGCCGAGGCCAGCCAGTGGGCCAGGCGCCGCTCGATCTCGTCCCGGTCGGGCGGGATCTTTTCCTCCAGCGCCGGCAGGGAAGCGGCCACCGCCTGCGGAGCCAATCCCCGTCGGGCGGCCAGGGCGCTCAGGCGCAGTCGTAGTTGCTCGCGCCACAGGCGTCGCCCGGCCTCCCCCGCCTGGGAACGGGTCACCAGCTTGACCGCCGCCGGCACCTGCTCGCGGGTGAGTTTTTCGATCTTCTCCAGCACCTGCTCCACCTGCTCGGCCGCGGCCGGACGCAGCTTGAAGTGCAGCAGGGCCCGGCGCCGGTCCCGGGTTATCAGCTGCTCCACCGCCGGATCGCTGGCCAGCAGGCTGTGCAACAGGGCCACCTGCTGGGGGGTATCGGGAATCCGTCGCTGGCCCACGAAAGCCTCGTTGGCCTGGGCGATGGCCTCGGACACCTGCATGACGTCGGACACCTGCTCGAGCAGCGATACCCGGTCCGCCAGCCGCTGTACCAGGCGCAGCATCGCCGGCTGTCCCAGGTCGGCCTGCAGGTAGACCTGCACGAACAAGGAGCCCCCGAAGTGCCGGCGCATAAACTGCTCGGCCCGGGCCGGCGGGCTGCCGGCAGAGTAGAAGGAGGTGGTGTCCATGGAGGTGCGCACCCGGCCGGTGAAGGCCGCCCCGGCCAGCGCCAGCAGGGCCAGGGCCGCCGCCCAGGCCGCCCGGTGACGTCTCGAGGTCAACGCCAGGCGGCGGCAGGCCGCGCGCAGGACGCCGATGCCGCCCTGGTCGCGACGCAGGCGGGCCACGTACAGCACCGCCGGGATGAAGGTCACCGCCAGCAGCAGTGTGGCCAGGATGCCCACCGAGGTGAACAGCCCGAAGGAACGCAGGGGAGCGATGTCCATGGCCAGGAACGACAGCAATCCCACGGCGGTGGTCAGCCCGGCGGCGATGACCACCGGGGCCGCCTCGGTGACGGTGCGGCGCACCGCTTGCGGGCCGGGCAAGCGGCGGGCCAGGGCGTAGTAGCGGGCCAGGATGTGAATACCGTAGGCCGAACCCACGGCGAAGAGGATGACCGGCATGGACCCCAGCACGATGTTGAAGCGCACCCCCAGCACCGACATCACCGCCAGGGAAAAGAGGATACCCACGCCGGTGGAGAGCAGCACCAGGCCCACGCCGATGATGTCGCGGAAGGCCAGCAAGAGGATGAGCACCACCACCGCCACCGCCCAGGGGGTGAGCCGGTGGATGTCAGAGCGGGTGGACTCGTAGATGTAGGTGGAGACGAAGGGCCCCCCGCCCCAGTACTTGCGTTCACCGGGGAAATGCTCCCGCACCACCTTGCGGATGCGCCCGGCCATGGTCAGGGGATCGCTGCCGTAGGCCAGGAAGCAGTACAGCAGCACCGCGCGCCCGTCACGCGACACCAACCGTCCCAGCACGTGCTCCTTGGACTGGACCCGGGCCCGCAACTCGGCAACCTCCCGCCGGTTGGCGGGAATCCTGTACACCAGCGGCGTGGTCACCACTCCACCCCGGGGATCGGGGGCGAAATCGACGACGTTGCTCATGGTGAGCACGTGGTTGATGCCGCGGGTCTCTTTCAGTTCCCGGGTGGCCTCCTGCAGGCGGCGCAGGAAGTCCGGCCGGTAGACGTCGTCGCTCTCTATCCCCACCAGGGCCAGGTCCAGGGAACCGAACAACCGGTTCACCTGGCGGAAGGTCTCGACGTCGGGATTGTCCTGGGGCAGGAAGGCCAGGATGTCGTCATCGTTCTCCACCTGGGTGGCTCGCAGCACCGACCAGCCGGCCACCAGGACCACCACGGAAATGACCAGCCAGGCGTTGTGACGCCTCGTCAGCCATCTGGAAAACGCCTTCATCATGCCACGCCGTTCCTCTCTGCCTGCTATACCTGCCCGGCCGCGCCGATGTTCATCCCACGGGCGTCTCCGCCGGGGAGGTTGTAGCCCGGGCTGCCACCATCATGCAAGCCCCAGGCCAGGATCGCGGCTCGCGCGGCCTGCTCAACCACTGGAAATACCGGGACAATCACGAAAAGGGAGAGGACATCGCCCGTATTTCACGGTTCGATTCCGCACCCCTGTGCGATGTTCCACGTGTCAGTCGAAGGTTCTCCCGCTGCCGCCAGAGGTATCGGTGACCACCACCTGGCGGATGCCGTGGCGCTCCATGCGCCGCATGAGCTGGAAGCGCGAGATGCCCAGCAGCCGCGCCGCCTCGGTCTTGACCCCGCCGCTGCGCCGCAGGGCATGGAGGATCATCTTCCTCTCCAGGTCCTCCAGGGTGTCCAGGCCGGGCCGGAAGTCGAGCGGCACCGACTCGGCCGGGCCGGGCCTGGTGGCGACCTGGCTGAGCACCCGCCGGGGCAGGTGGCGGGTCTCGACGCGTCCGTCCTCTGCCAGGATGACCGCCCGTTCGATGATGTTCTTCAACTCGCGCACGTTGCCGGGAAAATGGTAGGCCTGCAGGCGTTCCGCCACCTCGTCGTCCAGGGGCTCGATTTGCCGCTCCAGGCGGCGGGCAAACAACGACAGGAAGTGGTTGGCCAGGGCGAGAACATCCTCCCGGCGTTCCCGCAGCGGAGGCACGGTGATGGGAAAGACGCACAGTCGCTGGTACAGGTCCTGGCGAAACTGCCCCGTCTGCACCTTGGCGGCCAGGTCCATGTTGGTGGCCGCCACCACCCGGGCCCGCAGGGCCAGCGGCTTCATGCTGCCCACCCGCTGAAAGATGCGCGTCTCCAGCACCCGCAGCAGCTTGCTCTGCAGGGCGCCCAGTTCGCCGATCTCGTCCAGCAGCAAGGTGCCCTCGCCGGCTTCCTCCATGGCCCCGGCCCGGTCCTGCTCGGCACCGGTGAAGGCACCACGCTGGTGGCCGAACAGCAGGCTCTCGGCCAGGTTGCCCGGCAACGAGGCGCAATCGACGGCCACGAAGGGACTGCCTTCCGGGCGCGACAGGCGATGCAACATGCGGGCGCAGACCTCCTTGCCCACCCCCGTCTCTCCCATCAGCAGCACGGTGGTGTCCGGGGAGGCGGCGATCTTCTCGATCTGCTCGACCACCCGGAGAATGGCCGGGGAGGAGCCGATCAACGCCTGGGGCTTGGCCTCGGGGGGCTGGTTGCTGCGACGGCGCACCTCCTGGCGTCTCTTTACCTCCAGCACCCGCTCCACCAGCGGCCGTACGCTGGGTTCCTTGACCACGTAATCCTCGGCGCCGGAGCGAATGGCCTGCACGGCGTTGGGAATGGCATGGTAGGCCGTCATCACCACCAGGCTGGCACCGGGGCAACGTGACAGCAGGCGGGGAATCAGCTCTATGCCGTCGCTATCGGGAAGGCGATGGTCGAGCAGGATGACATCGAAGTAGCGGCCCGCGGCTTCTTCCAGGGCCTGCGAGCCGCTGAAGGCCAGCCGGCAGTCGATGCCGGCCCGGGCCAGTTCCTCGCCGACGGAGCGACAGTACAGTTCCTCGTCGTCCACCACCAGAACGTCGAAGCCGTTGCCTGTCTGGTTGTGCTCACGTGACGCCACGAAGCGAACCTTCGCACGGCGGGCCGGCCGCCGTCAATGCGCGGGCCCGGCCGGCAGGAACACCTCGGCCCGGCACCCTCCCTCCGGGCGACTGGCCAGGCGAATGGTGCCCCGGTGAGACTCGACGATCTTGCGGCACACTGCCAGCCCCAGGCCGGTGCCGTTGCGCTTGGTGGTGAAGAAGGGCTCGAAGCAGCGCTCGGGCTCCTCGGCCAGCCCCGGTCCGGAGTCGTCCACGGCCAGCCAGACCTCGCACCCCTGCCGCCGGCCCCGGCACACCACCCGGCCGTCGCTGCCGGCCGCCTCCCGGGCATTCATGATCAGGTTGAACAACAACTGCTTCAGGGCATCCTGGTCGGCCTCGACTACCAGGTCGGCCTCGACCCGGTTGACGACCTGCCCGTCGTTCCTGCCGCCTTGCACCATGCGGGCCACCTCGTCGACCAGCTCGGCCAGGCGTACCGGCTCCCGTGCCAGCCGGCTGCCGGGGGCCAGGAACTTTTTGAGGATGTGATCCAGCCTGGCGATCTCTCCCAGCACCCGCTGCAGGGTGCTCCGGTGCCGGGAGTCCGCCAGGTCGGCCGCCAGGCG
>Ga0164318_10001835_pt1 | contig 19270 bp, 18 predicted proteins | sample GuaBasSedimGuay9_FD_113734 | JGI IMG/M metagenome (GOLD analysis project Ga0164318, IMG submission 113734) | Subseafloor sediment microbial communities from Guaymas Basin, Gulf of California, Mexico - Guay9, Core 4571-4, 0-3 cm | ecosystem: Environmental > Aquatic > Marine > Hydrothermal vents... | reverse complement strand
GCAATTCGATCATGTTTTAATTATGCAAAGGAACATGGTTTTGATGTCATGGTCATTCTGGATGGAGACGGGCAGCATGATCCATCGTATATTCCGGATTTTATCAAAGCTGCGAAAACTGGTAAAGCAGACGTTGTGATTGGTTCGCGCTTTCTGGAAAAGAATAAGACGATACCTGAATACAGGATTGTGGGAATGAAAGTATTGAATATGTTTACACGATTTGTTGGGAATATGGAAACTACGGATTCCCAGAGTGGCTACCGGGCTTATAGCAGAAGAGCGATAGAGGAGATCAGAATAAGAAATCCTGATATGGGTGCGGGTTCGGAGATATTGACGCAGGTAAAGGATTGCAATTTGAACGTGGCGGAGATTCCGATAGATGTGAGATACGACATTGACGGCACATCATCAAAGAATCCGGTGTCGCATGGGTTTGGGGTGCTGATGGATTTAATAAGAATTTTTGAATATAATCGCCCACTGCATGTTTTTGGCGGGATTGGAATTTTGATGTTGGGTATTGGGGGTGTAATTGGCGTATGGGTTGTAAACAGGTATGATGCAAGTGGCGCTTTGCCATTTGGACCTGCACTGCTCATGATTTTATTATTTATTATTGGAACATTCGCAACGTTCACGGGGATCATATTGCATTCGATAGCGCAGTTATTTGACAGACTTAAAACAAAGGGAGAATAATGGCGTTTAACTTGACAGATGTCAGAAAACGGGGATTTGACTTGATATCGAATGCGATTGGAAAAGGAAAGAGGGGAGAAAAGAAATGGATAAAATCTCGATTATCATCCCAATATGTCTAAATTGAAAGGAACATGTTATTGATCAACCCATCATGGAACACAAGATATCCACAACCCCCACTTGGACTTGCAAGCTTAGCTGCTGTGTTAGAAAAAGATGGTTATCAGATTGAAATCTTGGATGCGAATGCATTGCAACTATCTGAACATGATGTTGTGAAAAAAGTAGATGGTGCCGACATTATATGCATCACTGCCATGACCCCTATCATCAATTCAGCCATACAGATTGCAAAAGGAATCAAACAAAATAATCCGGACTGTACTATAATTTTAGGTGGACCACATGCAACCAGTCTTCCCGAGGAGACACTTAATAACGCTCCGGAGATAGATATAATTGTGAAGGGTGAAGGAGAAGAGACGATTGTAGAATTGTGCAACACGTTGGAGGGAGATGGGTATATAGGGGATGTGCGTGGAATTGTTTATCGAAATAATGGTGTAATCAAAAGTACGCCCACACGCCCACCGATAATGAATTTAGACTCGTTGCCGTTTCTCGCATATCATCTTCTTCCGGTGGATAAATATAGGTTACACCCGCCATATGGTAGAGAGTATCCGGTCATGGCGATGCTTGCAAGCAGAGGATGTCCGTATAATTGTATCTTTTGCTCAAAATCAGTGTTCGGAAGCAAGCTAAGATGCCAAAGCCCGGAAAGAACCGTCAGCGAAATCGTATATCTTAAAGAGCGTTTTAAAGTCAAGGAGATTGCATTTTATGATGATATATTCACACTCAATAAAAAAAGAACCGTGCAATTTACCAAAGAACTTAAAAAGCAAAATCCGGATATCCCATGGACATGTGAAGCCAGAGTAAACTTAATTAACGAGGAAATACTAAGAGAGATGAAGAAAGCGGGGTGTTATATGATTGCTTATGGTATTGAGTCGGGAAATCAAATGATCCTGAATAATTTAAGAAAGAAGATAACTATAGAACAGATAAAGTCTGCGGTAGAAACTACACATAAAGCAGGTATTCAAAGTGTTGGTTATTTCATGATTGGCGCTCCTGGAGAAACACCGGAAACGATACGTCAGACGATTGATTTTGCAAAGAGCTTACCTCTTGATTTTGCCCAGTTCGCGATAACGATACCATTCCCCGGAACCGATCTCTATAATTTATATCTTAGTTCCGGAAATAAAAACACAAAGTGGGATGATTTTATTTATGCAAATCTTAAATCATCAAGTGCACCGGTATTTGAAACCGAAGCGCTTTCAAAAGAAGATTTACAGGAGTGGAATGCAAGGGCGTATAAGGAATTTTATATCAGGTTGTCTTATATCCGGAAGAGATTTATGGGAATTCGATCGATTGGGGATCTGAAGACTAATATTAATGGATTTTCTATGTTTTTGGATATGTTGGGTGGTAAGAAATGAACGTGCTTTTTATTCATGAGGTTGACTGGCAGAACAAAGTTGTATTTGATATACATGAGTTATCCGAATCGCTGTATAGATTGGGTCACAAGGTGTATGCAATCGACTTTGAAGATTCATGGAAGAGGGCAAGCATGTGGGATTTTGGCTCTCTCGAAACCAAAGAATTTCAGGGCGTCAATAGAATCTACGATGATGCTTCAATCATGGTAAGAAGACCGGGTTTCATCAGGTTACCTGTTTTAGATCGGGTGTCCGCTCTGTTCACCCACTATTATGAGATAGAGAAGACGATCAAGGAGAAAAATATAGATGTCATAGTATTATACTCTATTCCAACAAATGGTATTCAGACGCTAAGAATAGCCAGGAAATATAACATCCCTGTGGTATTCAGATCAATAGATATTCTGCATATGCTGGTTCGGAATAAAATTTTGAGAAGGATTACATTTTCCCTTGAAAAAAAAGTATATAGCCATGTGGATAAAATTTTAGCTTTGACTCCGAAATTAGCCGAATATGTTGTGAATATGGGTGCTGACAAAAATGATATTGAATTGCTCTTATTTGGTGTGGATACAAAGAGGTTCAATCCAAACGTTGATGGAAAACGGCTCAAAGACCAATGGGGGATAGACGAGAATGATAAGGTGGTAGTATTCATCGGGACATTTTTTGAGTTTTCGGGTCTGGATTCATACATAGAGCAATTTCCAAAGGTGCTTGAGGAAGTTCCGGAAGCGAAGTTAGTGATCGTGGGTGGAGGTTACCTATTTGAAAAGCTAAAACGAACTATTGCGGATTTAGGACTCAACGATAAAATAATACTGACAGGATTTCAACCATTCGAATTAATGCCGCAATATATCAATCTTGCAGATATTTGTATAAATCCATTTCAGATTGGTAACGCAACAAGGGATATAATACCAGGGAAAATATATCAGTATCTTGCCTGTGCAAGACCGGTATTGGCAACACCTTTAGAAGGAATGAAATCGTTGCTTCCCGATGAGAATTATGGGATGGTATATTCTGATATTGATGCGTTCGCACAAAATACGGTCGCTCTTCTGAAGGATGATGTATACGCAAGAAACATAGGCGAGAACGGTTATCGATACTGTGTAGAGAACAATGACCGAGATAGAATAGTCCATAAGATAGAGAATATCTTGGAGGAGGTTGTTCGGCGTGGATGAAATGGCACACATAATAGGGATGGGTGGAAGATATAAGGATGTGTCGCCAAAAGTGAGGATATTATTATATATAACAAGACTTTACATACATTCGCGATATAGGTGATACACATGAAAAAGCTTAAAGTTGCCGTAGTTGGTTGTGGGTTTATAGCAAAAGCCAAACACATACCAGCATTTAAGAGAATGGGAAAGACCGTTGAGCTCTGCGCTGTCTGCGATTTAAATGAGCAGCTTGCTAATGAGACTGCAAAAGATTTTCGTGTACCCAATGCATACTCAAACGTCTCGGAGATGGTCTCAAAAGAGGATCTGGATATAGTTGATATATGTGTCCCTCCACAGGTACACGCTCCGGTAGCGGTAGACGCGATAGAAAATGGGTGTAATGTAATAATGGAAAAACCCATGGCACTCAAGACATCGGATTGCGATCAGATGGTCGATGCAGCTCGAAAACATAGTGTGAAATTGTGCGTAATTCACAACGACATATTTCATCCGCCGTTTCTCAAAGCCAAAAAACTCGTAGCAGATGGAGCTATCGGGGACTTTGTCGGTATGCGAATATTCCTATCTACACCCAGATGGGATATGATAGACTTAAAAGACCACTGGTATCACAAGCTTCCCGGTGGAGTGATCGGAGAGACGGGACCGCATATAGCATATATGTCGCTGGCATTTCTGAATAATATCAGGAATGTAGATATTTATGCAAAGAATTTCTTGAAGCATCCCTGGGCTCAGTTCGATGAATTCAGGATAGAACTGGAGGGAGAAAACGGTATTAGTTCAGCAACCCTCTCATACACAAGCAATTACTGGGCTGCAAATGTCGATATTTTAGGAACGGAAGCCGCGTTACATTTAGATCTACAAAGTATGTTATTGATCCGTCATAGACTCAGGGAATTGAGTTATGCACCTATTGCTCGATCTTCGTTGAGCACCATATCTCAAATGGTGGGTGGCATAGCATCGAATGTGTTCAAGGTGGTTGCGGGCAGGCAGAAGATTGGTACTGATATAGTGATTGAAAGTTTTGTCGATAGCGTTTTGAATGATTCTCATCCTCCGGTAACAGGCGAAGAAGGGAGGGAGGCGGTGAAGGTTATGGAGATGGTTGTTGAGAGGTATCGGGAGAAGTATGAGGATAAGGATGAATAGGATATGGGAACGAATTTACAATCATGATTCGATAACAGCAAAAGCTCTAATGATATTACCATCCTATAAGGTCTTTAGAGATACGTATAAATTTTTACAGAAGTCGCAATGGTGGAGTCGAGAACAATTAGAGGAATATCAATTGCAGCAATTGAATAAGTTGTTGAACCATGCTTATGAAAATGTGCCGTATTATAAAAAAGTCTTTGATGAACGAGGTTTAAAGCCAAAGGATATTCAGGATTTCAAAGATTTGCAGGAGTTACCATTTCTGACGAAGGAAATCATTCGAGATAACTTGAACGATTTAAAAGCAAGAAAGTATCCTGCAGAAAAACTCGAATATGTAACAACCGGTGGCTCAACGGGTATCCCTTTGGGATTATATTATGAGAAAGGTGTTTCACGTGCCATAGAATGGGCATTTATAAAAATGCAATGGGATAGGGTTGGTTATCATTTTAGAGACAAGTGTGTTATTTTGAGGGGTAATGTAGTTAAATCAGCAGACAAAGGCAAACTTTGGGAATACTCACTGTTTGGTAGATGGCTGATTTTGTCATCCTACCACATGACTGATGAAAATTTACCGAAGTATATTGAGAAAATCAGGAAATTTAAACCAAAATTCATTCAGGCTTACCCTTCAGCAATAACCATTTTAGCAAGATTCATGAGAGAGAATAATATCGAACCTTTTTCCACAGTCAAAGCAATACTTTGCGGTTCAGAGAACTTATATCCGTGGCAGCGTGAACTGTTAGAGGAAGTGTTTCAATGCCGAGTTTATAGCTGGTACGGTCACGCAGAGATGGCTGTTTTAGCTGGAGAGTGTGAAGTAAACAGCCATTATCACGTTTTTCCTGAATATGGAATCGTTGAATTGATCAATAAAAATTGGAAACTTGTGACAGACGAAAACGAAGTAGGAGAAATCGTGGCTACAAGTTTGAACAACTTTGCCTGCCCATTGATAAGATATTGTACTATGGATTTGGCTGTGCCCTCAAATGCTAAGTGTGAATGTGGGCGGAATTATCCTCTGCTCGAGAGGGTTGAGGGACGATTGCAAGAGTTAATCATTACTGGGACCGGTAGGCTGATTTCGATGACTGCTATAAATATGCATTCAGATGTATTCGATAATGTTGAGCAATTTCAATTTTTACAGGAGAAAGAAGGAGAGGTAATTTTTAATGTCGTCAAAAAGGATACTTATACAGAAAGAGATACAGGATATATTCGGAGAGAGCTTCTCAAGAAACTGGGGGTCGATATGAAATTGGAAATTCGGTTTGTTGACCGGATTCCTCGCACACAAAGAGGAAAGTACAGGTTTTTGATTCAGAAGCTGCCGATTGAGTTTGGAGATTTGTGAGGTTGTAACCTATGAGTACAGTAAGGCTGATAGCAGTAGGCGATATCTCTCTGCAAACAACAAATAATAAGCACCCCTTCGAGACTGTAAAAGAGATCTTTGAGAGCAAAGACATTCTCTTCGGAAATTTGGAAACAGTTTTATCGAGTCGGGGGAAAAAGGCTAAAAAGTCAGTTCTTTTATATTCATCCCCAGAAAAGGTCAGGTATCTCAAAGATGTAGACTATAATATCCTCAATGTTGCGAATAATCATATATTGGATTTAGGCGTGGAAGGGTTTAAGGATACTTTAGATATACTAAATAAAAACGGCTTGAACTTTATCGGGGCAAATAATGGTAAGTCTGCTTCAAACCATTTAATATTAGAAAGAAACGGGATAAAGTTAGGGTTTCTTGGCTATACTATAGGACGTTTTAAGGTGCCTGAAAGCATATCCATAAATAAACTCAAAGAGAAGAAGATTATTGCAGATATCAAATTTATCAAGGATAAATGCGATTTCATCGTCGTTTCTTTACATTGGGGAACTGAAAATGTTTTCTATCCATCCCCTCAGCAAATAGACCGCGCACACAACCTGATTGATCGCGGTGCTACATTAATCTTGGGGCATCATCCTCATGTAATTCAAGGAATTGAAAAATACAAAAACGGATTGATTGCTTATTCATTGGGAAATTTTCAATTTGACCCTGAATTATCTCAAAGTAAAACAAATGAGTCAGTTGCGTTGTGCGTGGACTTTAATGAAGAGGGAATTAAAAACTACGAGATTGTACCTGTCGTGATAGATAGGGACGTTCTGCCAATAGTAGCAGGGGGGCAGGTAAAAGATGAGATATTAGATCTTATTTCGGAAATATCTCGGCGTGTAAGTAGCGGAGAGGTAACAAGCAAGTGGTGGTTTGAGAAAATTGCCAATGAATATTTATTAGGTAATATAAATAGTTATATTACCCGGATTAAGAGGTATGGTATCGTGCCTCTTATAGAATGTGGTATATGGCTTGTTACGCCGTTTTGTATTAGATGTTATGCGGGGATTATAAGGCGGAGGCTCAAAGGAGTTAGAGAGGTGAAGAGAATATGAAAATCTTGCAGGTTTGTCATGTTTTTAAGCCTTTGTGGGAGTCGGGAGGGATGGCCCGATCAGCTTACGAAATTTCAAAACATTTAGTGGAACGAGGTCACGAAGTGACCGTATATACAACTAACCAGAGTCTTTACAAGACAAACCTTGAAACCAATAAGCCAGTATATTTAGAAGGGATGAAGGTTTATTATTTTGAGAATTTAAGAAAATATTTTCCGAGGAAGATCTTTCTATTACCACCAGTTCCTTACTACTTACCTTTTATAGCGAGGAGGGAAGTAAAGCAATTTGATATTATCCATATACATGGACATAGGACAATACTTGAAGTCATTGCCCACCATTATGCAAAAAAATATGGAGTTCCTTATGTTTTGCAACCTAGAGGCTCAGTTCCAAAAATGAGTAAGAGCAAACAAAAAAAACTTTTTGACATGCTTTTTGGTCATGCCATAATTGGAAATGCAAATAAAATCATTGCTTCATCGAAAATCGAATCTGAACAATATCGGGATGTGTTTCCGAAATTGAAAGATGAAAAAATTGTTCACATCCCCAATGGAATAGACTTGAAAACTTACCAGAATTTGCCCAAAAAAGGAGAATTTAAGAAAAAGTATTCAATTAATGCTGATGAAAACATAATACTATTTTTAAGCCGTATACATGAAAGAAAAGGGGCTGATATTCTTGTAGAGGCTTTTAGTAAATTGAAAAACGAGTTTGAAGATGTAAAACTTGTCATCGCCGGACCTGACGAGGGTTATGTGGATAAATTAAAGTTGATTGTGAGTAAATTAAATATTGAAAGTGACGTTATATTTCCAGGTCCCCTTTATGAAAAAGATAAATTGGAAGCTTATGTTGATGCAGATGTTTTTGTATTGCCATCAAAAGATCGTTATGAATCGTTTGGGAATGTTGCTTTGGAGGCATGTGCATGTGGCACGCCGGTAATCGTTACTAATAATTGTGGGGTGTCGGAGGTAATTGACGATAATGTGGGTTATGTGGTAGAATGTGACAAAGACCAGTTGCGAGATGCGATCTTTAAAATATTGGGTGACGAGAGTTTAAACGAAAGCTTTAGTGAGGGGGGTAGAAAATTGGTGATGGGGGAGTTTGGGTGGAATAAAATTGTGAAGAACATTGAAGAGTTGTATGAGGGTTGTTTATGAATGTCTTAGCAATTCCAACTACTTATGGATTATCTAAACCAATAAGTGGTGGACAAAATAGATTTTCCAATTTAGTAAAAGAATTAAAAAAGAGAGAAAACAAAATAGTTGTATTGGAATCTGAGTCCTTTGCGGATCCAAATGATACAAACATAGCAAATATATATTCATATAAAGATTACAAAATTTTCAATCGAACATTAATTATTTTTAGAGATATAAATATCAATTTTATTTCAAAGTTATTACACATATTAAAAAATGAAAGAATTGACCTAATTCAAATAACACATCCTAGCGGAATCTTTGTAGTTAAAATATTAATTAAATTAACACGGAATAAAATTCCAATAGTTTATGACGCTCATAATGTTGAATCGAATTTCGTGCTGGAAACTTTTGCTAATAATCCAAAATATTCTAAATTGGAAAGATCAATCATACCCAAATACACCAAATTTTTAGAGAAAATTATGTGCAAATATATTGTTGACCACGTAACATCTGTGAGTGAAAATGAGGGGAAAATTTTTATCGAAAGATACAAATTAAAAAAAGAAAAAATAACTATCATTCCTTCTGGGTGTCATATTCTTGACTTACCTGATATAAAGTGCAAAAATGATATAAAAGAAGAGATCGGCATAAACTCAGACAAATTAATAATATTTTTTCATGGTTTGTTTACACATCCTCCAAACAAAGATGCATTCGAAACGATAGAGAGCTATATAGCCCAAAAGTTTAGGAAAATAGACAAAAGAGTATTATTTGTGATAGGTGGTACTGGCACTCCAAAGTTCGAACGAGAAAATATTAAATCATTAGGATTCATAGAAGACCTATATAAAGTAATGTGCATGGCTGATATAGCAATTGTTCCTTTAACGAGTGGAGCAGGAACTAAACTCAAGATATTGGACTATTTAGGGGTAGGTTTACCAATCGTAACAACGAAAAAAGGTATTGAAGGAATAAAGGCTAAAAATGGCGAACATGTAATTATTGTTGATGGTGTAAATAACGATTTCATCGATGCAACAAAATATCTTATAGAAAACGAAGAAGAGCGTAAAAGAATTGGTGCAAATGCTCGAAGATTAGCTGAGGAGGAATATGATTGGGATAAAATTGGAGAAAAGTTAGATACACTGTATAGGAAGATCTTGAAGGAAAGGAAACATGCAAATAACTAACCCCTTTCAAATGAACGACTGGAGGTTTGGAAAATTTCTTAAATTTATTACGATCATCCAATTTGCAATGTGGGGTGCGATAGGTTTAGACGTTATAGGCTTACAAATCCCAATCTTAAGACAACTCATCGGATTTATTTATCTCACTTTCATACCCGGAATTATCATCCTCCGGATTCTCAAATTACACAAATTCGGCAATATCGAGACGGTGTTATACACAGTCGGGTTGAGCATTGCGACTTTGATGTTCACAGGATTGTTTATGAATACGGTCTATCCTCTTTTCGGTATTTCCGGACCGATTTCAATCACGCCTTTGATCATTACAATAAGCGTGGTCGTGTTGGTTTTGTGTGTTCTAAGTTATGTAACAGATAAAGACTTCAGTGATCCAAGTTTTATCGATTTTGCAAACGTATTATCTCCACCTGCATTGTTTTTATGCCTGATTCCTTTCTCAAGCATATTTGGAACTTATTTGGTTAATTTTTATCATAACAACATTCTTTTAATGTTAATGATCGTTGTAATCGCGTTGGTTGTTCTTTCAATTGCCTTAGATAAGTTCATCCCACCAAAATTATACCCCTTGACTGTTTTTGTAATTGCAATCTCGCTTTTATACCACAGATCGCTAATATCAATGTATTTATGGGGCTGGGATATCCACCTCGAATATTATCTTTCCAACTTAGTAATGGAAAACTTTCAGTGGGATTCAACGATGCCTTCAACTGTTAATGCCATGTTAAGCATCGTCATACTTGTGCCTATATTTTCTGATATTTTAAATATGGACATAGCATGGGTCTTCAAAATAATCTATCCTCTGTTATTTGCTTTAGTGCCTCTTGGCTTATATCGAGTATTTCAAAAGCAAACCGATGATAAAATCGCATTTTTATCTTGCTTCTTTTTTGTATCACTATTTACTTTTTACAGCGAAATGTTAGCACTGGCAAGGCAGCAGATCGCTGAGCTGTTCCTCGTTTTGTTGATATTGCTGATGATAGATAAGAATATGGATAAAATAAATAGAGCATTTCTGTCTATCGTATTTGGAATCTCACTAGTGCTATCCCATTATGGATTATCTTATATCTACATGTTCTGTCTTATCTCTGCATGGCTAATATTGGTTTTGGGTGAATATCCATGGATGCAAAAACTGATGAATAACTTCTATTCTAAATTTGGTAGAAAAAGAGAGAAACCTGCCGGAAATCACGTTCCTTTAAAAGTAGATCGAACGATTAGCTCCACATTTGTCCTGTTATTTATCGTATTTACGCTGGCATGGTATCTGTATGTTTCAGCTTCCTTATTATTCGATGCGATTGTGCGCATAGGCGACCACATTGCAAGCAGTATCTTCACAGACTTTCTAAATCCTGAGGCTGCGCAGGGATTGGGTATTATGATGATAGAAACAGTATCGCCGCTGCACAGTGTAGCTAAATATCTTCATTTGCTCTCGCAGTTTTTTATATCGATAGGCATTCTTACATTATTGTTGAAGCGCGTGAATACGAAATTTGAAAGGGGGTATTCCGCATTTTCGCTGGTATTTTTTGTGATTTGCTTTGCCGGTATCGCGGTTCCCCATTTCGCAAGCTCGCTCAATACGTCAAGACTGTATCAGATCACGCTCATCTTTCTGGCACCATTTTGTGTGATAGGGGGGATAACGGTTTTCAAGACGCTAAGTAGAATAGTTAAGGCACCGTGGACAAATGAACGTGTAAGAAGTTCGTTGAAGGTATTATCCGTGTTTTTGGTGATATTTTTGTTGTTTAATTCTGGATTTGTTTATGAGGTGGTAAAGGATCATCCGGGGTCGATTGCGTTGAGTCAGGAATGGGTTAAGGGGTATGGAGATGCGAAAGCGAAAGCAGGTTTTTATAATTGTTATATTCCAGAACAGAATGTTTTTGGTGCGAGGTGGTTATCAAAAAATAGGGATGATACAACGAAAGTATACGCCGATTATAGTGCATATGGCAATGTTTTGCAGAGTTATGGCATGCTGCCACGCAAGTATAGGCATCAGTTATTAATTACCACAACTGGGATAGAAACTGGGTCACACATCTTTATGAGCTATGTAAATGTTATATACAATACATGTTTATCAGTAACATTCGAAAAAGGCAGAGTGAGCTCAATATACAATACAACCGACATTGATGGACTTCTCAAAGAAAATTGCAAAATATACTCAAATGGAGGAAGTGATATATATGTTAATAGTTGATGTGGAGGTATTAGGATGATGAACGTAAAGCGGGAAGTATTGGATATAGCACGGAAAGTACATGTGGATAAGGAGTTAATGTATCTTTATGTTAAATTCTTTAATCCCGATAAGCAGTTGCTGATTAACCCCAGAAATATGAGGTATCCAGATATCAATTATACTACCAACGATCTGGTTTTATTTCCATTGCTATATGGTGGCAGATGCACAGAGATGGTTCTACAGGCATTGCTATCGCATGCTTTAAATTTGCGTGGCGTTAGGAGTGAGTTCATTCTTTGCGATCGTAAAATGCCGATATGCTTACAACAAACTATTAATAGTACAGGAAACTGCCATTATTGCTACTATATGGGGAAAAAATTTGCCTCAAATTTAAATATACCTATTAACTGGATTGGGGATTTTATAAAAGATAAGGATATAACCGATGCCAATAAACTCGTGTCGTCATTGAATTTTGATGAGTATTGTGGCTTGAATTACAAAGGAGTCAACATTGGTCAATATGCAGAAGCTGCTACCAAAAGATTTCTCTTAACTGGTGTGATCGAAGATAGGGAATTTGATAAAAATATTTTTAGTAAATATTTGGTCAGCGCAGTACTCCACGTTGAACTATCAGAGCGAGTTTTAAATAAGATAAAACCCACCCAGCTCATCACTAATAATATTGCATACCTTCCTGGAGTATTTGTAGAGTATTTTAACAAAAATGGAGTCAAATGTATCGTATGTGACTTTGGAATGTTGAATGGTGCCATAAATTTAAATCATTTAGATCATGAGCGAAAAGAATTATACCAGATTTCTTCAGAAACATGGAAAAAATACAGCGCACGAATGTTACTGGATGCTCAAAAGAAAGAACTTGAAGAGTTATTAACCTCACGCGCAAAAGGTATTGGAATGCAGGTAGACCATGGTAAATTTACACGGATTAAATCAAAAGAAGAAATTAGAAAATTTTTAGATATTAACATTGAGAAAAATATAGGAATACTTTTTACGAATTTGCCATGGGATGCCTCGTTGGTAGGGGTGGATGTGGTATTTAAAAACCCTTTTGAATGGGTTTATGAAACTATGAACCGGTTCGCCCATAGGAATGAAAAATTGTTAATCGTAAAAGTACACCCAGCTGAGGAAATTCATGGAACTCACCTTAGTTTTCTTTCATACATACACTCAAAATTTCCAGAGTTGCCTGAAAATATAATAATACTGCCGCCAAAGTCAGAAATAAATACATACGCTCTTTTTGATATCGCGGATTATGGAATAGTGTACACATCAACGGCAGGTTTGGAGATGGCTATCAAGGGGCTCCCGGTAATTACAGCAGCGCACACACACTACAGAAAAAAGGGATTTACTTTTGACGCTACTGATAAACAGGAATATTTTGATCTACTTGAGAATACTGAAAAATTGGAGATGACTCCAAAAATGATGGATTTAGCAGATAAATATGGATATTTACACTTTTGTGATAGAGAGATCCCATTCAAATATATTGAATTTGGTGAAGAGCTCTTTTCATCACCCAAGTTGAGATTAAAGGATTGGCAGGACCTTTTGCCGGGTTCTGATGAAAATTTAGATAAGATATGCGACGGGATATTGTATAATAAAGAATTCTTGAGGTCATATCATGAGTGAAAGTGTAAAGATGAACATAGATTTAGAAAGATACCAATTAGAAAGTTAGTTCAGATATATGAGGAAATGTACGGGGATATTGCAAGTGGACAGGTATTAGAAGTGTCTAATAAAAAAGAATCGAAGAATGATACACATGAAAAATAAAATAATTGCAATGATTCCAGCACGTGGTGGATCCAAAGGATTACCGCGAAAAAATATAAGATTATTGGCTGGAAAACCTCTTATAGCATGGACAGTAGAGCAGACGAAGAAAAGTAAATATATTGATAGGATAATAGTCAGTACGGATGATAAAGAAATTGCAGAAATCTCCAGAAAATATGGTGCTGAAGTTCCCTTTTTAAGACCTAAAGAATTGGCAACAGATGATGCAAAAACTATTGATGCAATCTTACATGCTCTAAATTGGTTAGAAACAATGGGGGATTATTACGATTTCTTGGTTCTATTGGAACCTACATCGCCACTCAGGGATGTGGAAGACTTAGATAAATGTATTGAACTATTAATAAGCAATCCTAAAGCGGAAGCCATAGTTAGCGTTGCCAAGTTAGAGAGTACTCATCCAGAATTTAATGTGGTACTTAACGAAGAGGAGTTTATCAGGAAACCAGATGGCACAACCAACTTCAAAGTTTTGAGACGGCAAGACTTAGAAGACGTATACTTCTTTGAAGGAAGTATCTATATATCTAATGTAGAGGCACTTAAACAAAAAAGAACTTTTTATCATAAATCGACGTTAGCTTATGTGGTTCCAAAATATAAATCATTAGAAGTAGATGAGTTATGTGATTTTATATGTATTGAGGCACTAATGAAAGCAAAAAAAGAGGGTAGATTATGAAAATAAATAAAGGAATCAAATTATGGAACCAAGCCAAGAAAATAATTCCTGGAGGGACTCAATTATTATCCAAGCGTTCAGAAATGTTTTTGCCTGAGCAATGGCCTTCATATTACAAAAAAGCAAAAGGTGTGGAGATTTGGGATTTGGATGATGATCATTATATCGATATGTCAATTATGGGTGTTGGGACCTGTATTTTGGGATATGCCGACGATGATGTGAATGGGGCAGTTAAAAAGGCAATAGATGCTGGATCGATAGCCACACTAAATTGTCCTGAAGAAGTTGAATTGGCAGAAATGTTGTTAAATTTGCATTCATGGGCGGATATGGTGAGATATACAAAAACAGGGGGGGAGGCAATGGCAATAGCGGTAAGAATTGCTCGTGCCTACACTAAAAAAGATAAAATAGCATTTTGTGGCTATCACGGATGGCATGATTGGTATATCTCATCAAACTTAGCAGATGATACAAATTTGGATGGACAATTACTCCCGGGGTTAAAGCCGTTAGGCGTTCCAAGAGATTTAACGGGGACTGCAATCCCTTTTAATTATAATGAAATAGGAGAACTTGAAGAAATTGTAAAAGATAATGATATCGGAGTAATTGTAGTGGAGCCAATAAGACATCAAGAGCCAAAAAATAATTTCTTATCGAATGTAAGAAGAATTGCTGATGAGATCAATGCTGTGTTAATATTCGATGAAATTACCTCAGGATGGAGAATGAATGTTGGGGGGATTCATGAATTATATAATGTATATCCGGACATTGTAGTTTATGGGAAGGGGATGAGTAACGGTTTTCCAATGGCTGCAATTGTTGGAAAAGGAGAAGTTATGGACATCGCTCAAAATAGTTTTATAAGCAGTACATATTGGACTGATAGAATAGGACCTGTTGCATCCATAGCCACAATAAATAAAATGTTAAAAAACGATGTTCCGTATCAGTTAATTAAAATTGGAAATTTAATTAGTAAGGGATGGATGGAATTGGCAGATTTACATGCTTTGAAAATGGATGTTATGGGCATCCCACCACTAACAACATTTGTATTTGATCATGAAGATGGTCAGGCATTGCAGACATTATTCACACAAGAAATGTTAGATCGTGGATTTTTAGCCTCAAAAAGTGTATATGCCTCATATAGCCATACAGAAGAGTGCGTCGAGAAGTATTTGGAAAATGTAGATGAAGTATTTGGAATCATAAAAAAAGCCATTGAAAAAGATAGCGTGTGTGGTTTACTTAAAGGACCAGTTGCACATGAAGGATTTAAGAGACTAACCTGAATGGGAGGGATGATATGTTCAATTTAAAAGATAAAACGATAATAATAACTGGCGGAGCGGGCTTATTGGGAAGCGCATTTTCAAAAGCATGTGCAGAATACGGTGCAAATGTTGTAATTGTAGATATCGATGAAAAAAATGCAAACGAATTAGCAGAACAAATAAAAAAAAAACAGGAAATAATAATATAATCTTTCAAAAATGCGATATAACCAACACAAAAGACGTCCAAGACCTAATAAATACCACATTAAACAGATTCGAGAAAATAGATGCTTTGGTGAATAACGCATATCCAAGAAACGAAAACTATGGAAGAAAATTTGAAGATGTTACTTATGAAGATTTTTGTCAAAATGTAAATATGCATCTTGGAGGATATTTTTTAATAACAAAAGAAATCTCGAAAGTAATGATGAAACAAAATTGTGGAAACATAGTAAATATGGCTTCAATTTATGGTTTTTCAGCACCTAATTTTGAAATCTACGAGGGAACCGATATGACAATGCCTGTGGAATATGCGGCGATTAAGGGTGGGATAATAAATTTAACTAAATATTTAGCATCATATCTAGGAAGATATAATATCAGAGTAAATGCAATATCACCCGGTGGAGTTTTCAATAATCAACCAGAAAGTTTCGTTAAAAAATATTCGGAAAAAGTTGTTTTAGGAAAAAGAATGGCAAATACAGACGATTTGATTGGTGTTTTACTGTTCTTATTAAGCGACGCTTCAAAATATATGACAGGACAAAATATTGTGGTGGATGGGGGTTTTACATCATGAATATTTTTAAAATATTTGAAAATAAAGCTTTTATTATTGCAGAGGCGGGTGTCAATCATAATGGCGATATCAACTTAGCCAAGAAGCTAATCGATGTCGCAAAAGACGCTGGTGTTGACGCAGTGAAATTTCAAACATTCAAAGCAGAAAACGTCGTTACAACAAATGCTGAAAAAGCAGAGTACCAAAAAGAGACTACTGGTGTGAAAGAGTCTCAATACGATATGATAAAGAAGTTAGAACTCACAGAATATGATTTTAAGCAACTGGCGGATTATACAAAGAAAAAAGATATCCTGTTTTTATCTTCGCCATTTGATAAAGAAAGCACTGATTTACTGGACGAGATTAACGTGTCAGCATTCAAGGTAGCATCTGGAGAGATAACAAATTTTCCTTTGCTCAAACACATAGCAGGAAAAGGTAAGCCAATTATATTATCAACGGGAATGGCAACATTGGGAGAAATAGAAGATGCATTAAGAGTTATTAGAGCGGCGGGCGTAGCCGATGTTGTTTTGCTCCATTGTGTAACAAGTTACCCCGCAAAAATGGAGGATGTTAATTTGAGGGTACTTGAAACGTTGAAGCATGCATTCAAGTTACCAGTAGGTTTCTCTGACCATACACTTGGCATCACGGTTCCAATAGCGGCTGTATCTCTGGGAGCAGTGGTGATAGAGAAACACTTCACACTGGACAAAAATCTACCAGGACCGGATCACAAAGCATCGCTGGAGCCAGATGAATTGAAAGAAATGGTGGCGGCTATCCGAGATGTGGAAAGGGCATTGGGGGATGGGATAAAACGACCTACAAAAGAAAAGGAAGAGATAAAGAAAGTTGCAAGAAGAAGTGTAGTTGCAAAGGTTGATGTTCCAAAAGGAACAACCATTACAGGGGATATGCTGGATGTTAAAAGACCTGGGACGGGGATTGCGCCGAAATATATGGATATTATTGTGGGAAAGAAAGCGAAAGAAAATATAAGAAAAGATGAGATTGTAACGTGGAAAATGGTAGAATGAAAAGAAAAATTCTCTATATTACCGGAACAAGAGCAGATTATGGTTTAATGCAATCCGTTCTGAGAGAAATAGAAAAGCGTCCCAAACTAGAATTAGAATTAATTGTAACAGGAATGCACACCATGCCCGAATTCGGAATGACCATAAATGAAATAAAAAAAGACGGATTTAAAATTCATGAGATAGATGCGACTTATAAAAAAGACAACAAAGAATCTATGGCAAATTTCGTAGGGGAATTCATTCAGCTACTAACAAAGAAAGCCAATGAGATAACACCTGACCTAATCTTGCTCTTAGGCGATAGGGGAGAGATGCTAGCGGGAGCCATTGTTGGAGCATATCTCGCCATACCAGTGGCTCATTTACATGGGGGAGAGATTACCTCGACAGTCGATGAATTTTCAAGACATGCAATAACGAAACTCGCACACATCCACCTTCCGGCAACGGAAAAGAGTGCAGAGCGAATCATTAAGATGGGTGAAGACCCGTCGAATATTTTTATTGTTGGAGCACCCGGGTTAGATTCAATTTTGAATGAAACCTTAATCGAACCAGCGGAATTATCGAAAAAATACAATTTGGATTTATCAAAGCCGATTTTCCTGATGGTGCAGCATCCAGTGACCACAGAAGTTAGAGATGCTCGTGAGCATATCCGAGAAACGTTAGAGGCAATAGTGTGGCTAAGGCATCAAACTATTTTAATATATCCAAACGCAGATGCAGGCAGTAGGGCAATGATAGAAGTGATTAAGGAATATGAAAAATATCCAGTCATTAAGGCATTTAAAAGCATTCCACACAAAGAATATCTAAGTTTAATGAAGATAGCAAGTGTCATGGTTGGAAATTCAAGCAGTGGCATCATCGAGGCGCCTTCTTTCGGTTTGCCTGTGGTTAATATTGGCTCGAGACAAGAGGGGAGGGAAAGAGCAGAAAACGTGATCGACGTTGATTATGATAAAGAACAAATTGAAACAGCAATAAAAAAAGCACTTGATGATGAGAATTTCAAAGAAAAAGTAAAAAATTGCAAATCCCCTTATGGCGATGGAAAAGCAGGGGTCAGGATTGCAGACATTTTAAGCAGGATAAAAATCGATAAAAAATTATTGCAGAAGAGGTTGACTTATTAAAATGAGATTTAAAGACTGGAAACATCCGGACATCGAGGAGGGGGAGTTGACCAAGTATAATTGGGTAGTCCAGCATAAAGACAAACTTGAACTTGGATATAAAACAGATATCGGGGCGTTTACATACATTAATGCAAAAAATGGAGTTGTCATAGAAGATTACGTGCAAATAGGTTCCCATTGCTCCATCTATTCGGTTTCTACAATAGACAATAAAGAGGGCGAAGTTATTTTGAAGAAGAACTGCAGGATAGGTAGTCATTCGGTTATAATGCCCGGGGTTACAATAGGTGAGAATTCAATTATTGGTGCATTCAGTTTCGTGAATGATGATATACCGGATAACGTTGTTGCGGTTGGCGTGTCAGCAAAAGTAATAAGGAATATAGTAAGGGAGAGATAAAGAGAGTAGAGGAGAAAATAAAATGACATGGAAAATACCATTGTTCAAGATATATTGGGGCGAGGACGACGTAGAAGCAGTAACAGAGTCCATAAGATCGGGGATGAACTGGGCGACAGGTCCGAATGTAACGAAATTCGAGGAATCGATTGCGAGTTATGTAGGCACAGACTATGCTGTAACCTTCAACTCAGGGACGTCCGCTTTACACGCTGCTCTTTTAGCCCATGGGGTACAGAGAGGGGATGAAGTTATAGTCCCATCTTTTACGTTTATTGCTACTGCAAACGCCCCTCTTTTCGTTGGAGCGAAACCAGTTTTTGCAGATGTAGAAGAAGAGACATTTGGATTAGATCCCGAAGATGTAAAAGAG
>Ga0164318_10001834_pt1 | contig 19275 bp, 13 predicted proteins | sample GuaBasSedimGuay9_FD_113734 | JGI IMG/M metagenome (GOLD analysis project Ga0164318, IMG submission 113734) | Subseafloor sediment microbial communities from Guaymas Basin, Gulf of California, Mexico - Guay9, Core 4571-4, 0-3 cm | ecosystem: Environmental > Aquatic > Marine > Hydrothermal vents... | reverse complement strand
TAGGTGCCGCGCTGGGTGGTTTCGTGGGGCAGGTGGCGAGCAACCTGTTCCCCGGCTCTACCGCAAGCCCCGCCGCCTATGCACTCGTGGGTATGGCAGCAGTTGTCTCCGCAACCACACATGCACCGCTCTCTGCTCTCATAATCCTCTTTGAGATGACCAGAAACTACAAGATTATACTTCCCTTGATGTTTGCTGTGGCACTTGCAACTACTATTTCACGCCTTCTTTATAGGGAGTCAATTTATACTATGAAACTGGCAAGAAGGGGTGTCAGAATAAGGGGTGGTAGGGAGGAGAATATTCTGAGAAGTATAAAGGTTTCTGAGGTGATGAGGCGGGAATACACAACTATTCAGAACTCAAATCGGCTGGGAGATGTAATTGAGATGGTGAGGGGGTCGGAGGAGAGTGTGTTTCCGGTCTTGGATAGAGAGGGCGAGATAGTCGGTATAATAGATGCACATAGTTTGAACGAGTATGTGCTTGAAGAGGCGATGTATGACATTGTAGTAGCAGAGGAGGTAGCGAGGAGGCGCTTCCCACTATTGAATGTGGACGACAATCTACTCACGGCGCTGGATAGATTTCAGATTACCGGCTATGAGGCGATACCTGTGGTAGATAATGGGAAGGTAGTGGGGCTTCTGCATCGTAGGGATTTATTCAACCGCTATCAAATGGAGATACTCCTGGGAGTGGATGAGGAGTGAGGGATATAAGTTATAAGCGAAGTTATTGTAACTCAATGATATTGTCCGCCCATTTATTGTATCTGTCGTGGCAGGTGAATATGATTATCTGCCTTCTTTCTGACATCGCCTTTATTATATCCATCGTTGCGCTGAAGCGCTTCTCGTCAAAGTGCACAAATGGGTCGTCAAGTAGTAATGGTAGGTTCTTATCACCTGTGAGATGGTCTCCAATAGCAACCCTTTCTACAAGGTAGAACTGCTCTTTTGTGGCGTGTGAGAGTTCATCTACATTTGTAAAATCATCCAGGTCTTTCAAATATACCCTTATATTTAAATCTTCTTCATCAACAGAAACTTTGTGGTATCTATCGTCTGTTATTAAATTAATATAATTGCTCATCTCTTTCTCAATCTTTGGCACAATCTCGCATGAGACCTCTCTATTTGCCTCACTTAGTAATTCATATACCCCCTTATACACCTTCATCTCATATTCTTTTTCTTTAATTACATTCTCCAGTTCCGCTATCTGTTCATTTATTGATGTTAGGTCATCTGGGTTGATGTCTGCCCCCTTAATATATCCATCTGTTTCATAGATGTCTGTCTTCAGGTTATCCACCTCTTCTTTTAATCTAATAACATCGTTCTCAAGTTTTGCAAATTCCTCTGGCGTCTTCTCATAATGCTTTAGTTCTTCTATCTCTTTGTCAAGGGCGCTGTATTCTAAATCAAGACCAGAAACGCTCTTCTCATAATCATAAGGTTTAAGTCCACCTGTATAAGCGTATATTCTATCCTCAAGCGATTTAATTTCATTCTCTATTTTTTTCTGCTCATCAAATCTTTTCTCGAAATCATCAACAGATTGTTCATTATATTTCTTAAGAATTACCTTAATCTCATTCTCTAAACCTGCTATGTTAATACCTATGCCCTTCATTCTTGCAATGATTGTCCCCCCTATGAGAAGGATGCCTCCAAGTAGACCTGCCAATATTGAAGATGTGTGAAACCCTCTTGATATTCCAGATATAATACTAAAGCCAAGTGATATGACACCGGCAATACTGAATATATAGCCCAACTTCCTATTAAAACCTGCCATTGTTTTATCTGAGTGCTTTAATAAAATATTGTATTTCCTTATGGATTCTATATCATCAGGTGTTATTTTCCTTATCTCTGATTGCTTTTCCTTCTTGGTCATCAATTCCTTTTTATCCTCCTTGAATTTTTTGTATTGTTCCCACTTCTTTTTTATCTCCTCCTGCTCTGCTCTCTTCTGTATGAGTTCCCTGTTCTTCTCTAATACTTCCTCCTTTATTTTTAGATTTTCTGACTTCTCTTTATATTGTTTTTTCATTTCTTGGAGTTCTGTGCGTTTCTGAAGAATAGTATTGACAGACCTTGATAGTTCATCTCGCCTGTTTTTGAGATTGTAAAGGTTCTCTTCCGTCTCCTTTATTATGTATTCTGGAGTTCTTGGGTCTTTTCTACACCTATTAGCAAGTATATATGCTTTTTTTATAATGTTATCTATATTTTCAACCCCACCTGTTATCACTGCCTTCAATTGGTTTGACAAACTTGATTTATCAAGTTCTAACATCTCGCCCTGTCTTATAAGTATAGTTGATGTGAGAATGCTCTCATCCGTGAATGTTAGAATCTCACCGACACCTTCCAATATTTTTTTGTGGTGTGTGTATTCCCCTGATGGTATTTTTATGGATTCGCTCTTATTTGAGAAGTTCCTCTTTATTGCAAAATCCCCCTTCTCAGTTTCTCCACCAACCTCCAGAATCCAACCTCTGTCTGTTCCCCATGAAATCAGTGATTCTGGCTTATATTTTGTATGCCTTACCGACTTGAACATTGCTGTCTCAAGAGCCAATAGGGTAGTTGACTTGCCCGATTCATTAGGACCATAGACCACATTTATGCCATCAGTGAACGAAAAGCGAGTAGGTTCTCTGAACCTCTTGAATCTCTCCATCACCAGATATTTGAACTTCATTCAATGCCTCCTTGTTAACCTTATGCCTTCAATTAATACATCCTTCCAGTAATTCTTCTCCCTTTCATCCTTTGCCTCTTTTATCTTTGCCTGTACCTTCTCAAAGAATCTACCGAGAACGCTATCCTTGGGTATATCCGATGGTATCTCATCTGTGATGACCTCAAGTGCATCTTTTGTAATTGAGATAGCAAAAAAATCACTATGGCATATATCCTTTATGCCGTCAAAATCTATCTCTTCTGTTGGTTTGATTGTTCCATTAAGTTTTAAGTTTAATATTATGTTTTCATCTTTATATTCCTTTATTGTCTCAATAATCTCATTCGTCTTATCCTCACCTTTTAGTTCTATAGAGATATTCTTCACTTTCAGTTTCCCTATTCTAATTGGAGTATATTTAGTTTCTCCATTATCTATTTCAACTAATATTACATTCCCTGTCTCTCTCTGGTCCCTTGATAATGGTTCTATTGAGCCAGGGTATATGGCGATTGGTTTTTGCCCTCTCACTATATTAAATCTATGCCAATGACCAAGGGCTATGTAGTCAAAGCCAGATTTCTTCATCTCCTCATCTGATATGAGCATATCATCACCGCTTACAAGTCCACCTTCAATTGATGCGTGTGCAAGTGCTATGTTAGTTCTCGCATCCTCTCTGGGTGAAAGCCCTCTAAGCGCTCTCTTTCCTACATCCTCACCCTTATAGGCATTACCAGTGATGTAAATGCCTGTTGTGTTATCATAGTAGTAATCACAATCAAGACCAAAGATGAATACATTACTAATCTTAGGTAATTGTTGGTATATTGAATCTTTCGTTAGTTTGTCATGAGTCCCCGGTAATATAAAGCATTTTAGCCCGTTTTCAGACAATCTCCTAAGTCCATCTATTACAGTTGAAAGGGAGATTCCCCAAACACGGTTAGAATCAAACAGGTCTCCCGCAATCAAGAGTATATCAATATCCTTATCAATACATAAAGAGACCAATCTATTGAAGTCATCAATCAGAGTTTCTCTGAACTTATCACCATTTACAGGGAATGTTGCCCCAATATGAAAATCAGCACAGTGTATTATCCTTACCATTTTTACCTCTTATAATCTAATAGATAATATAATAATATAGACAGATACTTTCCATAATAAAAGATTTTTTAATATTATTTGGATAGAAGATTATGAATTCCAGTCCCATAGTTCGCCTAACAAATATTGTCAAGACATTTAAGTCGCCAGGTGGGATTGTGAATGCACTCAGAGATGTGTCACTGGAGGTGAGAAGGGGCGAGGTGCTGGGTATTGTGGGTCCCAACGGGGCTGGAAAGTCAACCCTCTTGAGAATTATTGCTGGTCTCATTGTGCCCGATGGTGGCGAGATAGTGTGGTCAGGTTATAATAAAGAGAGGAGACCAATATTTATTGGCTCATCGGAGCGTGGTTTCTACTATCGTCTATCGGGCATTGACAACCTGAGGTTCTTTCTTAAACTTGCAGGGCAGGAATTTGATGAGGACGGAGGTGAATTTAGGTCTCTGGTTAATAGGTTTGAACTTGAGACGGTAATAGGCAGGAGGTATCAGACCTATTCAACCGGTGAGAGGCAGAGGTTTGCTCTGCTTTATGCTATTCTGGCGAAACCATCATTGTTCATCATAGATGAGTTCACCCATAGTGTTGATATACTCTCCCAGAGTGGGCTTGCGTCTTTGGTGCGTGAATATGTTAATGAGAATAGTGGTGCCATAATCGCTACTCACCAGATAGGCATAGTGAGGGAGGCATGCCATCGGGTTGCGTTCATAAATAATGGATGTATTGTAGCAGTTGGTATGCCCCAGGAGATATCAAGGGTCTATTTCAAGGGTGATGAATTCCGCCTCATACTGGATGGCACAACTGCTGATGTCACCGACATAGAAAATGTAGAGATAATTGGAATTGAGAAAGTAGGTGGTAGGGCTATCGTGGATGTGCGATTTGAGGGAGGTCTTCCAGAGTTGATTATAACCGTGGAGAGGAAGGGGGTTAGGGTTTTGTCTGCTGTGAACATAGGCGAGGATATCGGTGAGGCATACCGGAGGGCGATAGAGAGAGATGTGGAATAGAGCCAGGAACTTCATTTCAACCATTAATATGCTCGTATGGAAGAATATAAAACTTGGTCTATCATACAGGTTCAACCTTCTATTGCAAATTGTATGGCTTGTCGGGCTTACCTTTGGCTTCTACTTCCTCTCCAAGACATTTGAGGCATATATACCACCAATGCTGAGGGACTACGGTGGCTATTTTCCATTCGTTCTTATTGGCTACTCTTTTGTTGGGCTTCAGGGTGCGGGGCTGGGTGCACCATCTTCGTCTATCAGGGATGAGCAAGTTCAAGGCACACTGGAGTTGCTGTTGGCAAACGGTGCCTCACCCCTTGCAATTGCTACCTCAGGTGCTATAACCTCATACCTGAGAACAATCCTAAATGCGGTCGTCCTGATTTTAATCGGGTTAGCCCTGATTGGTGGGGGAGTTGCATTAGGTGGGTTTGCAGGTGCGTTGATAGTGCTTATTCTATCGTCGCTTGCTTATTTCGGTCTGGGGCTTATGGGCTGTGGTTTTATTCTCACATTCAAGAGGGGTAATCCCGTGTTGATGGCATACAGCGGTCTTGCGTATCTTGTATCGGGTGTCTATTTCCCTTATCATATACTACCAGTGCCACTTCAGATAGTTGCGAAGGCAATCCCCCTAACATACACACTTGATGGCTTGAGAAAGTCGTTATTATTAGGTCTCCCTGTAGGTGATATATGGTTTGAGATTGTGGTTCTTGCGGGGATGGTTGTTGTATTTCTCCCGCTTGGTTTTTTATCCCTTCGTCTCTCAACTGTAAGGGCTAAGAGGGACGCATCACTTACTCAGTATTAGTTCTCTATTAGGTGCTTCAAAACACTTATAATAGTATTCAGTTTCTCAATATTGTCTTCCACGGTTGGTTTGAACATCAGATAGGGTGCTCTGCCCTTAACGCCTATCATTGTATCAGTAATGCCCTCAATTCTGCCACTCATTTTCTCACTGCTTATGCCATCACCGATGAGGGTTATGAGACCATCATCCTCCGTTATGGTCTCTATACGCGCCTCTGATGCCAGGACTCTAATATGTGCAACCCTGGTTAAACATTTTACCTCATCGGGCATCTCACCATACATATCTGACATCAAGTTCTCTAAGTATTCTATCTCCTCAATTTTGTTGGCATCAGCCAATTGCCTGTATATGGAGAGGCGTGATTTCTGGTCTGGTATATACATCTCGGGTATATATGCATTTATATCAAGGGAGACCTTGACCTCTCTTTTATGCTCTTTTAACTTCCCGAGCATTTTTTGTGCTTCCTCTGCTATCATCTTCATATAGGTCTCAAATCCCACGCTTGCAATGTGCCCTGATTGCTCCCTTCCCAGTATGTTGCCGGCACCCCTTATCTCCAGGTCCCTCAGGGCAAGAGAGAAACCACCGCCCAGGTAGGTGGTATCCCTTACCGTCTCCAGGCGCATCTGGGCTGTCTTACTGATATGACCGCTTGATGGAATTAACAAATAGCAGTATGCCTGAATACCACCTCTTCCAACCCTTCCTCTCAATTGGTGCAATTGTGCCAAACCGAACCTATCCGCCCTATTGATGATTATGGTGTTGACCATAGGATTATCTATGCCAGATTCTACGATGGCGCTTGATATGAGACAATCAAACCTGCCCTCATAGAAGTCGGTCATCACCCTTGTGAGTTCAATTTCGTCCATCTGTCCATGTGCCACCCTGAATCTCACCTCTGGGAGCATCTCCTCAAGCATAGCGTGAATACCACCTATTGTCTGAACCCGATTGTGAATGAAATAGACCTGACCACCTCTGTATATCTCCCTCATTATTGCGTCCCTTATCACATCCTTGCTGAACCTCCTTATGTATGTGTATATTGGCTGTCTCTCCTCGGGTGGTGTTCCAATATTTGATATGTCAAAGATATCCGATAAGGCAAGATAGAGTGTTCTCGGTATCGGTGTGGCAGACATTGATATGACTTCTACGCCTTTTGTCATCTCTTTTAATCGCTCCTTCTGCATCACTCCGAATCTGTGCTCTTCATCCAGTATTACAAGCCCAAGGTCTGCAAATCTCACATCCTTTGAGAGAAGACGGTGTGTTCCAATGATTATATCCACACCGCCAAGTGCTAACCTATTTAGTATCTCTCTGTTCTTTGATGGTGGGTTCAGGCGTGAGACCATCTCAACAGTTATTGGAAAATCGCTTAGGCGTCTTCTAAATGTGGTCAGGTGTTGTGAAGATAGAATGGTGGTGGGCACCAGGACCGCCACCTGCTTACCATCCAGAACCGCTTTGAAAGACGCTCTTATGGCAACCTCTGTCTTACCGAAGCCCACATCTCCGCATACTAACCTGTCCATCGGAACGCTCTTCTCCATATCCTTCTTTATCTCCTCTATCGCCTTCAACTGGTCCTCCGTCTCTACATACTCAAACGACTCCTCCAGTTGATACTGCCACGGCTTATCTTCCCCGAATGCATAACCCTTGCTTATCTTTCTCTCTGCATATATCCTTACCAGGCGCTCTGCTACCTCACCTGCCTTCTTTTGGGCTTTCTTCTTTCTCCGCTCCCAAGCCCGACTACCCGGTCTGTCAAGGGCAGGCGACACTTCACTGCCTGTGTATTTGAATACCTTATTGGTGTCTTCCACGGGGACATATATCCTACTCTCATTGGCGTATTCTAATACCGCATACTCAGATAGAGTCCCCCCAGTTCTAATCAACATCAGACCGCGGAATACACCTATACCATAGTCCTCGTGAACGCAGATGTCATTGATGTCCATCTGGGTATATGACCTGATTGGGGTTCCGATGTCTGGTGGTGTTTTCTTCTTTGGGGTTTTGACCTTCTTCTGTGTTCTGCCACCGAATAGTTGTCTGGTAGATGTAAGAGCAAGACCGATATCATCTATGTAGAAGCCACCCATAAGCCCTGACCTGATAACTGTGATGTAAGGGCTTGAGCGGGGAAGAAGTGTGTTCAGAGTGTTAATTAGATTATCTGTATCTTCGCTGTCGGTGGCGAGGATTATACTTCCTCCATCTCTAACTGTCTTGTAAGCGATTCTATCTATGGTCTTTGTATCCTTTATAGAAACACCCCACTTACTGGCATTGAGGGTGAGTTTCAATAAGCCCTTCTTCTTTACATCCTCAAGATAGACCACCTTTCTTACCTGTTTATTGTGGAGTATCTCATCAATGTCTGTGTAGATATGACTGGGAGGGGGCATAATATCGCCCCTTGAGACAGCACTCTCGTATCTCTGCCACCTGATGAGGTGAAGTTCATCATTCTCTCTGATTGTTTCTTCAGCAGAGCAGACAATGAGGGTTATATCATCTTCTAAGTAGTCAAGGAGGGTGGTGGTTTTTTCATACAGTATTGGAATGAATGGCTCCAGGTTCTCATAATCGGGTGAGGCAAGGATTGTCTCCATACGCACCCCAAGGTCGTCTGATACAGCATAAGCCCTTTTCAAGGCAGATTCAATATCCACGCCTCTTGTTAACGCTTCACGAGTGGGGATAACATTAATCTCCTTGATATGTGATGTTGACATCTGGGTTGACGGATTGAAGCGTCTTATTGATTCCACTTCGTCGCCGAAGAACTCAATTCTTACTGGTTGTTTCTCGCCGGATACATAGACATCAACTATACCGCCCCTTATAGCAAATGTCCCAGGGACTATAGTTAACCCCTCCTGCCTGTAGCCCAGTTCAATGAGGTCTGATACCAGTTGGTTCAGTGGGATAGTATTTCCCACCCCAATTTCAATTATTGACCCTGAGAGTATATCAGGTGGGGTAATATATTGTGTTATCGCAGGAAGCGAGGTTACTATCATCTTCGCTTCTCCTGAGGCGATGGTGCTCAAGCACTGTAATCTATCTCCCATCACATCCTGGTGTGGTGAGCCGGTCTCATACGGCATAAGCTCCCAGGGAGGAAATAGGACGATTGTCTCCGGTCTGGCAAGTGTTGATACTACCTCTGAGTATTCTCTGAGCTCCCTGTGAATTGTGGTCGCCTCCTCGGCTGTGGCGGTAAGGACCACAATTGGTTTTTCGTGGTTGAGCGATATGGCTGAGGTAGCAAATGGTCTGGCTGTTCTTGGGAGTCCGCTTATGGCATAGTTTCTCTCACACTCATTATCCGAGCAGATGCTCAGGTTATTCTCTATGATTTCAGAGAGGAGGGCTATGTATTCTGATAATGGTTCTACTCTCATGTTTTATAAACAATTCTAACAATTTTACATCTTGTGTGCTTCAATATTGCAGATAATAATTGTCTAAAAATAGAATGTTATATTGAGTATAGTTATTGGAAGTGATTTACTTGTTATTTGCCCGAACTTGTATTGATGAGCATTGGATAGATATATAGTATTTGAGATTGTAGTTTCTACTTTTATTATTTGTGAACGATTTATCAATTCTGATATAATCTCCGAATGGTGAAGGTCTTACAGGGAACAGACGGCATAAGGGGAAAGGTTCACTATGGGCGTGTTGATGACCCCCTATCTGCTTTCATAGACGAGCGGTTGATAACTGCTGATTTCACCGAATTATATACCTTTGGAGTATCTTCTGCTCTTACTACTTGTGGTCTTATTAGGGAGGGAGATGGGGTGGTGGTTGGTTTTGATGGCAGGGACGAGAGTGGTTATCTCACCGTATCAACCATAAGAGGCATTATCAGGGCAGGTCTCAGACCTGTTCTTATATCCGACTTCACAGAAGCAAGACCAACTCTCGGCAGATGTCTGCCTACCCCCGCTGTCCCGCTTTATATGGCATACACCCGTTGTAATCTCGGTTTTATGATTACCGCCTCCCATAACCCCTATTATGAAAATGGTATAAAGATATTTATCTCACCACTTGCTTCAAAGCCCCTTCTACGAGATGATGTGTTGTTATCAGAGGCAATATACTCTTCTGATATGTCTGCAATTAACAATGATATTGAGATGGTATTTGAGGAGGACTATGAGAACGCCTTTAAGGTATTCACACAATTTCATTTTGATGAAAAGAACTCCTGGATTTCTGATGGTATATCGGGATTACGCATCATTGTAGACCCATCCAATGGCGCCTTAACCCATATTGCTTCAAGCGTGCTCTCAGAGATAGATGGTATCAGGGTGCGTGAGGTGGTGGGTTATGAGCCGTATCGTATAAATGAGGACTGCGGGGTGGTTGAACTTGAGGGGGTGAAGTTTATCTCTCTTGATGAGATAGTGGGCGAGGAAGCGAGGTTTAGTAGAAACAGACCATTAATCGCCACTGCGAGAGAAGCAATGAAGCATTACAAGGTGTTTAGAGCGGGCAAGGAGGTTCTACTCCAGATGGTATTTGATGGTGATGGTGATAGGTTGTTTGTGCTGGTGTTTGACCCATTTGAAGATGGTTTCCATATTCTGTCGGGTGATGAGATAGCCATAATGCTTGTAGATTATATGCTGAGGAGCAGTAGGTCTGATGGAGCGGGTCTGTTTGTGAGCACGATTGAGGGCGATATTGGTGCTGTGATAAGAGCAAGGGAACTCGGTCTCAATACCCGAGTGGTCGGCGTAGGTGATAAGTGGCTGTTGAGGGAGGCGGTAGCCCTAATGCTCAAGCACCTGAAGGCGAACATTGACCCCCTATATTATGAAGGTGGTAGTGTGATTGAAGCAACCGAAGGTCTTGGATGGGATGATTTAACATTTGGTGATGAAGCGCCCTTCTTCGGTCTCTCTGTTGGGTCTGAGGCAAGTGGTCATATCGTCACCCAGGGTTATATGGATGTGGATAGTGGAATTATCCCATCATTCAGCGGTAATGCCTTGAAGTCATCAATCAATATTCTTACTTGTATCAGTAATTTATTTATTGAAAACTCATTGAGCGATTTCCTTACTCTTATAAAAGAGCCGTTTAAGAGGGGATATAAGAAAAACCTGACCTGTTATTTTTCCGACCGTGCCTTGTTTTTCAGGGGTTCGCAGGTGTTTGAACATCTATTGAAGGTTGCTTATAATGTAATAGAGAGGTTCGGGAGCAAGGAAGGCGATGTTAGTATTGATGAAAAGGTGATGCCTGAGGCGCCTGATATGCTGTATTTAAGTTTCAGTGTGGGTGGCAGAGAGTCATTTCTATATATTAGGAATTCGGGCACCGAGGAGAAGACCGCTATCTACATAAGGGGCGACATTGAGATTGAAGATACTCTTTGTAGAATTATCAAACACATTTTTGGGGAGATGGTAAGATTTATGAAAGATAGGGAGAACCCCTCCACTATGGCAGAGGTCTTTTTGTTGAAGGCGATTAAGGGTGGTATAAAAGAAGACGATATATTATCTGATGTGGAGATGAAATATCCGGGTGTAGATGCAGAGAGGGTGTTAAATATTGCACTGGAAAAGGAGGAAGCGGTTGTCAGAAAGGGCAGTGATTATAGATTGACAGGGATTGGAGAGGAGATAGTGAAGAGTTATGGCGATATTCTCTGAAGTTAAATACATATTTTTTGACCTTGATGATACTGTATTGGCATCTCGTAAGGCATTGATTAAGGGGATAAAGAGGGCGGTAGGTGTTATGGCACCGAAGATAGGAATCTCAGAGGAGGAGGCATATAATGTCTTCATCAGAGATGTTCTTCCCTATGTGTCTGCCATCATCAGACACGAACCATTTGATGCCTTTGCCTATCAACTTGGAATTAACAATGAGAGTATAATTGAAGAGGGCTTTAATCTCTTCCAAGAAGAGATGGATAATATCAAACCCTATGATGATGTGATTCCAGTTCTCTATATACTGAAGGATGAGGGCTATATAATGGGTGTCATCTCCAATGGCTTTCCAAGGACACAGTTCAGAAAGATATGGAGAGCCGGGCTTGCACACTTCTTTGAAGAAAGGGTATATCTTCCTCAGTCAATATCACCACCATATTATAAGCCCACAAAACATCTCTTCACCTATGCACTAAATTCTGCAGGAGCAGAGCCACCTATCTCGCTTATGGTAGGGGATAGGGACCTTGACATTATCGGGGCAAATCTCGCAGGAATGCATACCTGCGCTCTAATAAGGGAAGATAATACTCATTTCAAGGATGATGAGAGTTTTAAACCCAGCAAGCCCGATGCGAGGATAAAAAACCTGTGGGAGCTTCTACCTCTCCTTGATATTGAGAGAGAGAGTAATAGCTACGAGGATTAATAGTGAGGGTTAGAACTAAGAGGAAGAGTTGCATTAAAATAATAATCTCTGGCATTGTTCAGGGGGTAGGTTTCAGACCATTCATCTACCGCCTTGCGATTGAGGAGGGTCTTTCTGGCTTTGTGAGGAATATCGGAGGTGGTGTGGAGATAATCATTCGGGGAAATGATGAGCGGGTAGAGCGCTTTATTGAGCGAGTAGAGAAGGAGCAGCCCTTCGGAAGTCGTCTTGATTCCATAGATTGCAAGTATGTGGAAGAAGATATTGAGGAGGGCGTGTTTTATATAGTCAGTAGTGAACATTCAAATGAGGCGCCGCCCATCATACCACCCGACTTTGCAGTGTGTGATGAGTGTCTCTCGGAGATGCGTAATAGAAAAGACCGTAGATACCGCTACCCCTTCATCTCCTGCACCTTTTGTGGTCCCCGCTTCACCGTAATAGATGCACTGCCTTATGACAGAGAGAGAACATCTATGGATGATTTCCCCATGTGTTCTGACTGCTCAGATGAGTATGGGAACCCCGATGACAGACGCTTCTATGCCCAGACCAACGCATGCCCCGATTGTGGACCCGAGGTTTGCTTACTTACTGAAGGCGGTGGGGAATATATGGCAGATGAAGCATTTGATAGGTCAGTTGAGATTATAAGAAGTGGTGGAGTAGTTGCGGTGAAGGGGCTGGGTGGTTATTGTCTCGCATGCGATGCCTACAATGAAGATGCGGTGGACAGAATAAAGTCGTTCAAGGGCAGAGGCAACAAGCCGATGGCGGTTATGGTTAGAGACATAGAGATGGCAAAGAAGATAGCAGAAATAAGCGATAAAGCAGTGGAGCTTCTTCTATCTCCTTCTGCACCGATTGTGGTTCTTCCCGTTAAGAAAGGTTTATCTGGTCTTGAGGTTCTATATCGCAATGTATCAGATGGGGTTGGTGGAATTGGTGTTATGCTACCTAACACACCCGTTCATCATCTCCTTCTTGAAAATATTGATTTTCCCATTGTAATGACGAGTGCCAACTATAGCGAACAACCGATAGTTATAGACGATATGGGGGCGAAGGCGCTCGTTGGTAAATTTGATGGTGTATTGACCAATAACCGCAGGATATCAGCAAGAGCTGATGATAGTGTGATGGTCTCAAATGGTGAATTGACAGTCATATCAAGGGCTGGACGGGGTCTTGCACCGATTACACTTAAAGTTCCCGTATGCTCAAGGGATGTAATCGCTTTTGGCTCTGATTTGAAGAATACATTTGCCTTTCTGAAGGATGGCATCATCTATCAGAGCCAGCATATAGGTGACCTTGAATCAACTGATACCTTTGAGTTCTATAAGAGCGAGATTGAAAGGCAGAGAGAAATCTATGGTATAGGTGGTGATGCCTTGCCGGTCTGTGACCTCTCACCCGTCTATTACTCCACCAGATACGCCAGCAGTATGGGTAAGCCACTTATGATACAGCACCACTATGCGCATCTTCTATCGGTTCTGGCGGAGAAGGGGCTTGTGAATGGTAGATTTCTGGGGCTTTCTGCAGATGGAACTGGCTATGGTTCTGATGGCGCAGTGTGGGGATGTGAGGTGATGGCTTTTGACCTCTCGGGCTTTCAACGCCTCGCACACCTTGAATATACCCCTATGCCTGGTGGCGAAACAGCCATAAGAAAGCCATACCGTATGGCTTATTCATATATCAGAACCCACATTGGAGATATTGATTGCGGTCGTGGGTATGTGAAGGAGTTCATATCATCAATTGATGAAAAAGAGAGGTCAATGCTCAATTTTGCTATCAAGAGCGGTGTGTCGCCACAGACATCGTCTCTGGGACGACTCTTTGATGGTGTATCCTGTCTCCTCGGTATATGCAGGGTTAATACATACGAAGCAGAGGGGGCTATGAAGCTTGAGGCGACAGCAGAGGAGTATAATACAGAGCCATACAAATTAGAAGTCATTGACGATGGTTCGGTGAAGACGGTGCGTCTGAGAGAACTATTTATGGGCATATTGAGTGATATTGATGGTGGATTAAGCCCTGGTGAGGTCTCATACCGTTTTCATATCACCATTGCAGATGTGCTGTCTGGTATTCTTATAGATGAAGCGAGGGTTGGATATGATGCGGTGGTTCTCTCTGGTGGGTGTTTTCAAAACCTTCTTATATTACGACTTATGATGAAGAGATTGAGAGCATCGGGGATTGAAGTTTTATATAATGTGAATACTCCCATAAATGACGCCAATATCTGTATTGGTCAGGCATTTTATGGTGGTTATAGATTAGGAAGGTAGTAATATGTGCCTTGCCATACCAGCCAGGGTTCTGGAGATAGATGGTGATATGGCGCTGGTTGACCTAAATGGCGTCAGAGTGAGGGCTAACCTCGCCTTTGTGGATGGTGTAAAGGTCGGGAGCTGGGTTCTTCTACACACCGGCTTTGCTATCTCTGTTCTCACAGAGGAGGAGGCAATGGAGACATTTGACATTTTGAATCAGGTATTCGGTGGTGAGGAGAAGTAGAAGTGGTAAGAGGTGATGGTTTATACTCTGGTCTGATTGGCGACCTGAAAAGGTATTCATATATCAAGGCAACCATTATGGAGGTCTGTGGCACCCACACAATGGCGATATCAAGATATGGAATTCGCTCTCTTCTACCAGAAGGGGTGAGATTGATATCTGGACCCGGTTGCCCGGTCTGTGTGACCGAGCCGGGGGCGATAAGCACCGCCGTACAACTGGCTGAGAGTGGTGTTACTCTGGTCACCTTCGGTGATATGATGAGGGTCCCGTCAGCGAGGGGTAGTTTGTATCAGGCGAGGGCTAAAGGTGCTGATGTTCGCATCGCTTATTCACCCTTAGACGCCCTCAATATCGCAGTGAACAATAAAGACATAAGTGTATGCTTCTTTGCGGTGGGTTTTGAGACCACAATTCCGGGCATCTCATTTACTCTTAAGAGGGCAATTGAAGAAGGCATTGACAACTTCAGTATGCTCACATCATTGAGAACCATACCCCCCGCTATGGAGGTGATAGTCAAGACAGGTGAGGCGGGCGTTGATGGGTTTATCGCGCCTGGTCATGTGAGCACTATAATCGGCTCGGAGGCATATAGGGATATAGCAGAAAAGTATGGGGTTCCAACTGTGGTATCGGGATTCTCTGCTGGTGATATATTGACCACTGTATCTATGATATTAGATATGATAGAGAGTAATGAAAGCGAGGTCAGAATTCAGTATGAACATGTGGTAAAGCCAGAGGGCAATATAAAGGCAATGAAGATGATGTATGAGTATTTTAATATCTATGATATTGGCTGGAGAGGTCTGGGGATTATAGAGAAGAGCGGATTGAAGATAAAAGAGGAGTATTCGGCGATAGATGCGCTCTGCAGATATGATATTGAGATTGAGGAAGAGGATGAACCGGAAGGGTGCCTTTGCGGTGATGTCCTTGCTGGAAGAGCTATCCCACCCGATTGTTCCCTCTTTGGAGGTTTATGCACGCCGTCAAAGCCAGTAGGTCCCTGCATGGTCTCCAGCGAGGGTTCCTGTGCGGCGTATTACAAATACGGCGGTGATAGGGTGAGGTATACGATTTAGTAGGTATGGTTCATGGATGACGATGTCATAACCATTGCTGATGGGAGTGGAGGCATTAAGACATTTGACCTTCTTAAGAATGTCATTCTACCATCTGTATTGTCAAGCGATGGGAGTATGGAGGATGGGGCATTGCTTGATGGAACCGACCTGGTGTTCACCACCGATTCATTCACCGTGAACCCGCTATTCTTCCCAGGTGGGGATATAGGTAAACTCTCGGTGTATGGCACAGTGAATGACCTCGCGGTTATGGGTGCATCACCCAACTTCTTGAGTTTATCCTTCATAATTGAGGAGGGTCTTCCAAGGCGTATACTTGATAGCATACTTGGTTCCATAGGTCGTGCGGTAGAGGAGGTTGGGATAAAACTGGTCTGTGGAGACACCAAGGTTATGCCGAGGGGAGGGGTTGACAGGATAGTAATAAATACGAGCGGGGTGGGGAGGTTGTTATTAGGTAAACCGCTGGTGGCTAGGAGGGCGAAGGTGGGATATAATATTGTGGTATCAGGTGATGTTGGTAGGCATGAGATGGCGGTTCTTCTATCCAGAGGTGAATTTGGAATTGAAGCAGACATTGAAAGTGACCTTGCACCTATTTATAATGGTGTGAAAGCACTAATTGAAGCGAATGTGGGGCTTGTATTTGCCAGAGACCTCACAAGAGGTGGACTCGCTATGGCTCTGTATGAACTGGCACTGGCAAGCAATACAAGAGTTGTTGTTGATGAAGAATGTATTCCTGTTAATAGGGGCGTAGTTGGATTGTGTGAAGTGCTCGGTTTTGAGCCGGTCTTTCTCGCTTGTGAGGGGACATTTATTGCGGTAGTTGGTGAGGGCAGAGGCAAGGAGGCGGTGGAGGTGCTTAAGCAGGCGGGCTATGAAAATGCCTCCAGGATAGGAGTTCTTGAGGGTGGTGAGCGATTGGGTGATGTGGAGCGGGTGATTATGATAACCAGGGTTGGTTCACCGAGGTTGATGCCTCTTCCAACTGGTGAACTTACGCCAAGAATATGTTAGATTATTGCAATGTCTGATTGGGTTAAGACCATAGTTCTGGCTGTTGACGGCTCACCTAACTCGTTAAGGGCGGCTGAGGTAGCGCTTGATATTGCAAGAGAGAGAAAGGCACGGCTTATTGCGCTTGCAGTTGTTGACACCAGGGTGATTGATGACTTCAGGAGGATGCTGGAGGAGGGTCACAAGGTAGAACATGCAGAGGAGGAGCTATATGAGGATGCTAATAAGGTGGTGAACAATATGAAGAAACTTGCTGGGGAAAGCGGTTATAAATTAGACACCATAGTAAGGAAGGGTATTCCGCACATTGAGATAGTAATGTTTGCAAACGAGATAGGGGCTGATTTAATTGTATTGGGTAAGGGTGGTAGGCGGGGTAAGTCAAGGTTAAGTATGGGTAATATCACCGAGAGAGTAATTGAGGATTCTACTTGCTCTGTTCTGGTGGTGAGGTAAGCTTCTTCTCATCCAAAAGGTAGTTAATGCTACTTGACGATAACCCTATTGCATTGATTGAGGAAAATCTTGAGAGGTGCCTTCTATGCGGGAGGTGTAGGTCGGTATGCCCTATCTTCAGAGAGGTGGGGTTGGAGATGGTGTCTCCTCGTGGGAGAGTGGCATTAACCTCTGCTCTGGCGAGGGGTGAAATATCGCTCTCAGAGGTCTTTAAGAAGCAGGTTGTCAATTGCCTGAGGTGTATGGCATGTGTGGATATATGCCCCTCTGATGTTGAGCCGAATGAGACCACAACAGCGGTTTATAGAATTATAGCCAGTAGCAAAGTTATTGACCCTATCAGGGGCATAATGTTTCGTATATTATTGCGGAGAGGGCGGCTTCTTCCCCCGTTCACATCTTTCTGGGCGAACCTGTTTCGCATTCTAACACCACTATTGCCTGAATGGACCCGTCTTAGACACCTGCTACCACTTCCAACAATGAAAGGTATCAGGTATATGCCGGGTTTTGCGAATATGCCCTTCTCATACTATATTGATTATTACAATCGTGTTTATCGTGCAGGTAGGTGGAAACACAGGGTGGCATTATTTTTTGGATGCGCCTCAAATTTAGTATTTCCCGAGACCGCGCATTCAATGATAGCGGTTTATATTAAGCATGGAATAGGGGTGTATATACCACCCACTCAGGGTTGTTGTGGTTTTCCCGCTGGTGCCTATGGAGATGAGAAGACCAGAAGAAAGCGGTTGTATGAGTTTGAGAGGGCATTTTCGGGGCTTGATGTTGATGCGGTAGTAACAATCTGTGCGACCTGTGGTCATAATTTGAGGGAAGCGAGAGAGAATATGTTAATAGCGGTGCCAGAGGTCTATGATGCACTGGTATATCTATCGGAGGTGGCTGATTGTAGGTTTAAGGGTGCAAATAGTAAGGTAGCATATCACATACCCTGCCATTTAGGGCGAGGTCAGGGAGCCACCGAGATTGTGAAGAGGTTTCTTGAGAGAGCATTAGGCGAACAGTTTGCAGGTATGATAATAGAGGGGGAGTGTTGTGGGGGCGGAGGGGTGTATAATCTCATTCACCCCGATATTGCATTCAGTATCGGGGAGAAGAAGGTGGGTGCGTTCGTAGAGAGCGGGGCGGATGTTCTAACCACATCATGCCCGTCGTGCAAGATATTTCTAACTGAGGTTATGGCAAAGAGGGGGTTGCCTGAAGTGAAGAATGTCTGGGAAGTATTGTATGATTTGATTTGATTTTTTTATATAAGGCATATAAAAAACCCAGGGGGTTTTCACCCCCTGGGGTGGGTGGGGATGGGGTTTGGGGCATCCCCCATTACGGGGGATAGGGGGTAATTTATAAATCTTACTTATTATATACCATTTTATTAACTAATTGTCAAGTAATAAATTCAAAATATTTTATCAAAATTCTATTATTAATCTTCTCTATATGATAAGATTTCATAATTTGAATATCTGAGAAATGTTGGTTATTTTACCATTCATACTGGGGCTTGTTCCAGGGGTATTCTGGTTATGGTATGTATATAGAAGGGATAAGTATCAGTATGAACCCATCGCTCTGGTTCTGTTGGTAACCGGTCTCGGCGCTCTATCAATTGGTCCTGCGGTAATACTTGAGGAGGTATTTCACAGGTTCATATATCCCCTTGATTGTATCTCTGTCCACGGCTGTTTTATTGCTTACTTCTTCGGTGTTGGTCCTATTGAGGAGTTGTGTAAATTCCTGGCGGTTCTTGCAATATACTGGCATAAGGCATTTGATGAGCCGGTAGATGGTATTATTTACGGCTCTGCATCAGCAGTGGGTTTTGCCACAGTGGAGAACTTGCTCTACATAACCTCTGGTCCTGATATAACCACTATATTCAGCGTCTTCATAGCGAGGTTTCTACTTGCTACAGTTGCACATATATTCTTTGCATGTATGTGGGGATATAATCTTGGCAAGAGGAGGATGGGTATAAAGTCAAGCGTCGTTGTTGGACTAATTACTGCAATGTTTCTTCATGGTCTCTATAACTTCATTTTGAGTTATAGCATACTATCAAGTTCGTTACTTC
>Ga0164318_10001833_pt1 | contig 19276 bp, 31 predicted proteins | sample GuaBasSedimGuay9_FD_113734 | JGI IMG/M metagenome (GOLD analysis project Ga0164318, IMG submission 113734) | Subseafloor sediment microbial communities from Guaymas Basin, Gulf of California, Mexico - Guay9, Core 4571-4, 0-3 cm | ecosystem: Environmental > Aquatic > Marine > Hydrothermal vents... | reverse complement strand
ATTCCATCTTTGGAATTGAACCCAACGACCATGCTATTTACCTCGATGTAAAACAGTATTTAGCAAACCAACGTCAGGGAACTCACGATTCCAGAGAAAGAAGTGATGTTACCGGTAGTACGCGTAAGATAAAAAGACAAAAGGGAACCGGAACCGCTCGTGCCGGTGATATTAAAAACCCTTTGTTTCGTGGTGGTGGCCGAGTATTTGGCCCACATCCCCGCGATTATCATTTCAAGCTTAACAAGAAAGTTAAAAGGTTAGCCCGTAAATCGGCCCTTACCTATAAAGCAAAAGATAACGAGATTATAGTAGTTGAGGATTTTACAATGGATGCTCCCAAAACTCAAGAGTTTATGAGCATTTTAAAAGGATTCAAACTCGATAATAAAAAAACCTTATGGGTGTTAAATGAGAAAGATGAAAATTTTTATCTCTCCTCACGCAACGTTCAAAAGGTAAAAATTGTTAGTGCAGATTCGTTGAATACATACGATGTGCTGCATGCCAACAAAATTATCATGTTTGAAAGCTCATTGAAAACCATCAACGAATTATTTGCCAAATAATAAAGAGTAAGAAGATGGGAATTATTATGAAACCGGTAATTACGGAGAAAATGACCGCCAAAAGCGATACTCTCAACCAGTATGGTTTTATTGTTGACAAAAATGCCAACAAAATCCAAATCAAACTGGAAGTAGAAGAATTGTATGGTGTGCAGGTTTCTGCCGTAAATACCATGAACTATTCCGGTAAAAGTAAATCCAGATTTACTAAATCAGGTGTTATTACTGGCAAGACTAGGGCCTTTAAAAAGGCTGTTGTGACATTAACAGAAGGTGAATCCATTGATTTTTTTAGCAACATTTAGAAATGGCTCTGAAAAAATATAAACCAACAACCCCGGGTCAGCGCTTCAAGATTATCAGCGCGTTCGACGACATTACCACTAACAAACCTGAAAAAAGTTTGTTAGCGCCTAAAAAACGTACCGGCGGTAGAAACAGTGAAGGACACATGACCATCCGTAATGTAGGTGGTGGTCATAAACAGAAATACAGAATTATCGACTTCAAACGTGATAAAGAAGGTATTCCCGCAATAGTAAAAACCGTTGAGTACGATCCAAACCGGACCGCACGTATAGCGCTGGTATTTTATACTGATGGTGAAAAACGCTATATCATTGCTCCTCATGGGTTGAAAGTTGGTCAAACTGTTGTTTCCGGTAAAGGCGCTGCTCCCGAAGTGGGCAACACTCTTTACCTTTCTGAAATTCCGTTTGGTACCATCATTCATAATATTGAGTTAAGACCAGGTCAGGGTGCAAAGATGGCTCGTAGTGCCGGTTCTTACGCACAGTTGATGACACGTGAGGGAAAGTTTGCTATCATTAAACTTCCTTCAGGGGAAACCAGAATGATTTTGCAAACATGTAGAGCTACGGTAGGTATGGTGTCGAACACTGACCACAGCCTCGAGAAATCAGGTAAAGCCGGTCGTAGTCGCTGGTTAGGACGTCGCCCTCGCGTACGTGGTGTAGCTATGAACCCTGTCGATCACCCAATGGGTGGTGGCGAAGGAAGATCTTCGGGTGGACATCCTCGTTCACGTAAAGGTTTGCCTGCTAAAGGTTACAAAACCCGTGCTAAGAAGAAAGATTCTAACAAGTACATTATTGAAAAACGCAAGAAATAATCGTAAACAGATAATACTATGAGCCGTTCATTAAAAAAAGGACCATATATTCATTATAAACTCGAAAAGAAGGTGATGGCCAACATCGAATCAGGGAAAAAATCCGTGATTAAAACCTGGTCCAGAGCCTCAATGATTTCTCCTGATTTTGTAGGACAAACCATTGCCGTCCATAATGGAAATAAATTTATCCCTGTTTACATTACTGAAAACATGGTAGGTCATAAACTCGGTGAGTTTGCCCCAACCCGTCTTTTCAGAAGTCATGCAGGTAAAAAAGATAAAGGTAGAAAATAAAGCTAATCAAAAATGGGATCTAGAAAACATAATAGTGCCGAAAAGCGTAAAGCAGAACGTAAAGATCTGTACATAGCACGCTTGCGTAATGTACCCACCTCACCACGTAAAATGAGACTCGTTGCTGATTTGGTTCGTGGGATGGATGTTGAAAAAGCGATGCACGTGTTGCAGCATACCAGCAAGGAAGCTGCCGGTCGACTTTATAAACTTGTGCGTTCAGCCGTTGCTAACTGGGAAGTTAAAAACGAAGGCGCTCGCATCGAAGATAATGCTCTTTACGTGAAAGAGATTAGTGTTGATAGTGGACGAATGCTTAAACGTGTTCAGCCTGCACCTCAGGGAAGAGCTTACAGAGTTAGAAAACGCTCTAACCACGTTACATTGATTCTTGGAAATCGTTTAGACGATATGAATCAGGTGGAGGTTTCCGAATCTGAAAATAACGAAAATTAAGAACTTTAATAAATAGTTTAATGGGACAGAAAACTAATCCAATAGGACTCAGGTTAGGTATCATCAAAGGATGGGACTCTTACTGGTATGGTGGAAAAAATTTCTCCGAGAAATTGGTGGAAGATGATATGATCAGAAAATATCTCAATGCCCGTCTTACCAAAGCAGGTGTTTCAAAAATTGTGATTGAACGTACATTGAAGTTTATAACCATTACCATTCTTACTGCCCGTCCGGGTATTATTATTGGTAAAGGTGGACAGGAAGTGGCTAAATTAAAAGAGGAGTTGAAAAAACTTACCAATAAGGAAGTGCAAATCGATATCTCCGAAATTCGTCGCCCCGAACTTGATGCCAATATTGTAGGTAACACTATCGCCAAACAAATAGAAGGTCGTATCTCCTTCCGTCGTGCTATCAAAACCTCCATTGCTTCCAGCATGCGTTTAGGTGCCGAAGGGATTAAAGTGCAGATCTCTGGTCGTTTAGGCGGAGCCGAAATGGCACGAAGTGAACTTTACAAAGAAGGCCGTATTCCTTTGCATACTTTAAGAGCTGATATCGACTATGCTTTGATAGAAGCCCATACTACTTATGGTCGTATCGGTATTAAAGTTTGGATATTCAAAGGTGAAATCTATGGACGCCCCGACTTGGTATCATCAGCACAGTTTGGCAAATCCAAACAAAGCGGTGCATCCAAATCAGGCGGTCGCCAGAGACGTAGAAGATAGAAAGCAGAAGTTAACAATATAAAAGGTATATAGGCATGTTACAACCTAAAAAAACCAAATTCAGAAAACAGCAAAAAGGACGCATGAAAGGCAATGCCGGCAGAGGCCATGAGCTTGCCTTCGGATCCTTTGGTATAAAAACACTGGAACAGGCTTGGATGACCTCGCGTCAGATTGAGGCCGCCCGTCAGGCTGTTACCCGTTATATGAAACGTGAAGGTCAGATTTGGATTAGAATATTCCCCGATAAACCGGTAACCAAAAAACCTGCCGAGGTTCGTATGGGTAAAGGTAAAGGTGCCCCGGAATATTTTGTGGCTCGTATTACACCCGGTCGTATTCTTTTTGAAGCTGACGGTGTCCCTTTGGCAGTAGCCAAGGAAGCAATGAGACTTGCAGCCCAAAAATTACCTGTTAAAACCAAATTTGTAGTTAGAAGAGATTACACTGAGTAAAAATAGGAAACCATGAAACAGGAAGTAATAAAAGAGATGAGTACTGCAGAACTCAGAGAAAGACTGGTAGAAGAAAAAAAACATCTTACCCGTCTCAAATTGAATCATGCCGTTTCTCCCCTCGAGAACCCTCATAAAATTACCGACAATAAAAAAACCATTGCCCGTACTTTAACTGAGCTGAGGAAAAGAGAAATGTTGGAAAACAATAATAAGTAAGACAATGGAAAAGAGAAATCTTAGGAAAGAAAGAATCGGATTGGTCGTCAGTAATAAGATGGATAAATCTATCGTTGTTTCGATCGAGCGTCGTTTCAAACACCCTATCTATGGGAAGTTTGTGAAAAAAACCAACAAGTTTATGGCTCACGACGAAAAAAACGACTGTAACATCGGCGATACCGTCCGTATCATGGAAACCAGACCATTGAGCAAGAATAAAAATTGGAGATTAGTAGAAATCATTGAAAGAGCTAAATAACCATGTTACAACAAGAAACAAGATGTACAGTTGCTGATAACAGTGGCGCCAAGGAAGTTCTTATTATCAGAGTGCTTGGTGGTACCAAACGTCGCTATGCTTCGGTAGGCGATCAGGTGGTTGTTACTGTTAAAAATGCTTTGCCCTCAGGTAATATTAAAAAAGGTACCGTTGCCAAAGCAGTGGTAGTTAGAACAAAAAAAGAGGTCAGAAGAAATGATGGCTCCTATATCCGCTTTGATGACAATGCTGTAGTTTTGCTTAACACCACCGGCGAAATGATGGGTACCCGTATCTTCGGCCCCGTAGCCCGTGAGTTGCGCGAAAAACAGTATATGAAAATCGTATCACTGGCACCAGAGGTGCTTTAATAAAGAAACAGTTATGGCTAAGTTACACATAAAAAAAGGCGATACAGTTTTGGTTATCTCTGGTAATGATAGAGGCAAACAAGGTCGTGTGCTCGATATCGATACCGAAAAAAAGAGAGCCATCGTGGAAGGCGTTAATATGGTGAAAAAACACACCAGACCCAATGCCGATAACCCTAAAGGCGGAATCATTGAAAGTGAATCTGCTGTTCATATCTCTAACCTAAAGGTTGTTGATGCTAAAGGAAACGCTACGCGCGTGGGAAGAAAAACAGATGAAAAAACTGGAAAAACAGTTCGTTATTCTAAAAAATCAGGGGAGGTCATTAAGTAATGGAATATCAACCTAGATTACAAAAAAAATACTTCGAGGAAGTAGTGCCGACTTTAACCAAAAAGTTTGGTTATAAAACCGTGATGCAGGTTCCTCGTCTGGTTAAAATTAACCTTAACCAGGGTATTAGCGCCGCTTTAACCGATAAAAAATTAATCGATACGGGTGTTACCGAAATGACAGCAATATCCGGACAAAAAGCAGTGCCTACGATTTCGAAACGCGACGTTTCGAACTTTAAATTAAGAAAAGGAAGTCCTATTGGCGTGCGTGTTACCCTGCGTTCAGAAAAGATGTATGAGTTTCTTGACAGACTTGTCTCGATTGCTCTGCCTCGTGTTCGTGACTTTAGAGGTATCAACGATAAAGGTTTTGACGGCCGAGGAAACTACTCCTTCGGTATCCCGGAGCAAATTATTTTCCCCGAAATCAACATCGATAAAGTAAGTAAAATTAATGGTATGGATATTACCATCGTTACTACTGCTAAAACCGATGAAGAAGCCTTCGCATTGTTAAAAGAATTCGGATTACCATTCAAGAACCAAAAAAATAACAACTAATGGCAAAAGAGTCGATGAAAGCGCGTGAGCGCAAAAGACAAAAGCTGGTAGATAAATACGCCGCTAAACGCGCCGAGTTAAAAGCTGCCGGTGATTACGAAGGTCTCCAAAGACTTCCTAAAAATGCGTCACCAGTTCGTTTGCACAACCGTTGTCAACTTACCGGTAGGCCTAAAGGGTATATGAGACAATTTGGCGTTTCACGTATTAATTTCCGCGAAATGGCGCTCAACGGATTGATTCCCGGAATTAAAAAGGCCAGTTGGTAATTTTATAATTAATTAAAAGGTTATTCAAAATGAATACTGATCCAATAGCAGACTATTTAACAAGAATTAGAAATGCCGTAGCAGTCAAACATCGTTTGGTTGAAATTCCGGCCTCTAACCTGAAAAAGAATATTACCAAAATTCTTTTCGAGAAAGGGTATATTCTTAACTATAAGTTTGAAGAAACAGAAAACAATCAGGGAAATATTAAAATTGCCCTGAAATATCATCCCGAAACAAAAGCATCGGCCATTACTACAATCGACCGTGTTTCAACCCCGGGTTTGAGAAAATATGTAAACGCCAACGAATTACCGAGGGTGCTTAATGGACTGGGTGTAGCCATCCTTTCCACTTCAAAAGGTGTTATCACCGATAAGGAAGCCCGCAAACTGAACGTAGGTGGTGAAGTAATTTGTTATGTAAGTTAAAAGGAGATAGATCAATGTCACGTATAGGAAAATTACCAATTGCTATTCCTCAAGGTGTTGAAATTAACGTTTCTGACAATAATGTTGTTACTGTTAAGGGAAAACTGGGCGAACTTCGCCAGGTAGTTGACCCGGGTATCACCGTTAAAGTTGAAGACGGTATTATTAACCTGGAAAGAGCAACAGAAAGTAAAGACCATAAATCAAAACACGGTTTGTACCGCTCGTTGATTAACAATATGGTTAATGGTGTATCAGAAGGTGTTAATGTAGTACTTGAACTGGTTGGTGTAGGTTTTAAAGCCGATGCTCAAGGACAGTTGCTGGAACTTGCGCTGGGATACTCACACCATATTTATATGGAAATTCCACCCGAAGTTAAAGTTGAAACCGTTACCGAAAGAGGAAAAAATCCGCTTATTAAGCTCTCCTCGTTCGATAAACAACTAATCGGGCAGGTTGCAGCAAAAATTCGTTCCCTTAGAAAACCCGAACCTTACAAAGGAAAAGGAGTTAAGTTCCAGGGAGAAGAGTTGAAGAAGAAAGCCGGTAAATCAGCAGCCGATAAATAGTAACTAAAGTGTATCTGTTAAACAGATAAAAACCAGGATTACAATGGGAACAAAAAATAAAAAAGTATCAAGCAGACTTAAAATAAAAATGAGAATCAGGAAAATCGTTAAAGGTACACCTGAAAGACCTCGTTTGTCTGTTTTTAGAAGTAACAAGCAAATTTATGCTCAGCTTATTGATGATGAGAATGGTAAAACACTCGTTTCTGCTTCTTCAAGAGAAAAAGATGTTGCTGACGAAAAAGTAAACAAAATTGAACAAGCTGCTAAAGTTGGCGCGCTTATCGCTGAAAAAGCAAAAGCTGCCGGTATTGAATCAGTTGTTTTTGATAGAAACGGATATTTGTATCACGGCAGAGTTAAAAATTTAGCTGAAGCTGCCAGAAAAGGTGGACTTAAATTTTAAGGAATTATGGCAAACGCAAATGCAAAAAGAGTTAAATCCAGCGAAATAGAACTCAAAGACAGGCTGGTAAATATTAACAGAGTTACTAAAGTAACCAAGGGAGGTAGAACCTTTAGCTTTTCGGCTATTGTTGTAGTAGGAAACGAAAAAGGAGTGGTTGGATACGGCCTTGGTAAAGCTAACGAAGTTACTGCTGCTATTGCAAAAGGTATTGATGATGCCAAAAAGCATCTGATTAAAGTGCCGGTTTTAAAAGGCACCGTACCTCACGAACAAATTGGTAAATATAGTGGAGCCCGCGTTTACATTCAGCCTGCCGCACCCGGTACCGGAGTTATTGCCGGTGGTGCCATGCGTGCTGTTTTGGAAAGTGTTGGAGTAACCGATGTGCTTGCTAAATCAAAAGGATCATCAAACCCGCACTCGGTTGTTAAAGCTACCATCGACGCACTGCTTAAAATGCGTGATGCTTACACCGTAGCTCAGGTGCGCGGCGTTGATTTAGATACAGTTTTTAACGGTTAAAAAAGTCAAGAGATATGAGTAAAATTAGAGTAACTCAGGTACGAAGTGCCATCAACCGGCCTAAAAGGCAGAAGAGAACTATTGAAGCTCTTGGTTTGAAAAAACTACATCAAACCAAAGAATTCGAGGCTAACCCCGCTATTCTTGGTATGATTGAGAAAGTTAAACATTTATTGAAGGTAGAAGAAATTTAAAAATATTTTATAACGATGGATTTAAGTAATCTTAAACCTGCTGAGGGTTCTGTAAAGAACAAAAAAAGAGTAGGACGTGGACAAGGTTCAGGTAGAGGTGGTACTTCTACTCGTGGACATAAAGGAGCCCAGTCAAGATCGGGTTATAAACGCAAAATCGGTTTTGAAGGCGGCCAGATGCCATTGTACCGTCGTGTTCCTAAATTTGGTTTCAAAAATATCAATCGCAAAGAGTATAAAGGTATAAACATTAGTGTTTTGCAACAACTCGCCGACGATAAAGGTATTACGGTTGTTACTAAAGAGGTGCTCGTGAAAAATGGATTGGCACACAAAAACGATTTAATTAAAATTCTTGGAAACGGCGAATTGAAAGCTAAAGTAGAAGTTACTGTTGACGCTTTCACTAAATCAGCAGTTGCTGCTATCGAAGCACAGGGCGGTACCGCTACTAAAATTTAAGATTGAATGAAAAAGTTGATTGAAATAATAAGGAACATCAATAAGATTGAGGAACTCAGAAACAGAATCCTCTTCACATTGGGTATTATCCTCGTTTACCGGTTCGGTTCTTACGTGGTTATTCCCGGTGTTGATCCGAGTATGCTTGCAAGCCTTAAAAACCAAACCAGTGGTGGGTTGTTAGGGCTGCTTAACATGTTTTCTGGTGGAGCGTTTTCCAATGCTTCGGTGTTTGCATTGGGAATTATGCCCTATATCTCCGCTTCTATTGTTATTCAGCTCCTGGGAATGGCTATTCCTTACTTCCAGCGTTTACAACGTGAAGGAGAGAGCGGAACACGTAAAATCAACCAAATCACTCGTTATCTTACTGTACTTATTGTTGCTTTTCAGGCTCCCGGTTATATTGCTAACCTGGTTTCGCAGTTGCCTGCCGAAGCAATTACCCCATTCGACCCGGGTATTACAAGCCCGTCGGTGTTCTTCTGGGTTTCATCTACCATCATTCTTATTGCAGGTACACTGTTTGTAATGTGGCTGGGTGAAAAAATTACCGATAAAGGAATCGGAAACGGTATCTCACTCATCATTATGATTGGTATTATTGCTCGTTTGCCTTTTGCTTTGTTTGGAGAATTTGTTTCCAGATTAGAAGATCAGGGCGGTGGTCTTGTATATTTCCTCGTCGAGTTGATTATACTTGTATTGGTTATTCTGTTTACCATTCTTTTGGTTCAGGGAACCCGAAAAATACCGGTTCAGTATGCCAAGCGTATTGTAGGTAACAAGCAGTATGGTGGCGTTCGTCAGTATTTGCCGTTAAAAGTTAATGCTGCCGGTGTAATGCCTATCATTTTTGCCCAGGCAATTATGTTTTTGCCCATTACCCTGGTTGGCTTTGCCGATTCGGAATCATTAAGCGGCTTTGCTGCTGCCTTTACCGACTATAACGGATTTTGGTATAATTTTACCTTCTTCGTTATGATTATATTGTTCACCTATTTTTATACGGCTATTACCATTAACCCAAATCAAATGGCTGATGACCTGAAGAAAAACGGTGGATTTATTCCGGGTGTTAAACCGGGAAAACGAACAGCTGATTATCTTGATATGATTTTATCAAGAATTACATTGCCGGGTTCAATTTTTTTAGGTGTAATTGCAATTTTGCCTGCATTTGCCAGGTTGGCCGGTGTTAACAGTTCGTTTGCTCAGTTCTATGGCGGCACCTCACTACTTATTTTAGTGGGTGTGGTACTCGATACTTTGCAACAAATAGAAAGTTATTTATTAATGCGTCATTACGACGGGTTAACTAAATCAGGTCGTATTAAAGGCGGCCGGTCTTCAATAGGATTTTAGATATTTACGTGGATGATTTATTATAAAACTGACACTGAATTAGAAATACAACGACAGAGTTCTTTACTTGTTGGTAAAACGTTGGCTGAAGTGGCCAAAGTGATTGAACCGGGTGTAAAAACCAAAAAACTGGATAAAATTGCCGAGGAGTTTATTCTCGACAATGGTGCCAAACCGGGGTTCAAAGGATACGGCGGATTTCCTGCCACACTATGTATATCGGTAAACGATGAAGTAGTACACGGAATTCCAGGTGAGAGAGAATTAAAAGAGGGAGATATTGTATCGGTTGATTGCGGAACCATTTGGAAAGGTTTTTACGGCGATTCTGCTTACACCTTCGAAGTCGGAGAGGTGGCAGAAGAAGTTCATTGGTTACTTGAGCGAACAAAACAGTCGCTATACCTCGGTATAGAAATGGCTGTTGCCGGAAAAAGAGTGGGCGATATAGGGTACGCCATCCAAAATTATGTTGAAAATTTTGGATATGGTGTTGTTCGCGACCTCGTGGGTCATGGTGTTGGAAGACATCTTCACGAAAAACCCGAAGTACCCAACTACGGTAGGCGAGGTACAGGTGTCAAGCTTAAAAAAGGCATGGCAATTGCAATTGAGCCGATGATTAATCTTGGACGTAAAGAGGTAGTTCAGGATAGCGATGGCTGGACCATTCGAACCATCGACGGGAAACCGTCGGCACACTTCGAACATGATGTAGCCATCAAAGACGGAAAACCGGATATTTTGTCAACATTTGAATATATTGAAGAAGTAATTAACAATAAATAGAAAGACATAAATGGCAAAGCAACCGTCAATCGAACAAGATGGAACAGTAATTGAATCACTTGGAAACGCAATGTTTCGGGTGGAGCTGGAAAACGGTCACGTTATTACGGCGCATATTTCAGGCAAAATGAGAATGCATTACATTAAAATTTTGCCGGGCGACAGAGTAAAACTTGAAATGTCTCCCTATGATTTGACAAAAGGTAGAATAACATTCAGATATAAATAATTGAAGAAATGAAAATTAGAGCATCAATTAAAAAGAGATCACCCGAAGACAAAATTGTTCGTCGTAAAGGTAGATTGTACGTTATTAATAAAAAAAACCCTAAGTTTAAACAACGTCAAGGGTAAGGGATTTTTATAAAAATTACAAAAAAGATTATTAATTATGGCTAGGATTGCTGGAGTTGATATCCCAAACAACAAAAGAGGTGAAATTGCTTTAACCTATATCTATGGAATAGGTAGAAGCAGAGCTCAACAAATACTTTTAAAAGCCGGTATCGACTGGAATAAAAAGTCAAACGAATGGAACGATGAAGATTTAAATAAAATTCGTACCATTATTGTTGACAGTTATAAAGTGGAAGGTGAGCTTCGCTCGGAAGTTCAAATGAATATTAAACGTCTTCAGGATGTAGGTTCCTACAGGGGAATCCGTCATCGTATTGGCTTACCTGTTCGTGGGCAGGGAACTAAAAACAATGCCCGTACCCGGAAAGGACGTAAGAAAACTGTTGCCAATAAGAAAAAGGCTACTAAATAATAATTAACATTTTGATTTTATAGTCAAGTAATAAATAGAACTATGGCAAAGAGAACCAGAAGTACAAAAAAAAGAGTTGTTAAGGTTGAATCCATTGGAAGAGCTTACATTAAAGCCTCTTTCAATAATATTATCATTTCGCTTACCAATGAGCAAGGTCAGGTTATTTCCTGGGCTTCTTCCGGTAAGATGGGTTTTAGAGGTTCAAAAAAGAATACCCCTTATGCTGCTCAAATGGCTGCCGAAGATTGCTCGAAAACAGCATACGACGCCGGTTTACGTAAAGTAAAAGTTTATGTTAAAGGACCGGGCTCAGGACGTGAATCAGCCATTCGTACCATCCATTCATCGGGTATCGAAGTAATGGAAATTGTCGACGTTACACCATTGCCACACAATGGATGTCGCCCTCCTAAAAGAAGAAGAGTTTAATAACGGTTTAAGAATATATTTAAACGATAAATAACAAGCTATGGCAAGATATATTGGCCCAAAGTCAAAAATAGCACGTAAATTCAGTGATCCTATTTATGGTCCTGATAAGTATTTGGAAAAGAAAAGTTATCCTCCCGGACAACATGGCAATAACCGAAGAAGAAGAAAACAATCGGAATACGGTATTCAGCTTGCTGAAAAGCAAAAAGCTAAATATACCTATGGTATTTTAGAACGCCAGTTCCGTAATGTATTTAAAAAAGCTTCCCGAAAAAAAGGTATTACCGGCGAAAACCTGCTTCAGTTAATCGAAGCCCGTCTCGATAATGTTGTTTTCCGTTTAGGAATTGCTCCCACGAGAGCAGCTGCTCGTCAGCTTGTTTCGCACCGTCACATTACTGTGAATGGCGATATTGTTAATATTCCATCCTTTTCAGTACGTGAAGGCGACGTGGTAAGCGTTCGCGAAAAATCAAAAAGCCTCGAGGCTATTACCAACGCTTTGTCTTCGCGTAAAACCTTTTCATGGTTGGAATGGGACGAAGAAAAAATGCAAGGAAAATTCCTTAACTATCCCGCACGTGAAGAGATTCCTGAAAATATTAAGGAAAACCTGATCGTTGAGCTTTACTCTAAGTAAAATAATAAATCGACCAATTTTTAATCGCTAAATATAAACTATGGCAATTTTAGCATTTCAAAAACCTGATAAGGTTATAATGAACGAATCCGATAATTTCAAAGGGTCATTCGAATTTCGCCCCTTGGAACCCGGTTTTGGGATTACCATTGGTAATGCCCTTAGGAGAATTTTGTTGTCATCTCTTGAAGGATTTGCCATCACCTCCATTAAAATCGAAGGTATTGTTCACGAATTTTCTACCATCGAAGGTATTGTAGAAGACGTTACCGAAATCGTTCTTAATCTGAAAAAAGTGCGCTTTAAGCAACAAATTCAGGGTGAAGACATGGAAAAAGTGAACATCGTTATTGGTGATCAGGATGTATTTAAAGCCGGTGACATCAATAAATTTCTATCCGTTTTTCAGGTGTTAAACCCTGATGAAGAAATTTGTCACATGGATCCTTCGGTAAAACTGAGTATGGAACTTACCATTAATAAAGGTAGAGGTTACGTACCCGCTGAAGAAAATAAAGATGAAGAAGCTCTCATTGGTACTATCGCCATTGACTCAGTTCATACCCCCATCAAAAACGTTAAGTTTTTTGTTGAAAATTTTAGGGTTGAACAAAAAACCGATTACGAAAAATTGGTTTTGGAAATCGATACCGATGGATCTATTCACCCGAAAGAGGCGTTGAAAGAAGCAGCTAAAATATTAATCCACCACTTTATGCTTTTCTCCGACGAGAAAATCACCCTCGAAACCGAAGAAAAATCGGTTACCGAAGAGCTGGATGAAAATACACTGCATGTACGTCAACTGCTCAAAACTAAACTGATCGATCTCGACCTCTCCGTTAGAGCACTCAACTGCCTTAAAGCAGCTGATGTTGAAACATTGGGCGAGTTGGTGGCTTACAATCGTAACGATTTGCTTAAGTTTAGAAATTTTGGAAAGAAATCATTGGCCGAACTTGATGAATTGGTCGACACCAAAGGCCTTGAGTTTGGAATGAATGTAGCAAAGTATAAATTAGATAAGGAATAGGAACGATGAGACATAAAAAGAGTTTTAATCACTTGGGAAGAACAAGTTCACACCGTAAAGCCATGTTGGCAAATATGGCATCTTCCCTTATTATGCATAAGAGAATTACAACCACCCTGGCTAAAGCAAAAGCCCTGAGAGGTTATGTTGAACCACTTATTACCAAGGCTAAAAACGATACCACTCACTCAAGAAGAATGGTGTTTAAACAGTTAACCGATAAGTACGCTGTAACCGAATTGTTTAGAGAAGTATCAGCTAAAGTGGGTGACCGTCCGGGTGGTTATACCAGAATCATTAAATTGGAAAACCGTTTGGGCGATAACGCCGAAATGGCCATGATTGAACTGGTTGATTACAACGAAAATCTGTTGACCGAAAAAACTACCAAGAAAACCAAAACGCGTCGCCGTCGTGGTGGTAGCAAAAAAACAGCTGCAACAACCGATACTACAGAAAAAGTTACTACTACTGAAACTGCCGAAGTTAAAGATGAGGCGAAGGAAGAAGTGAAAGAAGAGATAAAAGAGAAAAAGGTAGCTGAAGAACCCAAAGCAGAAGCCACTGAGGGAGCAAAAGAGGAAGAGGCTAAAGAGGATGATAAAAAGGAAGAAGGAAAAGAATAGGGTTTAGTAACTTTACTGCATTAAAAAGGGTGAGAACGTGAGTTTTTGCCCTTTTTTGGTTTTATCCACTCGCAACCTGACAGGTTTCTCTACCGAGTTAAATGCTCCTGTCAGGTTTTTCTGTGGTTAGTCGTCCCCCGACTTCAATTCGGGGGACGACTTTACGGTTCCCTATCAGACTCTTGCTTCCCAAAAGGTAACACGAAAGTTAAAAAAATTATTACCTTTGAAATCAACAATTTCCTGATAAAATTTTAAACTCATGAAAAAGGTATTATTACTTGTTACGGTTCTCATTTTAAATGTAAACCTGTTTTCTCAAGTCCTCGAAAAAGGTTTTAGCGACACCACTTTATGGCACATGCACTCCGGGTTCGTTTGGATTGAAGGCCCCGGGGGGCCAATGCATACCGAAAACTTTGACGAGTACCGGGCAGTCTTGAACGACACCATTATTAACGACACCCTGTTTCAGAAGCTTTATTATGCCGATTCCCTGTTTGATATCGATTCTATGTCATTTTTTGGGTACTTTAAAACGGTCAATCATCGGGTTTTTTACGGAACCGATATCGATTCAATGAAATTGATGTATGATTATAATTTAAGTGTGGGAGACACTTTCAGGTTTGATTCTTATAATAATTTGAATGAAGAAACGAGTTATCTTGTTAAGGTTGCCGTGACAGACACTGTTTTTATTAACACCAAATTTAGAAAACGAATTGAGTTTGAAGAGTTTCAGGATACCGGAAATTTTTGTAGCGCGCATAAAAAGGTTGTCTGGGTCGAGGGATTTGGCGATTATAATTACGGGTTGATTCACGACTATGGAGTTATTATGTTTTGTGCCTGTCAGGTCCAGGGAAACTCGGAGCTGGCATGTTTTAACGAAAACAATGTTCCCTTGATAGGCGATTGTGCGCTTTATACCGGCATTGATGAAGCAAAAGCTTTAAGCACTTTCCGCCTATACCCGAACCCTGCCTCCAATAGGGTGTATGTCAATTTTAGTTTAAAGAATATCTCGTTTTTTAATCAGCTGGGAACAAAAGAAATTGAAATAATCACCCGGCAAAGTCAGTTTGATGTAAGTAAATTACCGGAAGGAGTACATTTTTATCGAGCCGTTACTGATGATAATAAAGTGGTAACGGGTAAAATTGTCATTGTGCGGTAACATGTGTTAAACGATGGATAAAAATATAATCCCACTATTCGGGTTTGTACCCGAATTAAAAAATCCTTTCGCAAACGTTACAGAAAAGCGCTTTTATGCCGTCTAAAAGTCATCTTCTATAATAAAGTATAAAACCCACTACTTCCACAAGCCGAAACCCTGATAATTTAACTATTTTTGCTTTTCAAAATTTAAGCCTATTCCGAAAAGTAGAAAAGCACGTCATTACGAGGCACGAAGTAATCTCATCATTTTGATAGTAAACATGTTGAGATTGCTTCACTTCGTTCGCAATGACGCTAAATTACTTTTCGGAGTGGACTAAAATTTAAATTGTAAATCATAAAAAACATTCAAATGGGTCAAATAGTAAATATTCATGCAAGACAAATCCTCGATTCAAGAGGAAACCCTACTGTGGAAGTAGATGTAATGACTGAATCAGGAATCATAGGAAGAGCTGCTGTTCCTTCGGGAGCATCAACTGGCGTACACGAAGCCGTTGAATTGAGAGATGGAGACAAATCCTATTTCATGGGAAAAAGCGTGATGAAAGCAGTTCATAACGTGAACGAAATTATTACCCCTGAGTTATCCGGATACTATGTTACCGATCAGGTTGAAATCGATAAAAGAATGATTGAGTTGGACGGTACTGCCAACAAGGGTAAATTAGGAGCCAATGCCATTCTCGGTGTTTCTCTCGCTGCTGCCCATGCTGCTGCTCAGGAAACCAATCAATATTTGTACAGGTATATTGGTGGTGTTAATGCCAAAACATTGCCCATTCCTCAAATGAATATTTTAAACGGCGGTTCGCATGCCGATAACAGTATCGATTTTCAGGAATACCTTATTATGCCGGTAGGTGCCGAAAGCTTTAGTCAGGCTATTCAAATGGGTTCGGAAGTTTTTCATAACCTTAAAGCCGTTTTGAAGAAAGCCGGCCACTCAACTAATGTAGGTGATGAAGGAGGCTTTGCTCCCAACCTCACCTCCAACGAAGAGGCCATTACCTTTATTTTGCAGGCTATCGAAAAAGCAGGATATAAACCCGGTGAAGATATCTATATTGCCCTTGACCCGGCTGCTTCGGAATTTTACCTTCCCGAAGAAAATGTGTACCACCTTAAATGGTCAACCGGCGATAAACTAACTCCTGCCGAGATGGTAGACTATTGGGATAACTGGGCTAAAAAATTTCCTATTATCTCCATTGAAGATGGTATGGCCGAAGATGACTGGGATGGCTGGAAAATTATGACTGATAAAATGAGTAGTAAAATTCAACTGGTTGGCGACGATATTTTTGTTACCAACATGAAACGTTTGCAAAAAGGCTTCGACCTGGGTGTAGCCAACTCTATCCTTATTAAACTGAACCAGATTGGTACTCTTACCGAAACCATTGATGCTGTTTCGATGGCCAACCGGAATGGTTACACAGCCGTGGTTAGTCACCGTTCGGGCGAAACCGAAGATGTTACCATTGCTGATTTGGCAGTAGCGTTGAACACCGGCCAGATTAAAACCGGTTCTGCCAGCCGTACGGATCGTATTGCCAAATACAATCAGCTGATGCGTATTGAAGAGAGCCTTGGCGACGATGCTCAATTCCTTGGTAAGAACTTTAAGTATGTGAAATAGCAGTTACTGATATCAATTATAAAAACACCCTGTTGAACTTTGTTTGACAGGGTGTTTTTGGTTTAAGCAGCTGGCATTTGCATCAATTTGCAATCATTCTTTTTTGTATAAATATTTTATAATCGTCGGCAATTCACTACCTTTGTTTTATTAATTCAACTTTATGGAACCAACAGTAAAACTAAAAGCCCGGATGATAGTATTGTTACTAATGATGGGCTTAGGTATACAAGCTCAGGACACAGCTCAGTATTCCTTTTTTATTGCAGGGCATACTTATGGTAAACCGGGTGTGAATAACCCGGGTCTGCACCCCCCCTTTAAACAAAAGTTTGAATACATAAAAAGCAGGGATGAAATTAAATTTGGTGTTTTAACCGGTGATATTGTATCTCCGAATCCCACTGCTCAGGACTGGGATGAAGTGGATGCCGATATTGCGGAACTTGGCTTGCCGGTCTATTTTGCTGTGGGAAATCATGATATGGAAAATCGTCCTTTGTATGAAAGCAGATATGGAGATACCTATTACTATTTTATATTCCATAATGATTTGTTTGTCGTTCTTGATCCAAATATAGATGCATGGAATATATCAGGGGATCAATTACAGTTTATGAAAAATACGGTCAACGATAATTATGAAACGGTTGACAACATCTTTGTTCTTTTCCATCAGTTTTTATGGTGGGAAAAGGATAACATATATTCACAACTGAAGCCTAATTCGTTTGCAGGGAGAGCAGATACGATTAACTTTTGGAGTGAAATAGAGCCGTTCTTTCATCAATTACCCAATAAAGTATTTTTCTTAGCCGGAGATATGGGGGCAGCCTGGTGGAGCAGCGATTTCACCTATGATTCATACGATAATTTAAGTTATGTATGTAGCGGGATGGGAGAAGAAATTGGGGATAATTTTGTTATTCTTAATATTGATTCAACAAAAAAAGTTAGTTATGATTTGATTTGTTTGAATACTGAAGACCTGAACTGCTTTGGCGATTTAACCGATTATCAAATTTCACCATCCTCAATAGTAAGTCAAACGTTGAATATAAAGGTTTTTCCGAATCCGGCTAAGGATTTCCTTAATATCAAATTTAAAACTAATGGTAGAGATGCCTCCATTAACTTGTATAATATTGATGGGAGGTTGTTGAAAAAAGACAGGTGTAACACTTGTAACAAAACACTTGATTTATCGAATTTGCCGGGTGGATTATATTTCTTGACCATTACTACTGATTTATATCAGAAAACATTTAAGGTTATTATTCAGTAAAAGGGATAGATGAAGTTCTGACGTTTACAGGAACTCTTTTAATCATCTCTTTTAAATTGTAAAAGTTTTTTTCAACAAAAGTTTCAGTTCCGAAACACATATATTCGAAATTGTTTCTTGCTTGTTTTCTCAGACTTGTGCGAATAATAAACATAAACGGGCGAATAATAAAAATATCTCAACGAATATCTGTCTTATAGGGAATCACCGGAAATGGGGTCGTAAATTTGTTTTCGTTTAATCATTTAAATTATAAGTATTATGAAAGTATTTAAAAAAACACTCTTTCTTTTAACCATTTTTTTAGGAGTCATGACCCTTATGAGTACCACCTGTAACACCGAAAACGATGACCCTGTTAATCCGGAATGTAACGGGTATATGCAAATGAGTACTAACGGTTTCATGAGTAATAGTTTTTGCTTTGACAATTTCCCTCAGTACACTTACGATACCGAAAACCAACGGGTTACGTTTAGTGCCAATGTAACCATCGATGGTGTTACATATTCCGGTGATATTGCTATTGTTCCGTTTACCGGATCTAAAAGCTACGTTTGTGATAAAGATAATCTGGGGTTTGTTGAGTTAATCATTCACGGTGATGACAACGAGTTTTATCAATCACAATCAGGTACTATTAATGTTACACAGGCTGATGCCGACCATTTTGTAGCCACGTTTAATGTATCCGCCAAAGGATATAATAATGGTGAAACGGTTACAATACAAGGCTCTGTATTGAAGGTTAAATAAGGCAGCTTAGTTTTTTTAATGATTACACAGGTTTAATCAGTGGGTATTTTTGGTTTAAGCCGACGGCATTTCGCATGATGCTGCCGGTTTTATTTTATAATTAGTGTTTTTTGATAGCAAAAAAGTCGGAGATTTATTCCTGTCATTCTCTCCCTCTTCCTCCCCCTGCCTCATTCAATTATTAAATCCAGAACTCCTGACCTGATTTTTATAAATCAGGTCAGGAGTTCTGAAATTTATTCGAATTATCCCGATAGTCCTTCATAAATTTGAATCGTCTACGGGCTAATTATCTGGAACTGTGAACAAAGCTTACATCGATCTCAGGTCAATAGATTCAGGGAAAGAGCCGCGAGTGCGTTAATGAAGAAATCAAGTCTTCGCTTTTTACTTTTTCACTCAAGGTAAAAAAGTAAATTATTCACGAATTAGCTGCCAAATTAATGGCTTGCGAATATTGAATAAATATATATGAGTCCACTCTAAAAAGGTCACCTCAT
>Ga0164318_10001832_pt1 | contig 19277 bp, 18 predicted proteins | sample GuaBasSedimGuay9_FD_113734 | JGI IMG/M metagenome (GOLD analysis project Ga0164318, IMG submission 113734) | Subseafloor sediment microbial communities from Guaymas Basin, Gulf of California, Mexico - Guay9, Core 4571-4, 0-3 cm | ecosystem: Environmental > Aquatic > Marine > Hydrothermal vents... | reverse complement strand
GAACCAACTTTTAGTTTTAGCTTTTTTGCTATTTTTTGCCCTATTAAAATTGGTGGCATCCTACTGGTCTTTTCCAGATAAGTTCCATCAATTAAATGTTCAAAAATATCGGTAACACGTTTTTCTTTTTCGATGTCAATTCCCAATAACCGCCCACCACCTGTGCCGTGAGCTGCCATAATAAATGGCTCGGCAATTAATCGTGGACTTGCAGCTTTTACCGAATCTAATTTTTCGATTTTATCAACCAAATTAACTGCATCCTTAATAAAAAGTTCAGTTTCGTTATTGTCGAGAAAATGAGGTGCGTGAATCTGAATGTGCGACAACTCCGATTTTGTTGCCGATTCAATTCTGGCATTAACTGCACCTTGCATAAAAGCCATTATAAAAACTCCGGCAACAAGTCCGAGTGCAATTGCCGCAATCATTACAATGCTTCGCACTTTATTTCTCCAAACATTTCGCCATGCTATCGACCAAATCATAATTTATATTTTAAAGTTCCGGGTTTCAAGTTTCAAATTCATTTTACTTATTCATTCATTTCTTCACTTCGACTGCGACTTTCTTAACTGCCAACTCTCTTCCTTCACCCTCTCATTGCTTCAGTGATTTTTAATCGGCTAATATTGTAAATTGGGAAAATTGATATGATTACACTGATGATAAAAACTAAAATCATTTGACTGTAAAACAGTGATGATTTCATGGAAAAAAACATGTACGGTTCCATTTCGTATTGTTCTACTGCAGTTGCCATTTCTCCCGAGAGCGGAATTGGGTTATAAAAGAAATAGAGACAAAATGTGTAACTAATTACTAACCCAATTGTACAGCCGATTAATCCAATAAAGATAGTTTCGAAAAATACAATTATCGATAGTTTAATTTTTTGCATACCAACCGCATGAACAACTCCGAATTCGCGGCTGCGCTCTTTTACCATCATTAAAACAACACTAAACATTCCGAAAGCAATTACCATATATAAAACGCCGAGCATAATTAGTCCGCTTCCACGGTCGCTCTCAATAAGCTGCATAATTTCTGGTTGCATGTCAACCCAAGTCATCACTTTGTTATTTGGTGGCAATATTTTTGCAATATCTTTTTTAAGATGTTTTACCTGATAGTGGTCGCTGGTCATCACAACTAACGATGTTGATAATCCATAAGCAGAATAGAAATCGCGTGCAGTTTCAATATCTAGAAAAACCAGTTGTTTGTCGAATTCGGCATTTGGATGCGACATAATTCCTTCTACTTTAAATAGCCCGTTTGCGCTAATTCCGTGATAACCCTGACTAATCATTACTAAAGTATCGCCAACCTGAAGCTGCAGAAAGTCAGCTAATCTTTTCCCTAAAATTGCACCTTTATCACCGTTTTTTAAGAATTTGCCTGTTTTTATTTTTGATGAAATATTGGTTATCTGGTCTTCTGCTTCCGGTTCGATTCCCATTACCATCACAGGTTTGCTTTTTAATTTATTGGCAGCCAGAGCAAACGATTCAACCCGGTTGGCAACTAATGTTACATCTTTAATTTTAGCTATTTTTTCTTTTAACGCCGAAGTGGCTTTAAAACTATTTTCGAGAGTACGTTCATTCCAGTAGGCTGTATCTTGCACTTGTAAATATCCGGAGTAGAATTTCACCGAATTTTCAATCATGCTGTTGTACGAACCTTCTTGCATCGAGCGCATCCACGAAGCCAGCAAAACACTAAAAACAATGGACGAAATGGCGATGATTGTTCGCCGCCGGTTTCTCCATAAATTACGCCAAGCAAGTTTTAAATTTGTTTTCATAAGAATATATTCTTATTAATTATATGTACCTCAATTTATTGCAATTGTTATATTGTGGCGCATACTTTCTCTTTTTTTTTATCAACCAATCATGGTTGCGCCTTCAGTTTTTATTTGCTTTGCAAACACGGGCTAAAGCCGGCGTGTAAAATATTTTATTTCTTTTATCAATTACCTTTTATCTTTAATGACTCCGCATTTGTTTACCCATTATCTACCCCACTGTCTGTTGACATCTCCCCTTATAAAGGGGAGAACGCTCGCTTCAAATTGCTGTATAATTTTCAGCGTCTAGCGACGTTTGTTCGGTGCTGCTTCCCCTCTGTTAGGGGAAGTGCCGATAGGCGAAGGAGTAGAGATTTGAGTATTAATACGGATAGTCATATTATCTTTTTACTCCATTCTTAATCTTTAACAATTAGCAAGAATTTCGGCTTCAGCCTTGGTATAACTACCTTTTGTCCTGTCTTCCCAATCAACTGTGATTGTCAACTTTCTTACCTAATCCTTTTCATATTCTGTTGCGAAAAAAACGACTCTTTCAATTTTACATTGAATTTAGTGTTTTTAAATATCAGAATTGTTTTATGTCCTTCGTCATCAGCCGGAATCATTTCCATTCGGGTTGGCAAAACACGGTCGTCCATTTTTTTTACATCGGTTAAAATCTCGGTGTTTACCAAATATCCATCCTCGTCGTAAAACTCAGCTTTTAACCAATGATACTCTTTTTTCGAAATCCACATTAAAACCTTTCCCCAAACCACGGGAGCATCATCAAACGGAATTAATTCTGCTTTGTAACAGTCAAATCCATCGATAACTTCTTCGCCAACCAATTTGTGTGTATAATCTTTTACCAGCGACGATTCGCGAACCAAATCGTCGTTTGTAAAATCGGAACCCATCCACGACTGCATCATCATCGACGGTGGAATTTTTATCATCCTCTCAATATTTGGAATCCAGTTCCACATCCCTTTTTCACGCTTTAAAAAAACCTGTCCTTTCTCTTTTGCCGGTGCTGTAATATAAATTAATGAGTAATCGTTTCCCAACGACCAGCTTTTCATCGATACCTCGCGCGACCACGTCGGGCGCTCAATTATCATTGTCATCTCTCCTTCGCTGGAAGTTCCCCTGAACTTTTCGTCAGCCTGGCGGATTATCTCTTTTATATCTTGAGCGTTTACCGCCGAAGCAACAATCAGTAAAATAAATGTTATAATTTTGATTTTCATATTACCTGTTTTTTTATAGAAAGTAACTGCAAATGTTCCCTTTGCGAACGAGCGAAGCGGAGGGATTTCTACTACGACTAAATATCTTCTCCCTCATCATTTTATAATTTTAAAACACGCATTAATAATTTTTTCTTCCATAATTTCCATCGAGAAAATTTTGGGTGCTGCAACTGCATATAAAAACGCCCCCTCGAGCATTGCACTAATTACCATTAAGTCACCCTCAGGATCGCTGCTACCTTGTGATTTTATAAAACTGAATAACATTTGAAACATTGGTGCTCCTTTTTCTTCGTAATCTTTCGAGAATGTTTTAGCAATTTGTGGTTGAAGCATGAGTGAATAAAATAACTTCCAATGTTTTAAATTTTCGCGTAAAAGTTTGAAATTTATTTTTATGAAATAAATAAATTCCCTCATCCTTATTCATTGCTAAATAATCACTTTTTTTCATTAATGATAGTGTTTTTTCCTTAGAAAAACTCATCATAGTTATTGACGGAGCAATCATCAATTTAGTATTAGCATCATGAGCGATACCACATGCTGTTTCAATTGCTTTTAATGAGATGTCCGAAGTGAAAGATGTAATATCAAGCCATTTAGATGATTCAATAATTCCTTTTATCTTATCGTCATTAATTTCTTCTGGTGAAAGAGTATCTGCTGCTCCATGATAAACTAAAATTGACCTGTCTCTATGTCCCCATGTTGGACTTAGAATAATACTAATACCGGTTTCTTTTTCATCTGTTTTAATTATTCCGGACGTGTCTACATTAAAGCGCTTTAAAGTATTAATTTGTTTCTCTCCATATTGGTCATTACCGACTTTTGATAATGCAACGACCTTTAGTCCAAGCTTACTTAATGTACACGCAGTATTTAAAGCTGAACCACCACTAACACTCTTGATCCGTTCTATTGGGATCTTATATGAGTAAGGTACACAAAGATAACTTGCACTATCAATTTCTGATTCTAATGTCATCTGTTTTAATGCTGAAGTACGGATAATTAAATCATTTACCGAGCTTCCTAAACAGCAACAATCATATAATTTGTTTTCATCATTCATAAGATAACCCTCGTTTATCAAATAAAGTCATATTTAAAAAATATTATATATATATTGTATAAAATTGTTTATAACTTTAAAAACTTAATCGCAATTGATTATGTATTTTTATATTAAAATTAAAAATAATCTATAAAACAAAAATTATCAATTAAAATGAGCATTAAAAAATTAAACTTAGTAAATGAGACTATTCTTGCTCCTCTTACCGACTTTAATGACCATGCATTTTTATTATTATGCCGAAAATACAATGCCAGTCTTCTTTTTACTCAAAAATATAATGTTAATGCATTAATTAACAAATTTCAAAAATTCGAGGATGAACTCAAAACTTACAAAAATGAACACCCTATTTTTATACAACTTATCGGAAACGATCCACAAAAAATTAGTAGGGCAATTGAGTTGCTCGAATCCTTCGATTATGATGGTTATGATTTAAATTTGGGTTGTAATTCTCCTAATTCTATAAAGAATAATATTGGCGGGTCGCTTCTTAGAACTCCTGCAAAAATTGGGGCTATTATTAATAAAATGGTGCAGTCTACAAATAAATTTGTGTCTGCTAAAATCAGGATTGGGTTTGACAGATATTCTATAAATGCATTAGAAGTTGCTAAAACTATTGAAAAATCTGGTGCGGACTTCCTCACAATTCATGGACGGACAGTTGAAGCTGGATATTCGGGAAAATCTAACTTAGATATCATAAAATATGTCAAAGAAAACATTGACATACCAATAATTGGAAATGGCGATATTATTGATGGCCCAACAGCTGAATTAATGAAAAAATATACGAAATGCGACCTTTTAATGATTGGAAGGGCTGCTATAGGTTATCCAAGGATTTTTTATGAAATTAATTATTATTTTCGTAATCACAAATCGTTGAAGTGCTCTAAAAATCTCTATAAAAAAATTCTGATTGAATATTATCTTTTATTAAAAAAAGTATACCCTGAAAAAATACAAAATTTATCTTTCCTAAAAAATAAAATAACACAATTTATTCGTCCTAAATTATGTAGACGCTTTTTTAAATCTGCTATTCTCGAACAAAATACAATTTTAGGAATTGAAAATTTAATATTGAACGAATGATTATAAATTTTTAATATAACTTAATGCAATTCAAACAGATCAAAAATCTCCTATAATCTTTTTAGTTTAAAAAAGAAAAAATGACTTGTAAATTTGAATCCTTTTAAACACAGGGAAATTCAATGTATGATTCTACACAGAAATGGATTTTTGAATTGGGGCCTAAATTTATCTCTTCAATTGGAATAAAAAAAGGTAATATTGTGGTAGATTTTGGCTGTAATGAGGGGCACTATACTTTTCCAATTGCACAAATAGTAGGGTCTGAGGGCAAGGTGTATGCAATAGATAATTCTGAATCTACTTTAAATGACTTGAAAAAGGAATCTATGAAATTAGGACTAGACAAATTTAGGAATATAATAACTATAAATAATAATGGGTCATTAAGAATTCCCTCAATTGAGGAAAAAACTGTTGATTGTCTTCTTACTTTTGATATTCTTCATTATTTAGATAAAAAAGAAAGAATTTCTCTTTATAAAGAAATAAATAAGATCTTAAAACCTGATGGAAATTACTTTGTTTATCCCAAGCACCATAAAAATGATTGGCCTATGTGGAATCTTGCAGATCTCGATGTAAAAGATATAATTAATGAGATTGAATCTTGTGGATTTAGATTAACATGGAAAAGAGAATTTGAATTATTTCATTATTATGGTTTAAACCGCGGAATTGTGTTAAATTTTTCCCATTAATCATACTGGGCTTTATCTAATTACGCCAAGACCTTTTTATTTACTGTATTTATATTTATAATTAAATCCCTTAAAAATAAAATATTAAAACGTTAAATCGGAAATTAGTGCACCATATAAGAGATGTTAAAAGTTCAAAAAGAGGTGCTAAAAATATCTAAAGATGAATTAAATAATGGAATTATAAGATTAACTATTGAGTCTCATAATGGAATAAATAATCAACAAATCGACATATTTAGCGAGTCTAAATGGATTCCTGGGTTAAAGAATATTGACGGATTTAATACACTGATTTTTAATAAAGGCAAAAAAAGTATATCAAAACAGTTAAGATTATTAAAGAAGACTAATTCTGAATTAATTTATACTTCAGATAACCCTGATATTTCAATTGATTTAAAAATTAATTTAAATGAACACTTACACTTTGAATATGAAATAAATTTTAAAAAAAAATTTAGATTTTCTAGTTTAATTGCAAAATACAAGATATTAATGGGGAAAAATCCGGATTTTACTTGGGTGCCGCATTTAAGGCCTAAAATGGAACATATTATCCCAGATCATGTATTTAGATCGCCTGTAATAATTTACAACAAAAATGATATTTCAATTATAATGGTACCTGATTTAAAGTTATTAGGAAATTATAGACCCGTTCAATCAATTATGGACTTCAATTTATGTCCTAATGTTGATAATGAACCATACTTTTATTATGGCTTTGGAAATTATAAGCCTGTTTCTCATATTCTATTTAAACATAACCCTAATAAAACGATAAAAATTAAATCCAAGCATATATTAACTTTTGGATATTATATTTTAGTTTTTAAAGTTAAATCCATTTTAGAATTACTAAAAAAAATTAATACGTTCTTGTGGAATAAATATGGTAAAAATTTATTATATGACGATTTTGTTCCACAAGTAGTTCCATTTGATATTAATGTAAAAGAAGGAATAGCTGCTATATTGGATCGCCATAAATGTTGGACTGATTTTAAAATAAATACGCAAGATTGCGGTGGCTTTTTTCAAAATAGCTGGTTAGGAAAAAGTAAAAGAAAATATAAATTTATAACTCATAAGAACATAGAAAAGCATCGCGGTGAAAATGTCAGTCAAATTGCTAGCCAAGAATCAATTTGGGGTAAAATTGTTATGCATTTTTCAAACAGTTTATTCTGGACCAAACTTTTTGATAAATTAACTAGAAATTTTCCAATTATAAAGCGTACTGCAGAAATTTGGAATAATGCATGGTTTTTAAATATTAGGAGTGGATATGGTTTCCGATATTTTGGTGAATTTTGGGATGATAAAGATTTAATAAAAAAAGGGACTCAAATATTAAATACTGTACTTAATCTCACAAGAATTAAAGGCGTATTTCCGAGTGTAATTTTTCCTCCTCAAGAATATGATAATAATATAATTACAATTAATGGACTAAAAGCTTTTATTCCTTCAAATGACTTTCATTTAGTTGACACTTGCTTGACAATGTATTGGGCGCTTAAATATTATCAAGATTTTGAACAAAATCAGGAAATTATAATAAAATCAGCTGAATTAATGGATTTGTTAGAAGATATACAATTATCAAACGGTGCAATACCTGCTTATATAAATTTTCAAGAGGACAATAAAACTCCGATAATTAAGGACTTATTAATAGATTCAGCCAGTTCTGGTGCGCCATTAATGTTTATTATGGAGTATTACAAAGTAACTAATGACCCAAGATGTATTGTTATTGCTAAGAAAATTGCATATTATTTAGAAAAAAAAATAATTCATGAAGATAAATGGCATGATTTTGAAATATTTTTTTCATGTACACATTTGCCTTTTGATTTCTATGATTATAACACTAAAAGTCATCCAATGAATACTCTTTGTATATATTGGAATGCTGCCGGACTAATTTCTCTTTTTAGGTTTACAAAAAATAAAAAATTCTTAGATTTAGGTGAACGGGTATTGGGTGTCTTATCTCTTTTTCAACAAATATGGGACATGCCATACATCAGTTTTAATACATTTGGTGGATTTGGTTCACAAAACGAAGATGCAGAACTATCTGATGCTCGCCAAGCTTTATTTGTTAGAATTTTTTTGGAATATTACTTAGAAACTGGTAAAATCGAATATATGGAACGCGGAATAGCTGCATTAAGAGCAAGTTGGGCAATGCAACTCCTAAAAGAATATAAGGAACAGTGTCCAGGTAATATTAAAGGTATCAACACAATTGATGGTGTAGATAAAGGATGTATATTAGAAAATTACGGACACTCGGGGCATGATTTCCGAGTGCCAGGATATGTAATGCTTGACTGGGGTGTAGGAACATCAATATCAACTACAGCATATGTAAAAAAGCATTTTGGCGACATTTTTATTGATTTTGAAAGAAAAACTATTTTTGGTATAGACGGCGTCCTGATCCTCGAGTATAAATTTGATAAAACTCAATTAAACATTGATTTTAAAATTATCTCTGGTAAAACATATGTTCTTATCAAAGGCAGAGCACCAGTTGAACCCAATTATAAAATAATTTTAAATGGTAAGTCTATCGGTAAAAAGGACAGAAAAATATTAATTAATGGTTTTAAATTGGATATAAAATAAAATGATTCTGTTTAATTCGATATTTTAAAAAAGTAATTTAAAATAGAAGACCTATATCAAATAAAATAAAATTATAATAAGAAAAATATAAAAAAATAAAAAGAAATTTATTATTTTATGCTTTAATAGCGAGTTTTACATCTGATTTAGTAATTGTTTTTCGTTTAGCATGTTTTGCTAATTCAAGTGCTTTCTTTGTGATGTCAACAGCTAAATCTTGTAAATAATCCATTAATGTTAAGACTGCATCAGCTGCAACAATGTTTGCATCAGCTTCTTGTTTCATTAATCGCCTTAAAGCAGTTTTAGTAATTACTTTAGGTGCTTTAGCCATATTTCATAACCTCAATTAATTAAATTATTTTTGTGACCTAATTTTTTTTGGTATAACAAAATGTTTTTGCTATAATTTATTTTCATCCCAATAGACTATTTAAATGCTTCGGTTTATAATCGATTACTTAGTTGTTATTTACAAATATTATAAAATCTTTCTAAATTTTTGTCGAAAGTGGTTTTATGTTTCATATGAGAATTTAACAATTAAAACTCTCAAATTTTGATATGGAATTATATTATAGTTATTATTATGATATTTGGTAAAAATACCAGTAGAACTAAACGATTTAAATAAGATCATAAAATATCCAACTTAGATTTCTATTAATTGATTATTTTGACATTAAATTAATATATTTTAAATATAATAATTAATTTTTACATTACTTTTATGGATTATAAATCCAAAATTTTTGTATGATCTGTCTAACATAACGCTTGGACAATTAGATCTTTTTAGATTTTTTTCAAATTATTATTTGGGAGAAAATTGATCTGAATATATTAACGAAAAATGGGATTTTAATTTTATAGTATCATAAAAACCAGATAAGATAATTTGAAATAACTTCTTTAAATAGAAATTAAAATAAAAATCCCTTATTTATTTTGGAAAATAATTTTGAAGATCTCCAAAATTCGATAAAAAATGTAAAATCAAAAATTATATATAATTAATAAAAAAATGTAAGATTACCATCCATTTTAAAAAAAATTAAAAAGTTAGGGCATAATAAATAAAAAACAGTAAAGTATGGTATATAACTTAAAATTTAATAAATAAATGTGATTAATATGGTCGATATAAGTGTGCCTGTCTTGATCTTAAATTATAAAACTTATGAATTAGCAACAGGCAATAAGGCATTAAAAATTTCAAAAATTGCTGATCAATTAGCAAAAGAATATAATGTTGAGATAGTTATTGCGCCACAATTTACTGATATTCATAGAATTTCTCAAGTGGTAGACCAAGTAAAAATTTTTGCGCAACATGTTGACCCAAACGAACCCGGTAAATCGACTGGACATATTATAATTGAATCAATAAAAGAAGCAGGTGCTATTGGCACTTTATTGAACCACGCAGAATACAAGATCCCATACGATATTATAGAAAAGACATATGAAAGGTTAAAAATGCACAATTTAGTAGCTTGTATTTGCGCTGAAACGGTGAAAAAAGCAAAAGAATTAGCTAAAATCTCTCCAGAATATATTGCTTTTGAAATACCAGAATTAATTGGTACTGGAAAATCTATTTCTACTTTTTCCCCAGATAAAGTAATTGAAAGCGTCAAACAGATTGAAAAAGTAAATAATTCCGTCATCCCACTAACTGGAGCTGGAATTTCAAATGGTGATGACGTTTATGCTTCATTGAAATTAGGTGCAAAAGGTGCATTAATCGCTAGTGCATTTGCAAATACAAATAAACCAAAAGAAGTTTTGGAAGATATGTGTAAAGCTGTGATAAAATACTTAAATGAATAGGATTAAAAGGGCTTAGTTTGAGGACTAAAATTGGTAAAAGTTAGTGCTCAATGTGGTTATTGCTTAATTCGTAGAGCAGTAGCTGAAATAGAGAATATAACCGATGATGAACAGCAAAAATTCTATATTTTAAGGAAAATATTCCGATTTTTCTCCCATAATTTCTCTGAAAACTCCATTCCTTCTAATATTGGTACCATCAGAGACCGGATCATTAGAGAAATCTCAAAAAAAGACCCATATTATCATAGTAAAAAGCGGTCAAATCAAATAGCCTTGAAATTCGTTCCAAAAATAGAAAAAGAAATTGAAAAACAAACTAATAATTGGAATAAATTTAGGACAGCTTTATTGTATTCCATAGTAGGAAATATCATCGAATTTGATATAGAAGAAAATAAAAATCCCTTAGGAAATTTAGAGTTAGCATTAGAACAAGCAGAAGCAGACCTTACCATAGACCAAAGTAAAGACTTTTATGAACTGGTCAAAAAATCTGATACTATAATATATCTTACAGATAATGCTGGAGAAATTGTATTCGACAAAATTTTTATTAAAGAATTAAGTAAATTATGTAAAAAAATAATTGTTATTGTCAAAGGCATTCCCGTACTTAACGATGCCACCATGGAAGATGCAGAATTTATTAATTTGACTTCTAGTTTTCCTAATGTCGAAGTAATTCCTTCAGGCACAGACCATGTCGGTATGATTTTAGAGGAAACACCAAAAAAAATCCTGGACATAATTAATTCTGGCGATTTAATAATCGCAAAAGGTATGGGTTATTTTGAAACTCTAACTGAATATGAGCTAAAAAAACCAGTTGTCCATTTGTTTAGGATCAAATGTGGAAATATATCTAAATTTTTAAACAGAGAAATTAATAAAAACGTCATTCTAATACGATAAAATTTAATTATAAATGGTAAGGTGATAATACAAAATACCAAATAAGAACTGCTATGATAACACCACCTAATACAATCCAAATCCAATATTTTTTCCAAAAAGGCATGCCTTCTCTTTTATGTACCTTATCATAACATTCTTGGCTGCAATACCTAATAATAACTTCTAAACCTTTTTCTTTAACTATACGTTGTATATGTTTTTCTCCTTTTTCTATCATCTTATTACAAACGATACAATGATAATGTGGATAAATATACGGCTTTTGTCTGTCTGTTGACCTTTTTCTTTTCCATTTTGACATAAATTAATTATCTCCAAAAATATAATTGAATTTTAAATTATACATTTTGATTTAATTTATCAATCTTTTTCCTCATTAAACATCTTATACCTGGATATGCATTTCCTTGTATTACTGAATTAATCGCATCATCACAACATTTATTACAAGAAATACATAAGGACCTATCTGTTATACCATTTTTCCATTTATTAGGTAGGTCTGGCTCACATATAAAAGGCCTACTCATAGAAACCAAATCTGCATCATTTGATTTAATAATATCTTCAGCCATGGATTTAAACCTTATGCCCCCGACCACAATTATTGGAATTTTGACACTTTTTTTAATTAATTTAGCATGTTCTCTATGATATGCATGTTCTGAAGGGTCATCACTAATTTTCCTAGCTTCCGGGGGAAATGCTTTTTTCTTAAATTTCATCATTGCTTCCCACATACCACCACTTATCTCTAATGCACTAAAACCAATTTTCTCAAAAATTTTTGCCATTTCAACTGCTTCATCAGGTCTAATTCCATCTTCTAAAAAGTCTGCTGCGTTCATTTTAATCAATATGGGAAAATTTTTTGGAATTTTGTCTGTAATTCTTTGATATATCTCTTCAATGATTCTACACCTATTTTTTAATGTCCCGCCATATTCGTCATCGCGCAAATTAGTATGCGGACTTAAAAATTGGTTCAATAAATAGCCATGTGCGCCATGTAATTGAATCGCATCAAATCCCGCTTCATATCCCCTTCTAGCCCCCTCAGAAAAAGATTCCACAATATTGTGGATCTCACTAATTGTCATCGGTCTAGGGACAATTCGAGTAATTGGGTCTATCACACTCGAAGGTGCCATGGGCACTTCGTCTCGATAACCACCTGGCCCAATTTCACGCCCCGCATGACTGAGCTGTACCGCAATCTTACAACCATTGTTTTGAGAATGTACAACTTCTACTAGTTTCCTTAAACCCGGGATATATTTGTCGTCATATATGGCGCTCATCAATGGAAATGGCCTTCCATCCGGCGATATATAGGTAAAGCCTTTTATTATAAGCCCCACCCCACCAAGCGCCAGTTCCCTAAAATATTCGACCTTCTTATCGGTAACGAAACCATCAACAGTATTTCTTGCTATATGGGTAGCACTCCTTACAATTCTATTTTTAATTTCAATATTACCTATTTTTATTGGCCGAAATAATACGCTCATTTTCAAAAAAATCCTCTACATTTCTTCGCATAGAATAAATGTTAAGAAAATAGAACGATATAAATTTTGAAATCATAGGTCTTATATTTCTCAATTAACTTAATATCACCAGAATTTAAAATTTCAGATGGTCCAAATTGGAAAAAGAGATCACCATTTTAATAATGCCCCGGGCAAATTTAAAAGGTATAATTGACGTAATTCCTATAATAAAAGCTCATATTGAAGGTCTACCGGACAAAATCAATATACGAATTCCTAGAAATATAATCGAAAAAAGTCAGGATGATTTTTTAATTTTAAGGATTTTTTTCAAGATTGAACAACATTTTAAGATATTTCTAGAGATATGCTATGACATATACATTATTTCAGATAATGATTTGGCAATTGTGAACAATAAATATATTGAAACCTGGAAAAAACACGCCACATTAATCCCACCTGACCGAAGAAAAAAAGTAGAGACTGAACTATACGAATGGTTATTAAATGAAGGCAGACCAAGCATTATGTCCGAGGAAAATCTAAAATTCTTTGTCAAATACTTTAAGATGTCAATAAACAATTTAGATTGGTCAAGAAAAAAGAAAATCTGGAACGAATTAAAGAAAAGAGAAACGTTTGGACATTTGTCAAATGAAAATAAAGACAAATTAATTAAAAATTACTTTAAGGTCTGGAAAAAATATCAAGATAAAATTACACTACCCCAAGATATATCGCCTCATATCCGAGCTCGACTAGAATACAAAAAAACTAATAGAGAAAGAACAAAATTAGTCTCAAGAATTGAATTTCAAAAAATGAAATTTTGTCCAATGTGCGGCGCTGAAGGCGGTTTTAATTATTGTAGTAACTGTGGATATGACCTAAGAATGGAACGAAAATTTTGTAAGAATTGTGGCACAGAAATTGATAGAAAATCTGTATTATATTGTCCAAATTGCGGGCAAAAATTATAACTTTATAAAAATTACAACGATTATATAGTGGTTTATTTTATATTATAATATTTTATAAAAAAATTCATTTAATTTAGGTTTTACAAAATAATTTAAAATAAAAAATTTTTATACACAACAAGAGCATTTTGTATTCTAATAAAATAGAGATGAAATTATGTCGGCAATTATAAAAAAGGAAACATTACGGGTTTCGGAAGGAAGAAAAGAAGATGTCGGTCGAAATATTGTCAGAATAGACCCTAATATAATGGAAAAATTAAAAATTAAAGAAGGTATGGACATCGAAATAAGAGGTAGAAAAATTACAGGTGCCACTATAGGAGAACCACTGGAATCAGATAAAGGTGAGTTAGTAATTCATATGGATGGAATAATTAGAAATAATGCTGGTGCTAGCCTCGGTGATTTGGTCAAAATCCGTAAAATCAGACCAAAAAACGCGCAAAAAGTTAGGTTTGCACCGGTAAGGGAAGGAGTTAAAATTACATCTCCTAGTCATGTTGCTCAAGCTCTCAAAAAAAGTATGATGGGTAGACTGGTGAGAGCCGCTGATCTGGTATCAGTTCACCGCGAAGTTGCAACATTTGCTTTAGGGGACATAAAATTTATTTGCGTGACTACTAAACCAGTTGGAATCGTCCGGATTAATGAAGATACGACTGTAAGCTTATATTCTGAACCTCCAGACTATATACTTTATCGAGATATTTTGGTCACTTATGAAGATATTGGTGGACTTGAAGATGAGATACTTCGAGTTAGGGAATTAATTGAGTTGCCTTTAAGATATCCTGAAATTTTCGACCGTCTCGGGATTACACCACCAAAAGGCGTTTTGTTACACGGTCCGCCCGGGTGTGGGAAGACCTTACTGGCTAAAGCTGTTGCTAATGAGTCTGATGCTTATTTTATCCCAATAAACGGCCCAGAGATTATGAGCAAATTTTACGGCGAGTCTGAAAAGAGGATACGAGAAATCTTTAATGAGGCTTCCCGGAATGCACCAGCAATAATTTTTATTGATGAAATTGACTCAATTGCTCCTAAAAGGGAAAATGTTACTGGCGAGGTAGAACGGAGGGTTGTCGCTCAATTTTTGGCGCTAATGGACGGACTTGAAACGAGAGGTAGAGTTATTGTCATAGCTGCTACTAATAGGATAAATGCAGTCGATATTGCTCTTCGCCGTCCCGGGAGGTTCGACCGTGAGATAGAAATCGGCGTACCCGATAAATATGGTCGTAAAGAAATTCTAGATATACATACACGCGTTATGCCACTGGCTGAAGATGTAGATCTCGATTATATTGCTTCCCGTACTCATGGTTTTGCTGGCGCTGATTTGGCATCAATCTGTAGAGAAGCTGCCATGAACTGCCTTAAGCGAGCTATGCCCATGATCGACTTAGACGAGGCAATAATTCCCGATGAGGTATTAATGAACTTAAAAGTCACAGCAAAAGATTTTGAGATCGCATTCCGGATAGTAGAACCGTCCGCAATGAGAGAAATTTTACTTGAAATACCAAATGTTAACTGGGATCAAATTGGTGGCTTGAAAAAAATTAAACGTGATTTGAAGGAAGCCGTTGAATTGCCGATAAAAAGACCTGATATATTTACTCGTTTTAAAATAAGACCTACTAGTGGGATATTATTATTTGGTCCCTCTGGAACTGGAAAAACCTTGCTTGCAAAAGCTGTTGCCACTGAATCTGAAGCAAATTTTATTCCAGTTAGGAGTCCCGAGATATTTTCAAAGTGGGTTGGTGAATCTGAAAAAACGATAAGAGAAATCTTTAGAAAAGCGAGGTTAGCCGCACCTTCAATTATATTTTTCGACGAAATAGATGCAATTGCCTCAACAAGAGATAGCTCAACAAGTAATAAGGTAACTGAGACTGTTGTAAATCAATTATTATCAGAACTTGATGGACTTCAAGGGATGGGCCAAATAGTTTGTATAGCTGCTACTAACAGAAACTTAGATGCATTGGACCCGGCTATACTCCGCCCAGGTAGGTTTGATAAGATTTTATATGTGCACCCGCCTAACAGAGAAGAAAGACTCGAAATTTTAAAAATTCATACAAAAGGGATGCCAATCACCGGTGATGTAAATTTAGAAGAATTGGCAGCTAAAACAGAAAGATTTACCGGCGCCGACCTAGAAAATCTCTGTCGCGAGGCTGTATTAATGCAAATTCGGGATAACCCAGATGCAAAAACAATTTCTTGGGATTATTTCTTGAAAAGCCTTGAAGAAATACGTCCCAGTTTTACTTTAGATATCGAGAAAAAATATGATTATATGGTAAATAAATATACTAAAAGGTAATTTCTTTATTCTATGCGTTTTCTCTTTTTTTTATTCTTTATTTGATAAAGTTCTTATTTTTCCAGTTTTAATTTTCTTAGATATTTAATGTTAAATTAATTACAAAAAATTATTTATAACTCTATGTAATTTTATTGGTGAATTTTAATTTCAAAAATTTCTCGACAGGTTTTTTATGAAATTTAAAGTAATTCTATTTGATTTAGACGGAACATTAGTAAGAATTCCTAAAAATTTCTTAAAATTGATAAATAATCTTGTATTACAAGCTTGTATGGAAATAGGAATTCAAATTTCAATTAATAAAATCGGGGAATTGTGGTCATCTGGAAATAAATATTCTGAAGTATTGATAAAGTGGGGTATTAATAAACAAGATATTTCCAAATTTTGGAATATTTTTGACCACAAAGACTTTAAATTAAGAAAAGAATTAATTAAAAAAGGTGAAATGCGCCTATATGAAGATACAATACCTATACTCAGACTTATAAAATCAAAATATAATATAAAAACTGGTGTGATCTCAAATACACCGCACGAAAAAGCATGGTATGAAATTACACAATTTCATCTGGAACAATTTTTAGATTGTAAAGTTTTTTTGGGTTCAATCAATCAAAAATATGCGAAACCAGAACCTGATGGGATATTGTGGTGTTTAAATGATTTAAATGAATTTATTAAACAAGAAAAAAAAATTCTATTTGTTGGTGATTCAGAAATAGATATCATTGCAGGTAAAAAAGCTAAAATTTCTACTGCCTATATTGTAAGGGACCATAACCTCTCTCACCTAAAAACTCAACCTGATTATTATTTAAAATCTTTATATGAGTTAGCTGACCTCTTAAATTAAATATTTAAAATTAATATCACAAAAGGTTTATGAAATAATATTGTTTTTTAAATATTATATTAAACTATTTAATAAAAACCATTAATTACTTTCATTCACTGGTGAATTTAATGACGAAAAAAAGGATTCCCCAAAATCAAGTGGAATTTTATGAACCAATTTTTCCGGGACAATTAGCTGGAAAAGAAGTATTTGATAAAGAGTCAAGGCGTTTAGGCCTTATAAAATCGATTAGAATTGAATACTTACCCTGGAAGGTTTCGTTAATTATAAAGGGCCTAAATCTTGAGATCCCTGTAGATCTGTCTGAGGTTTCTAATATTGGGACTGTTGTCCAACTAAAAACAAAAATCACAGCGATGCCTGAGTTAAATGTAAATGATGTAATTAGGTTAAGAGAAGAAATCAAAGAAGATTTAAAAGAAATGAATAACTCAATTTTTTAGAGAGTGGTTATATGCTATATTCTTTCAATGGGGTCTCTCCTCAATTAAATTCACCTGCTTTTATAGCACCTACTGCGACAATTATTGGTAATGTGGAAATTGGTAAAAATTCAATAATATTATTTGGGGCCGTCATTAGGGCAGATGGAGGGAGAATAGTTATTGGTGAAAATACTATCATAGAAGATAATGTCGTTATCCATGGAGAAAACATTGAAATCGGAAATTATATTATAATTCAGCATAATTCATGTATTCATAACTGTAAAATTGAAGATAATGTATTAATTGGAACAAATTGCACAATTTCAGATAACGTCCAGCTCCAAGAAGGTGCTATGATTTTAAATAATTCCGTTATTCTCCCAGGTAAGGTTGTTAAAAAACGAAAAAAAGTATGGAGCGTAAATAATAAATTTAAAACAAAAAGAGGTGCGGTTATTAAACAAAAATTGATCGACCAAAAAAATAAATCTATTGAGAAACTCATAAAAAAAATGAAAAAATATTCTGATTCTCTATCAAAATTATAAATTGAACCGTCTGACTATTCACCAGTTAAATTTTTGAAATCTTGAATAGTCTATGTCAAGTGGGATTTTTAATTTTTTTGCTAATTTGACCATACCTTTGGATGGATTTCTCCATCTCCAAAATCCATACTTGATAAACTCTTCTGAGGCATTGATCTCTTCTTTAAATTTTTTAAGTTCTTGCATTAATTTTTCATATAAACGGGGATGTGTGGATTTAAGTGTTTCAATTTCAGACAATTTATTGGACGGACAAATCCAACATCCTATACGGTTAAAATTGTTGTTATAAATCGGGTTAAACTTTATACCCTTTTTAATTATATATAACCAGACTGTTAATGTAGTCCAATTATGTATAATACTTACATTTATTTGTCCAGGTATATTTTTATTTTGCGAAACTTCCCTTTCCCTAGACCTAGTCCTACTTTCTCTTTTTCTTGTCCCTACTACTGTTAGAGCTTTACCATTAAATCTCTCTTCTATAATTTTTTTCATGATATCTAACTTTAAAACTTTGTTACACCATCTATAATCTCTTGCAGGGAAGCCATATTTTGAAAGATTCTCCCAAAAAGTATTTTTAGCGTCTCCAATAATTAATTTCGATTCCAGACCTAATCTTCTTATTATTTCTTTGGTAAACCTCACTGTCTCAGGGAATTCAATTCCAGTATTCAAAAAAATTACATGAAAATTGTCTTTTAGTTCTTCAATTGCGATCAACAAAGTGCATAAAGAATCTTTACCACCTGAGAAAGATACAGCTACTGGAATCTCATTATACTTATTAACAACTCGCCTAAGTAACTTTTTAGATGTATTTTCTTTTTCTTCTAAATATTGCCAGTTAGCATTTATTACATCCTCCCAAGTAGCCCCTTTTTTTAAATCTTTTAAGTTGTATGTTTCCTTGATATGTCCTATATTTTTAATTATCATCCCCTTTTTCATGCCCCTTATTTCCTTAGGTGAGTATTTACATTTTCCAATAGCTAATAGTTGATTATTTGTATTAATAATAAAAACAAAATCCAGTTTTTCTATTGTATTATCAAAATCTAATATTCCTGGTGCAAGAACATTAGCGCCATTTTTAATATATGGTTCTGCTCCTTTGTCAACTAATACCCATTTAGGAAATCTTTTTAATACCTTAAATATTCGTAATGCACCATTGATCGTCGGTTTAAATCTCCAACTCATGCGCTTTACATCAAATTGTAGCCGCCCAACAACGACCCCATCTAAAATAACTTCATCCAACGTATCAATATCTGGG
>Ga0164318_10001831_pt1 | contig 19279 bp, 14 predicted proteins | sample GuaBasSedimGuay9_FD_113734 | JGI IMG/M metagenome (GOLD analysis project Ga0164318, IMG submission 113734) | Subseafloor sediment microbial communities from Guaymas Basin, Gulf of California, Mexico - Guay9, Core 4571-4, 0-3 cm | ecosystem: Environmental > Aquatic > Marine > Hydrothermal vents... | reverse complement strand
ATTTCTGCTGAAAAAAATAAATCAGCCATAGCTAAGAAGTTTTTAACAATTTGCTTCAGTTTTTGGTTTATTGCGGCTCTTACATTAATTATTGCAACGTTGTTTCACAGGCTACTAGCAGAATTAATTTTTTCGGATAGCCGTATGAGTAAATATGTACTCATCCTGTTCGCACTTTTGGGTATACGCAGCAGTTTATTTCTCATGTTGAGTTTATATCGTGCCTTTAAAAAGGTATGGTTATATGCAGTATTTCAATTTGTGCAGAATATTTTAGAAATATGCTGTGTTCTTATTTTTGTTGCGACAAATACGCTAACTCTTGATTTGCTTTTTTATATTTTTATTGGTGTCGAATTTATACTGTTTACGATTGCCTTTATGCATTTTTTATTACAATACGGGATGACGATCCCACAGTTTACATTTATACCGACTTTTTTAAAATATGGTGTACCACTTGTATTTGGTGAAGCGCTTTTTCTTGTGGTTGATTTAAGCGATAGGTATTTTATTGTGAATATGATTGATTTGAAACATGCAGGTATATACTCCGCTACCTATAATGTTGCCCGATTAATTAATTTTCCTACCCAGGCCATATTATTTTCATTATTTCCGATATTCGTTACGCTCTGGAAAAGAAAGGAATGGGAATCGCTACGTCAATATATCAATTACGCAATTATGTTATATTGTATTATTTCAATTCCAGCCTCTTTGTTTCTATTAAAAACATATAGCTTTTTGATAACGAAATTGGCCTCAGAGGACTTTGTATTATCGGGTCTTCTTGTTGCGTTGATCGTAGGAGGATTTATACTTGTGGGTGTTTCCTACATGTTTCATTATATTGTTTATGTTTCTGAGCGTACGCACATTTTCCCACAAATATTGATAGGTGTGGCGTTAGCAAACCTCATAATGAATTTTATTTTTATTCCATCATGGGGCTTAGTTGGTGCTGCACTCGCGACATGTATATCATATGGATGTTATGTTATTGTGTTAACCATCGTGAGTAAGAAAATATTTTATTGGCGCTGGCCAGTTAAATTCATGAGTGTTACGGTAGCGTGTAGTATGCTTATGTTAGGTAGCATTAGCATGTTTCCCTGTATATCTTTTTTGAATTTAGTCACGGTGTGCATTATTGCGCTGATTACATATGCTATTGGATGGTGTATATTAGGTTCACTCTTTGGATTCAATCCGGTGGTAATTATAAAAAGTATTATGCAAGAGAAGAAGGTCTCACGTGCAGAACAGACAGAAACAATGGGATTCAATAGCGTCTAACTATGAACATGACTCACTGCAGTCAACTATTTGCATAGGAGGTGAGGCAACGCTTAACAACTACATCCATAAGATGCATGTACGCGCACTTAAAAGAGTCATCAATACCTTGGATAGTAATCATTATTATTTTGATGCAGCATGCGGGACGGGTAGACTGTTAAAGGAATTTAAAGCATCCTTTATGCAAGTAATTGGCGTTGACTTTTCACGGAATATGCTCACCCAAGCCTCAAAGGAAGTAATAGGAGGATGTTTTATTCTTGGTGATATCAGCCGTATCCCTTTAAAAAATGGCGTGTGTGATTTGAGTACGTGTGTCATTACCCTTAAGCTTATATCGCCTATCCATAACTTGTTGGCATGTGTAAAAGAACTGGTGCGTGTTACCAAAAGGGGGGGCATCATTGCTATCATAGAAAATACTGCTCGACGGCATGATGAGAGAGAAAACCGTACGTTATATACTCCTGATGAACTTATTGATGTCTTTAGTCAGTCGGGATCACGTTGTGTATATCAGCGAGGCGTGCGCATTCCTTGGATGGTGAGAACATATAAGAGAATTATGCGAAATCTTTTAAAAATCATAGATAGTGGGCAAGAAGATAGCAGGAGCGCAGACAAAATAGAAGAAACGCATAAGAGATGGAAAAGGCATCCCTTATTTATATCGGTATACCAAGTATGCATGCGGATACTATTAGGGTTCTGTTTTATTGTGGATTCGATTTTGGCGCCAAGGATATGTGAATATTTTGCCTCAGAAAAAATATTTGTTTTTAAAAAAGAGAAATAACAATGAGCAAAAAAGGAAAAAATGAATTTGAAGTAAAAATTTTGAAGCCAGAAGATTATTGCTTATGGGATCAATTAGTTAATGATTCATCAGTTGGAACTATTTTTCACCATAGTTTTTGGCTTGAGGCAAATGGAATGCCTTTCGAAATATATGGATGTTTTAAAAATGGAAATCTTGTTGGAGGTATGCCATTGTGTCTGAAGAAAAAAATATTCAATTATAAAATAGGTATGCCTCCTCCATTAACGCCGTATCTTAATATTGTTACACATTCATTAATAAATAATAACACAAAAAAGCAATCTTTCTGTCGAAAAATATCAGAATCTATTATAGATTATTTGAAAAAGAATTATTTACATGTGCAATTTAAAATATCTATGGATGAATTGGATTTAATACCATTCTTAAGAGGTAGTTTTGATATTTCTGTAAAAATAACCTATATACTTAGTTTAGACAATATTGATTTTATATGGAGGAATCTGCATGTTGGTAAAAGAACAGATATACGAAATGCATTACGCAAAAGATTTGAGGTCAGAGAAAATGTAGAGCCTAACATTTTATTTGACTTAGTAGAAAAGACCTATCAACGTCAAAGAAAGAATAATTTAGTAAGTATCTATGGAAGAAATTATTATACAAAATTGCGAGAACATAATTGTGGAAGAAATTTTGTTGTTTTTAATTCCTTAGGGGAACCACTTGGAGGAATATATATTGTTTGGGATAGAAATAAAAGTTATTATTTGACTGGTGGTTATGATCATAACAAGAATGAACCCTCGGCGGTTGCATTCGCACTTTGGCATGCTATAAGGTTTTCGAAAGAAAAATTAGGTTTGCGTTATTTCGATTTTGAAGGATCTCAGGCACCTAACTTAGAGACTTTCTTTCGACGGTTTGGAGGGACTCAAGTTCCATATTACAGAGTAAGCTGGAGCACAAGACCTATCCGGATTGCTCGAGAACTTAAGAAGATTACATCAATAATATTTTCTACGTAAAATATTTAATATAGATAGCCATTGCCACAGAATATTTTTTAGTACTGTAAAATTTTAAAGATGATTATGAGTAAGTCCATTCTCGTAGATGAAATTCGATACAAAAGTAATAGTATTGAACGATTATTTGTTCCTTTTTTTCTTATCAGTTTAACAATACCATTATCACAAACAATTTTTATGCCTTGGTTAAGGATTTATTTTTTTGATTTATTTTTGTTTCCTATTCTTTTACTGTGGTATATGCGAATAACGGCATCTGGAATATGGAAAATCAATCTCAGGGCTGTCGATGTTTTATTGCTTTGTTTGCTTCTATGGTTTTTCGTATGTGATTTAATTGCTCCAAGGCATGATATCACTTTTGAACGGTGGTTGCTTTGGTTGAGAGGGGTATTCATTTATTTTTATTTTTCTCGTAATTTTTTTAGATGCATTAGTATAAATATGTTTATAAAGGTTCTTGCTTTTATAGTAGTATGTGAGTCTATAATTTGTATAATCCAGATGATTACTCAGAGTAATTTTGGTTCTATAAATCAATATTTTGGAAAATCTAATCAGATTGTTTCGAGCTTTGTATATAACAAAGAAATGATTTCGAGAGATTTATATAACAAATATAGATATGTACGTGTACATGGCACTTTTTTTCATACTGGCATAATAGCAGAATGGATGGTTTTAATTTCACCTATGCTTTTATCATGGTATTTAAAATCCACTACAAATAAAAAGAATATATTTTACTTAATCGTGTGGCTCATGGGCATTATAAGTGCTATATTTACTTTTTCTCGTACGGAATGGTCTTCAATTGGGATAGGTGTTATTTTAGTATTGCTATGGTGGCGTAAATTGAAAGTGCATAAATTTATTTTTTATGGGAAGCTCGATAAAAAATTAATTTCAATAGGATGTATTGCATTATGCGCTATTTTGTTTATTATTATAATATTTTGGTATGCTAATATTTTGGACATTTATTTATTCCGTGCTTTAGATTTTAATGATCGTTTTTTAAAAAAATTTAGTCAAATTAATGCTTCTTGGCAGATTATGCTTTGGTATCCTATTTTTGGTGTTGGTCAGGGAAATTTTGGTTTATATTTACATGATACTACTTTTGATTATTTTTATCGTGGGCATGGTGTAGTACATAATATTTTATTTTTGATAGGAGCAGAGTCGGGTTTTATAGGTGTAGTGCTTTTTATATGGCTATTAATAATAGCGGTGTGGAAAAATCTCAAATATATTAGGATTTCTCCGGTAACAGAATTTGATATTATAAAAGGGGCGGCGGTGATTGCAATAATCTGCATGACATGGAACATGCAATGGAGCGACGGCATAAAGCACCATTCTCTGTTACCAATTTATTTTGTTTTTCTTGGCATTGCTGTTTTAAATTATATACAATGGAGTACCAATGGGTAAGGAAAGAGCTATCGAGATTAGGATACCTAATAATTTGACTTTTGAAAAACAAATTTTATCAGAAATTTTTATAAGAATAGGATACCCTTTTGCTTTTGTCCAAAGTTTTACATCGATTCATGCTGCTAAAATTGCATATGCAGTAAATGATGATGTTGCGGATATATTTATTAAAAAAATGGACGACGATTGGAAAAATATATCTTTTCCATCAACAACAAAAATTGAAAACACATGGTTAGTATATCTTCCAGGAAAGAAGCCAACAACATTAATAAAAAAAAAGACATTAGATTTTGATATTGTCGGTATGGGATATTTTTTTCTTAGTGGGAAAGCTATGGAATTAGAAAAAAAAAATTTACATATATTTATTGAATTATGTAAATATCCTTTATTTGATATTGCGTGTGATAGTTTAAAAAAAATTATTATAACAAGTACTGATTATGCTCGATTGTATTCAAATACTCCATCGCTATGGCCAAATAATGCAAAACTTGCGGTAGTCATTTCACATGATATTGATCATATTGTTATGGGAGGGATATCAAAAGTACGTTATATTTTTTCCAATAATAGAAATAATTTTCAAAATATTAAAAAAAAGATAGTAAAAATAATGATGGAATTATATAATTATGGTCCTAAAAACTCCTATGCTAAGATTGACAGATGTATTGAGATAGAAAAGTGTGCAGATATTAGATCGACCTTTTTTGTATATGCAGGAGAACCAGCCTTTCCTTTTAATCCTTTGTACTTATTGGATGATATTATTTTATGGAAGAATAAAAGAGTCCATTTATTTAAGGTTTTGTATGGAATAGAAAAAGAGGGATGGGAGATTGGTTTGCATGGTAGTATTTGCGCATCTCAAGAGGAAAATTATTTACAAGATGAGTATAATAATATAGTTAGGAGATTGCCTAATATTAATCTTATGTCAATTAGGCATCATCGTTTATCATTTGATTATGAAAAAACGTGGGATTTACATAAAAAGAGAGGTTTTTTAATAGATTCTACGATCGGATGTAATCGTATTAATGGTTTTGCAGCGGGGACTGCTTTCCCTTTTACAGTACTTGATAATGATAATAATACAGATAAATTATTAGAAGTACCTGTTATTGTTCAGGATATTGTTGTCAATCGATATATAAGAAAACATTACAATAGTTGTGTGCCTCTTATTAAAGATATTTGCGAAGTGATTAATAATTCAGGTGGTGGTGTTTTAACACAAATTTGGCATATTGAACGTATGAGCGGACGTTCTGGTAATAAAATGTTAACTTGTTTTAAGGATGTACTTTCATATTTGGCAGGATTACATGTATGGTTTGCAACATTATCTCAGGTTCGTGAAGCATGGTTAGAAAAAAAGAAGGAATTAATAATTTCAAACGAGTGAATTTTATAACATTATAATATAAATATTGGAATGAAGGATAATTACAATAAAAAACTTAATATAATATATCTCCTTAGTACAGGAAGGAGTGGGTCTACTTTATTAAGTCTTTTACTTGACAATCATAGTTCTATTTTTAGCTTAGGAGAGGTTAAGAATCTTCCTGCATTCATAAGATTACATTGGAGATGTGGATGTGGAGTTGACATTAATAATTGTGAATTTTGGGAATCTATTTTAAAAATTTATCATGAGGATTTGTGCGCCTTTAGTTTATTATCCACAGAAGAAGGAAAGTTTAAAAGGATGTTACGATTTTTGTATCCAACAAATATATCATTGAAAGATAGGATCCGAATTAAGCTTGAATATGAAATTTATAATAGTATATTAAAAAAAACAAATACTAATTGGCTAGTTGATTCCTCAAAAGATTTTAATCGGCTTTTATATTTAATAAATTCTAAACTTTTTAATATAAAGGTGATATTTTTGGCTAGAGATGGTCGTGGATTTGTTAATTCAATGAAAAAACCGTTGCATTTCCAAGCATTAGTCCGGAATAATCTTGATCCCATGCCTGTATGGAAATCATCTATAGTATGGAGCAAAAGGAATTTGATTAATCTTTGTATGGTTACACATATATTGAAAAAGAAAGATTGGATTATGGTGCGATATGAAGAATTAGCAGATAATCCATCGAAAGAGTTAAAAAGAATATGTTCGTTTATTGGAATTAAATATGAAGAATCTATGTTCGATTTTTCCAAAAATACCAATCATAATATTGGTGGCAATAGGATGCGATTTAAAAAGAATCAAGAAATTAAATTAGATGAAGATTGGAAATGTAATTTAACAAAAAAAGAAAGAGTAATTTTTTCTTTTATTGGCGGATTTGTTAATAAAATCCTAATGAAAATCGAATGAATATAAATTAGGATATCATGAAGAATATAAAGGAAGAAAAAAAAGAAATAATTTATATTTGTAATACCATTTTGGGAGATGCTAATAGAACTCATCTAAACAGAGTTTTGTTTTTATGTAAGAATTATACTGTTCATATTTTTGCAAGGAAAAGAATATGCAGCGTTGCCTATAAAAAAGCTTCTTCTGTCTATGTATTACCTTCCTATCTTCTCAAATGGTTATTCCCTTTTTGGGTAATAAAAAAAGTATATTTCAATCTTAAGACATATAATAATAAAATAATTTATTCAACATATGAACCCATTACCTTAATAACTGCTTATTGGGTTCACATGTTAGGAATGAAGTGGGTTGCTGATATATACGATGATCCAAAAAAAATTATTATATTATTGCAACAATCAAAAAATATATTCTCCTATATAAAGTTGTGTCTAAGGTGGATTGAATATGGTTATGCTAAAATATTACTTAAAAAAGCTGACCTTGTAGTTACATTAATTAAAACAGAAGTTGAGCAAAATTATTTTGTCCGGAAAGATAAAATATTACATATTACAAATGGAGTTAATTTGAGTGTTAAATTCCCAAAGTCAGTTATAAAAGAGGAAAGCCCATTTACTATAATTTATGTTGGAACGGTTGAGACGATGCGCTTAAGAAATGTTCCTGACATTTTATATAGTTTATATAAGAAAATAGGATTTTTCAAATTTATATGCATTGGATATCAAACTAATAATGGCTATAAATGGTTAAATAATAAAGTGCAAGCAAAATGCGCCGAAATTGCATTAGAAATAAAAGGTGTTTTGCCATATGAAGAGGTCTTACAGAATATTGCACAAGCACATGTTTGTATATGTCCTTATCCTAATATTGGAGATTTAAATCCTGCATATCCTATTAAGATATTCGACTATATGGCTATGGGTAAACCTATTGTAGCAACACGACTTAGGGGAATAAAAGAAATACTTCAGGATGGGGTGGATGGTTTTCTTGTGGCACCAAATAGTAGTGAAGAAATGGCTCAATCATTAGCAATGCTTAAAGAGAATCCAAAATTATGTGAAAAACTTTCGCTAGCAGCAAAAAGAAAAGTGAGGCAATATGATTGGGATATTATTCATGCGAAAGTTTTACCTGCTTTGAACAATATTATATTAAAATAATGAATTAATAATGGGATTAGAATATATGAAAAATGAAATGAAAAATAAAAAAAAAGAAATCGAAAAGATAATAGAAGATATCAAGACGGTTTTTCCTTTTAAGGGTTATATTGAAAAAGCAAGTGATTTTGGCAAAGAAATCGCCTTAATTATTAGAAATTATTTATCACAAAATGCAAAAATTCTTGATTTTGGGTGTGGGCCGTGTGATAAAACCGCACTGTTTAGGAGGATGGGATATAAGTGCTATGCATGCGATGATCTTAATGATGGTTGGCATGAGGAAGGTAATAATAGAGAGATTATAAAGGAGTTTGCCAAAAGAGAGGGGATATCATTTTTTCATATTAGGAATAATGAGATCCCTTTTGATAATGAATATTTTGATGGTATATTGATACTTGACGTCATAGAACATTTACATTATTCACCTCATAAGCTTCTTACTCATTTAATTTCAAAATTACGATCGGAAGGCTATTTGTTTATTGGAGTTCCGAATGCTGTGAATTTACGAAAACGTATTTCAGTTTTATTTGGTAGAACTAATTATGTTTCTTTAGAGAAGTTTTATTTTAGTAAAGAACCATGGAGAGGACATGTTAGAGAATACACATTACAAGAGATGATAAAGGTTTTACGATTTCACGGCATGAAAGTAGTTTATGTGGGAGGTCCCAATATATTTATGCGCCATAAAATAAAAAATACATATTTACAAGCAATATATTCTTTCGTCACTAGAATTTTTCCGGGTTTAAGTGAAGCTATACTGGTTGTAGGACAAAAAACCTAAAAATTGTTTTCTTAACAGTAAATTACAGGGAATATATGGGTAGAAAGTTATTATATATATATCAAGGTTTTTAAATGAAGATTGTAATAAATATTGCTTCACTTAATGGAGGTGCACTTATACGTGAACAAAACATTTTATGTGCTCTAAGTGACATTGATCATGAGAATGAATACATTATACTATGCCATAAATATCAAGTCTCAAAAATATCTTTCATTTTTGGATCTAATTTCCATTTATATCCTGTCAAAATGCTTCCTGGGTTTTGGGGGCGTTTCCTTTGGGAAAATATTAATCTTCCACTAATTGTAAAAAATATCTATCCTGATGTTTTACTTTTCCCTTTGCATATGACAAATTTTTATGATGTCTGTAAAAAAGTTATCGTAATTCGAAATGCTGCACCTTTTTATGATAATATTATTCAAAATAGTAACTTATATCAAAGATTTCGTTTGTTAACTATTCGACTAGGTACATGGATTTCGATCAGACGTGCTAATTATGTTATTTTTATTTCCGAGACAACTAGAACTCGAGTATATGAAAAGCTAAGATTAAATAATATTGCTTCCAAGGTAGTAAAACATGGGTTGCCTCGGGGCTTTAGTCCAAAGTCAAGTGAAGAATCTGCTCCTGTCCTAAAAAGATATGGTATTAAAAAGCCATATTTACTTTCGGTGGGATTAATTGCCCGGTATAAGAATTTACGAGAATTAATCGAAGCATATATTTTAGCTCAGGATACAACAAGACAAATACCACCACTCTATATCGTAGGATTTGTATATGAAGAGGATTATTTTGAGGATATACAAAAGATCATTTGTAAAAAGGGGATAAATGAAAAAGTACATTTTATAGGAACGGTAGTACATGAAGATCTACCATATTTGTATAGTAATTGTGAATTATTTATTTTTACGTCAGCATGTGAAAACAGTCCTTTGGTACTTATTGAAGCGATGGCTTGTGGTGCTGCTATTCTTACGTCGAATCAATCATTTGCAAAGGAAATGTGTGGAGATGTTCCTATTTATTTTAATCCATTTTATCCCCGAGATATTGCAAGGACAATAATGTTGGGGTTGAGTGATAAAAAGATACGCGAAACACTCAGTAAAAAGGCAGTAGCTCGTGCATCATATTTTTCATGGATAAAAGCAGCGAAAGAAATGAAAGAAGTTTTTGAATCTGTTGTTCATTCAGGATAGGCATCATATTAAATAGTATTTAAAATTTTTAGAAAAGGAGTATTGTTGATGTCGATAAAGCATATATTTCTTTATGTTCTAGATTCTCTACGCGCTGATCATCTCAGTTGTTATGGTTATAAAAAAAATACAACTCCAAATATTGATAACCTTGCTGCTGATGGTGTTATGTTTAAGAATTCTTTCACACCTTCAACATGGACTCGTCCAGTTGCAGCTTCACTGCTTACGGGTTTATATCCTGAAGTAATTAAGTTACAGACAAGATTTGATATGTTTCCGTCATTTGTAAATAGTTTGCCTGAAATACTTCAAAAAGAGGGGTTTAAAACAAGTGCGTTTACAGCAATGGGAAATGTTTCTTCGGAAACAGGATTTGATAAAGGGTTTGATAATTTTATTAATTTATATAATGAACCATCGATTTGTGCCTTGCGAGATAAATCTAATGCGTTAAGTTATAAAAATAAAAGAGAAGTTACTATGCCCACTGCTGAAGATATAAATAGGTTTATATTTCCTTGGCTTGAAGATTATGTGGCGTGCAATTCATTCTCTTTTATTTGGGCAATTGATACACATTCACCTTTTATTTTGCCAAATAATGATGACAAAAAAAGGCCTAGCGTAAAAAGGGGAGAGGGATATAAGTATTCTCAAAAAAATAAGGAACTAATTGTTGAACAATATGATAAGGTTATTTCATATGCTGATGATTGTATTGGACTTTTAGTGCAAAAGCTTAAAAATTTAAAGATCTATGAAGATTCGATGATTATTATAACAAGTGATCATGGTGAAGCATTTAATGAGCATGGTTTTTTTTCTCATGGTAATATTCCGTATGATGAGTTAATCAATGTCCCACTTATCATTAAATTTCCTGATTATATTCGGATAAGGCGAGGGGAAAATATCAGTGAGTTAGTTCAGCTGATTGATTTATTTTCAACCATATTAAGTGTTGCCGATATTAAATATAACACAAAATATATTCAATCAAAAGATTTATTATTACTTATCGAGGGTAAGGTGAAAGCATTGCATAGGTATGTGTATTCGGAAACGCAATCCTTGCCTTTCCTTAAGAAACATTTTTCGGTTCGAAGCCAGTATTGGAAGTATATGTATTCTAAATCTCCAAAATGGACATTTAAAAATTTTTTCCTACTAATGCAGTATATTATCCAACACCGTCTATGGAGTAAGTTTTTAGTAAATCCGTTTTTTTTATTAAATCGTCATATTTCTTGTCGTTCAGAACAGTTGTATTTTTTAAAAAGGGACAAAAAAGAAATAAATAATATAGTCAATCATGAAAAAGATATTGCAATGCAGTTTCGTAACCAGCTAAGTATATGGCGTGAGGCAAATAAAAACCTTTCTAAGGATTTAAATATTCAACAGATTCAATTGGACGAAAGCAAAACATTACAAAATCATCTAGAAAGCTTAGGATATTTATAATTTATCTTTCAATGTGTACCTAGTGTTCAATTTTGTTGAACTAAAAGTGAGAATCTATTTGATATAATTTTAGTAAATATATATTCTTAATATGAAAGAAAATAAAAAAATTATGCTTTATATGATGCATTGGTATCCGTTTGAAGGGGCACGTCAGCCTATATATGCAACAGTCTTACGATACTTAAAACAGAAAGGTTATTCAATTACTATACTTACTTCGATTCCCTATTTTTTAAACAGCAGGGAAGAAAGGTGGGAAAATTATAAGGGCAAGTTTTTCATAAAAGAAAAATGGGAGGATATAGAAGTGCTCAGGTCTTTTGTATGTTCCCCACTGATATTTAGACATTTCAAAGTTTTTATAAGAATAATTAATAGCATATCCTTTTCATTTACTACTTTTTTTGCAAGTTTATTTACAAAAAAACAGGATATTGTTCTAACATTATCATATCCACCGATTTTGATTGGAATAACATCACTTATAATCAGTAGGATAAAAAGATGTCAGTTTGTTTATTGTATAGAAGATATATACCCAGATATATTGATCGATTTGAATATTATCAAGAATAATTGGTTTCATAAAATTTTAAAAAAAGTGGAACGAATTACATATCAGAAGGCAAAAAAAGTATGTGTATTATCAGAACAGATGAAAATTAATCTTGTGAATAAGGGAATTCCTGATGAAAAAATTAAGGTTATACCACATTTTGTTGATACAGATAAAATTATGCCCCAGTCAAAAGACAATCCCTTTTCAAAAGAATACAATTTGGAAAAAATATTTATTGTCTTACTGCCGGGAAGTCTCAGCTACCGGTATAATATTGATTTGATAATAAAAGCTGCTGAGATATTATCCGACATGGATAGCATTAGATTTATTTTTATAAATAGAGGAGAGCTTAAAGATGTGTTTAGAAAAAAGGTGGATAATTTAGGATTAAATAATGTTATATTTATACCTTTTCAGCCTGAAGATAGGTTTATACAGGTACTTGCTTCATCTGATGTTTGTATTGTATCGCTGGATAATAACTTTAGTTCATATTCTGTTCCGTCTAAAATTTATACAATTATGTCAAGCGCTCGACCAATTATTGCTATGGTTGATGAACAGAGTGAGATTGCGCGAATAGTCAAATTATCAGAATGTGGAATTGTTTTATCAGACAGTCAGCCTGAATTATTAGCGGAAGCAATTAAAACATTCATGACAAATAAAGAAAAATGTACTATTATGGGACAAAAAGGAAGAGAATATGTTGAAAAATATTATAACAAGTATGATATTTGTAAAAAATATGAAGAGGTATTATTGAATGCAATTACTTTTTAAAAGTATAAAAAATAAAAAAAAGATAGCTGTTTTCCTTATGGATTTACCATATATTTTGCTTTCGAGTTTTCTTGCTCACTTTATCTTTTTAAGCATAAAAGGATATGAACTTGAAAATTGGATATCAGATTATAGATTTATAAATTTTACTTTGATATTATTTATACTATATGCTTTAACGCTATATGTTTTTCAATTATACGATATTTCGAGAAGATTTCGAAAGGTATATACGCTTTCAATAATTATCACTGTAAGTTGTCTTTCGTGTCTTATTTTCTTAATATTAAGTAGAATATTTAATATGTATTTTTTCAGTAAATACATACTTTTATTATTTTTTGTAATTGTTACAGTATTTCTTTTTCTTCATCGTTTAGTCATATTGCAATATATGATTTTCTCAAAACAAAAGAAAAGCAATCTTTTATTTATTGGAACCGATGTTCTGACAAAAGATATTATTTCTAGGACTAAAAACTCAGAATATGAAATAATTGGTATTCTTTCAAATGAAGAATCTGACATTGGTAAAGTAAGCAATGGTTTAAAAGTTGTAAGCACAGGAAAAAATTTAGGCAATTTGATTATATCTAAGAAAATTCAGACATTAGTTCTTTCATTAGACAGTCCTATTTATTTGGATACTATAAAAAAGGTGTATAAATATAAATTTAAAGGTATCGATATTTTTAGAAGTGATTATTTCTATGAAATTCTTACAAGAAAATTCCCAATAGAGCAATATGTTAAGAATAAAGAAATTCCATTCCCCAATATAGATACTTTTACAAGTATTATATTTAAAAATACAAAAAAACTTATAGATTTATGGGGAGCATTTATTGGACTTATAATTACGTTTCCTTTATTTTTAATTATTGCTATTTTGATTAAATGTACTTCTAAGGGGCCTATATTTTACACACAGGAAAGAGTTGGATTTCAGGAAGTCCCTTTTCAACTTATCAAATTTAGAACAATGATTGATAAAGCAGAAGAAGAAAATGGACCTCAATGGGCTAAAAAAGATGATAAACGTGTAACTGTAATAGGACGGTTTTTGAGAAAAACAAGATTAGATGAGCTTCCTCAATTGATTAATGTGCTCAAAGGGGAGTTGAGTTTCATTGGTCCGCGCCCAATACGCAGACATTTTGCAGACCTCATTGAGAATGATATACCTTTTTATTCGATTCGGTTTTCGATAAAGCCTGGTATAACCGGATGGGCACAGGTTAATTATCATTATGGAGGAAGTGTTGAGGGTCATATAGAAAAGTTTCAATATGATTTATACTATCTTGAACATGCTTCTTTATTTTTGGATTTTTTTATTATTTTAAAAACATGCCAAACCCTTGTTCGAAGGCCTGCTTATTAGTCTTTATATTTTGGTGTATATAATCGAAAAAATCAATTACCCGCTGGAATAAAAAATGAAGGTTTTACTTTGTTATTTACCCGAAAAATTTGGAAGAGGACGTATTTTACATGCATTACCTCCTTTGGGAGTATTATACGTTGGAACTTATTTAAAAAATCAAGGGATTGAGGTTAAAGTTCTTGACGCTCATGTAAAAGGATGGTCGCTAAAAAAGACCGTTGAGTTTATTTCTGTATTTAAACCAGATATACTAGGCATTTCTGCTTTGACACCACATATTTTTAGTGTTGTACAATTAGTTAATGAAATAAGAAATACAACAAAAATAAAAATATGTTTAGGAGGGCCACACGCAACTGCTGTTAAAGAAGAAATATTTGATTATGCTGATGTTGACTTTATAATTAATGGAGAAGGTGAAAGAAATTTTTCTAAGCTATGTAGTCAATTACTGATATCACAAAATTATGATGATATAAAAGGCTTAATTTATAAAAGAAATGGTGACATTATTACTAATGAAGGTATAGAAAAGATAAATGATATCAATGATTTACCATTTCCGGACCTAGATCTTATTGATTATCAGGATTATCGGATAGTAGATGGTGCGGGAAGATATGTTACGAGTATTATTGCTTCACGAGGATGTCCATATAATTGTCTTTTTTGTGAAGTACCATTAAGTCAAGGACGAACTTTAAGGTTAAGAGACCCAGAAAATATTTGTGAAGAAATTAAGTTAAAAAATGATAAATATCATATAAAAGACTTTGTTTTTAAAGATAGTACTTTTACCATAAATAAAAAATGGATTTACACCTTAATGGACCATTTTTTAACAAAAGGCCTTAAGATAAAATGGACTTGCAATACCCGGGTAGACTGTATTGACTTAGATATGCTTAAAATGATGAAAAAAGCAGGTTGTCGAAAAATATCCCTGGGCGTTGAATCGGGCAACCAAACCGTTTTGAATAATATAAGGAAAAATATATCAATAGAACAAATTGAAGAAGGTGCTAATTTAATAAGTTTGGCTGGTATTGATGCACATGCTTTCTTTATGATTGGAAATCCAGGAGAGAATAAATATACTGTAAGAGAGACTATAGAATTAGCCAAAAGGATAAAGGTGACATCGTCTGTTTTTGCTGTTACAATTGCATATCCTGGAACACCATTATATTTATGGGCTATTAAAAATCATAAATTAAAAAGTAATAGATGGTATCTTAATTTTTCAGATAAAATATTTTTCCAAAATCCTGAGCAGGTTTCCGGAGGTCAATTACTTCTTGATGATTTATCTCCTGAAGAACAATTACAGCTAATGAAAAGGGCTTATAGGGAGTATTACTTCAGGCCGAAATGGATTTTAGGTCTTATTATCCAAAGAAAGTTTATGTTTATGCTTAATGTTATAAGATTATTTCCGCGTTTAATATTCGTTTTTTTTAGTCGAAGAAAAACAAAAGGTAATAAAGTAATTAACAAATAGATGATATGGTGTATATTTGAAGCTAATAATACCATTTTTTGATAAAATTATTGAAATATCAATATACTGCTTAGTATTTGTACTTCCTTTCTCAAAAGCGGGCGTGGAGATATGTGCTACCGTTGCGATTGTTGCTTGGATATTCGAGAGGGGATTAAGGATTAAAGAATTAAGGGGTAAGGGTAAGGATACCAAAGTAAAGGGTTCATTTTTTCCCGCATCCAGGTTTAATAATCTTATAGGTATGCTTTTTCTCATTTCATTACTTTCCATGATATTTTCCGTCAATATTAATTTGAGTTTAGAGGGAGTGTTCTTAAAGTTAGCGGAATATCTTTTATTGTTTTTTATTTGCTTTGATATTTTTTCACAAAAAGAGTCCTCCGGTAAGAGGATGAATATTTTTATTATTGTTCTTTTGGCTTGTGTATTTTTGATTTTTTCTGATTCTATTTTCCAATGGATAACGGGCAAGGATTTTTTAAGAGGGTTTACAGGAGGGGCAAGGCTAAGGGCTTCTTTTTCTTCAGCCAATAATTTATCCGCATGGCTTATTGTTATTATTCCCATATTGTGGGCAGTGGTTTTCACCCCGTTAGAAAAAATATTTGTAGGAAGTAAAAACTTTAAAGATAATAAAAAGAATTTTCAGCATAATAGGGTACTTACAGACTCAGCAAATAACTTTGGAAAACCTGGTTCTCTAACGGGGTTTGCCGGTGATAAAAAAGATAAATTTACCAGAATTATAAAAATTTTATCACTCTTATTATCATTTGTAGGTATTGTATTATTAGGTATGACATTTAGCCGTGGAGCATGGGTGGGATTTTTTATTGGCTCATGTTTTATTTCCATTTTTTATCTAATCAGCAAAGAAAAATCCATAAGAAAATTTTCTGCATTTGTAGGTGTTTGTTTGATAGTATTATTTATCGGAGGTATTTTCGTTTTTAAGCCCGTACAGAAAAGGTTGCTTACATTACGGGAAGGGTTTGAAGAGGCGGGTTATAAAAAGTATGTGTGGCAGGAGGCGATTGCTATTATTGAGGACTTTCCTATATTAGGCATTGGGCCTAACTCCTATGCTTTTGTAGGCCCTCATTATAAACTACTTGAGAATACGGGGCATTATCCGCATAATTCTTATTTGCACATGGCTGCTGAGGCCGGGCTTTTAGGTTTAGGAGCATTTTTGTGGATTATAGCAAGATTTTTTTATTTAGGTGTTAAAAGAATAAAAGAAAAAGGAGATGTCTTACTTTTAGGAATTATGGCAGGTATATGCGCATTTTTAGTGCATAGTTTTTTTAACCCTAACCTTTACGCCCTTCAGCTTGTAGTGCTCTTTTGGGTTATGATGGGGGTCGGTACAGCACGGATAGAGAAAGTAGATGGCTAGTTGAAGCTCATAGCTGAAAGCTCAAAGCTCAAAGGAAGAGACGAGTTCGAAGCTTATAGCTCAAGGCTCAAAGGGTAAACTGAAAATCCAAAATCTCATTTGACTTTTTTCTTTCAGCTTTGAACCCCGCCTGCCGATGAAGGTTCGGGAAATGTCTACGGCGGGCAGGTTTGAGCTTTCTTATCCTTTCAGCCTTGAGCTTTGAGCCTTCAGCTTGAACGGATGCCCTGTTAAGCCTTGTAAATAAACATATAAATGCTACACTAAAACATTATGAAACAAAGAAGTAAAAAAACACTAATTGTCGGTGCGGGTGAGGCCGGAGTAATGGTGCTAAATGAACTCAGGAAGAGCTCCAAAATACAGTTTGAGGTCATAGGGTTTATCGATGACGATCCTCAAAAACAAAGGGCCTCTGTTCAAGGCGTCAAAGTATTAGGAGGCAGGGATACGATAAGTAAAAATGTTAAAGAACATAATATTGAGCAAATAATTATTTCAATTCCTTCCGCTGACGGCAGTACCATACGTGATATTGTATCCAAATGTAAAAAAACAGAGGCAGATATTAAAATTGTGCCTGGGCTCCAGCAAATCATAAGTGGAGAAGTTTCCCTTAAACAAATACGTGATGTGTATCCCGAAGATCTTTTAGGCCGCGAAGTGGTTCAAATTAATACAGGAGCTATAAAAGAGTTTATTAATAGTAAAGTAGTGCTTATTACCGGGGCCAGTGGCTCAATAGGATCAGAACTCTGCCGTCAAATTGCTTATTTCAATCCAAAACACTTAATCTTGCTCGATCATAATGAAAATGATTTGTATTTCCTGGAGCTGGAACTTGCAGCCCAATTTCCTGGTCTTTTATTTACCACAATAATAGGGGACATATGTGATGTTAGTCTTCTGGATAATACTTTTGATAATTATAAGCCCCAGATAGTATTTCATGCCGCTGCTTTTAAACATGTGCCGTTAATGGAAAAAAGTTCCTGCTCTGCGGTAAAAAATAACGTTCTTTCTACCAGAGACCTTATTTATATTGCCGAACATTATCAGGCAGAGAGTTTTGTTTTTATTTCATCAGATAAAGCTGTAAATCCCACAAGTATTATGGGAGCGACAAAGCGTATAGGAGAAATGATCCTGCAGGCAAAGGCAGGCCAGAGTAAAACAAAGTTTATGGCAGTACGGTTTGGTAATGTTCTTGGCTCCAAAGGCAGTGTCGTACCTCTTTTTAAAAAACAGATAGAAGAGGGCGGGCCCGTTACAGTAACACACCCGGAAGTCAGGCGGTACTTTATGAGTACAAAGGAGGCAGTCCAGTTAGTATTGCAAGCAAGCACCTTGGGTGCTGGCGGCGAGATATTTATTCTGGATATGGGCGAGCAGATTAAAATAATTGATCTTGCACGTGATTTGATAGCTCTATCAGGTTTTGAACCGGATAAAGACATACAGATAGAATTTATCGGACTTAGACCCGGTGAAAAATTGTATGAAGAGATGCTGCATAATATAGAGAAAGATAAAGCCACAAAACATGATAGGATTTATGTTTCACAGGCAAATGATTTTAACCCGCAGAAGTTACGCGAGCAGGTTAAGGAACTGGAACAGTTAGTCCATGTAATGGATAGTGAAAAACTTATCGAAAAAATCCGCACAATAGTCCCCCTATATAAGCCACAAGGTTAGCTTGGTTATAGCTCATAGGAAGAAGACACTAATTTACACTCCCATGTCAAGCTTTTTAGCTGCTCAGCTGCTAAGCTTCTTAGCTTCAAAAGCTAATCAGCTAAGCAGCTATGGAAGCTGAGAAGCTCTTTCATAATTCAGCCTTTAGCTTTCAGCTTTAACTTATTTTCACCAAAAATATCCATATTTGGCATATTTTATGCCCTTGCCCATAAAAATGTACACTGCACAACTAGTTCAACACTTCCAAATTAAGTAAATAAATGTAATTATTTAGCCGATTGAGTAAAAAAGTTAATAAAATTGTATTTGTTGCCGTATTGTTAATATGGCAACGATACAATATTGCGAAAAAACCAAAGAAGAACTGATTGAAATTATTCT
>Ga0164318_10001829_pt1 | contig 19280 bp, 16 predicted proteins | sample GuaBasSedimGuay9_FD_113734 | JGI IMG/M metagenome (GOLD analysis project Ga0164318, IMG submission 113734) | Subseafloor sediment microbial communities from Guaymas Basin, Gulf of California, Mexico - Guay9, Core 4571-4, 0-3 cm | ecosystem: Environmental > Aquatic > Marine > Hydrothermal vents... | reverse complement strand
GAAGATCAGGACTTTTATATCGATCTTGTATTTTATAATTTCAAATTGAAATGCTTCCTGCTTATTGATCTGAAAATCGGCAAGCTCATTCATCAGGATGTTGGACAAATGGATACTTATGTCCGTATTTTCGATCAACACCTCAAAGAACCGGGAGACAACCCAACCATTGGACTCATCCTTTGCAGCAAAAAAAGTGAAGCAGTCGCAAAATATTCAGTTCTAACCGATAGTCAGCAACTGTTTGCCTCAAAATATTTGCCGTTTCTTCCTTCCGAAGAAGAGTTGCGCCGGGAGCTTGAACGCGAACGCAGATTGCTATCGGAGGAAAAGTGATAAAACGTTACGAGAAATATAAGGACAGCGGGGTTGAGTGGATTGGGGAGATTCCTGAGGGGTGGGAAATAGTCCCTATTAAATACTCACTTGAAATCCCAGTAACCGATGGGCCTCATGAAACGCCTGAAATATTGAATGAAGGGATACCATTTTTATCAGCCGAAGCTGTAAAAAACGACAAATTGGATTTTAATAAAAAACGTGGTTTTATATCTATTTCTGACCATGAACGGTTTTCTTTAAAATATAAGCCGCGACGTGGTGATGTATACATGGTGAAATCTGGAGCGACTACAGGAAATATAGCAAGGGTTGAGACGGATGAAGAGTTTAGTATATGGTCTCCGTTAGCAGCTTTGCGACCAAGATTTGACGTAATGCTGACTGACTTCCTTTTCTTTTTTATGAAGTCAAAACTATTTCTATATTCTGTTGAATTAGGTTGGAATTATGGGACACAACAGAATATTGGAATGGGAGTTATATCAAATTTAGTAATGACTCGACCCCCCAAGCCAGAACAAACCGCTATCGCCAACTACCTCGACCGCAAGACCGCTGAAATAGATCAACTCATTGCCCAGAAAGAACGGTTGATTGAACTGTATGAAGAGGAAAAAATTGCCATTATCAATCAGGCCGTGACCCGGGGTATTAACCCGGATGACGTAGAGACGTTGCATGCAACGTCTCTACGGGATTCCGGCATTGATTGGCTGGGGGAGATTCCTGAGGGGTGGGAGGTTAAGAAGCTGAAGTATGTTGGAACGATAAAATATGGTTTAGGTCAACCGCCAAAATCAAAAATTGATGGCTTACCTTTAATTCGAGCGACAAATATTTTTCGTGGAAGGATAGATGGAAAAGATATGATATTTGTTGATCCTGATGACATACCATATGATCGTGATCCTGTTTTAAAAGAATCTGATATTATAATTGTTAGAAGTGGTGCATACACTGCAGATTCCGCAATTATTCCTAAAAAATATGAAGGTGCAATTACTGGATACGATATGGTTTTTCGATGTGGGGATGATAATAACCCAACATTTATTAGCTTTGTTATTTTAAGTAACTATGTATTAAATGACCAATTGATACCTCAGTCATTAAGAGCTGCCCAACCGCATCTGAATCGAGAAGAGTTGGGTGAAACATTAGTACTTACTCCCCCTGTTCACGAACAAACCGCCATTGTCCACCACATAGAAACCCAAATCACCCGCATCAACGCCAAAATCAGTAAAACCAAAAAAATCATCGCCCTGCAAAAAGAGTATCGCACCGCCCTGATCAGCGAAGTGGTGACAGGTAAAATCAAGGTGATGCAGGAGGTGGTATCATGACGCTATGCGTTTCATGGATACGGGAAGTCAATAACGAAAAAGAGTTAATTTTTGCAACCGATAGTTGCCTGTCCGGTGGTGAACGCTGGCATTCGGGGGTAAAGCTTTTCGAGCTGCTCAGAAAAGATTGCCTGATCTGCTTTGCTGGTGAAACCAATCGTACTTATCCGTTGATTTTAAATCTGATCTCTTCCATTAAATTTGATGAACACCTTTTAAGTTCACATACGGATATCGCAGAAGTACTGGATTATTTAACCCGTCTGTTTACGTCGCTTTGCCATTCCATTACTGATTATGGTACGCAAAACTTCAAAAGCATGTTGGGTGACTTTCAGTTTTTATTTGGCGGGTGGTCGTGGAAAGACAATGGTTTCAAACTGTGGAAGCTCGAGTATAACCATGAAGCAAAAGCATTTATGCACGATGAGACCAATCGCGATGATATGTTTTATACCTTTATCGGTGATGAGTTGGAGGAATCACAAAAATTGTTGGAGGAGGAAATAAGCAAGAGCGGGAAAACTTTATCTCGCCGTTTTGATATGGAACCCTTTAAAGTGCTTATCGACATGGTTCGGAACAGTACTTATTCCAGCATTGATGGGAAAATTCAAATTGCAAAGATTCATCCACCCGGTACAACCGAATTTCTTGGTGTATATTGGCCTTCTGTTTGCGGTGGCAAGAAAACATTCTTGGGCAAAGATGTTAACTCAGATAATAATCCGGTCGTAAAATACATTGATCCTGATACGGGAACCGTTGTTGACGAGGCATTGCCGGAAATTCTTTTACCAATTGACGACAGTGTTTATGGTGATGATGCCGAGTTTATGAATAAGTGTTATCCCGAAGGAAAATTGAAAGAGGATTTGTCTAAGCGCGATAAGCATTTAATCAAATTTGTGATCGCTAAGGTTGCCTACGCCCAATTTATTGACAAGCAACAAGAAAAAATTGGGGAGGAATAAGAATAATGAAAAACGATAGCTCTCCTACCGGCAAGATGAATTTTAACGAACTTGTTCAGATTGTTCAGCAAACACACTCAGAATTATTAATTCAGGCAAGTAAGGCAGTTAATGCGAGTCTTACTCTGCGTAATTGGCTGATTGGTTATTATATTCATGAATATGAGCTCAATGGTAGTGATCGGGCAGAGTATGGTAAAAAACTGATTGAACGGTTGGCAGAGTCATTAAAAAATATTCCCAGAACACAAAAACGGGAATTAAACAGATATCGACTTTTCTATAAAACCTATCCGCAGATTGGGGAGTCATTGCCTCCCCAATTGAAAAATATCTCCAATAGTGAGTTTTTAATTTCGACACTCCCAAAAGAGGAGACACTGTCTCCCCAATGTATAAAGCCATTTGAATTAATCGGAAAATTGTCATTCAGCCATTTTGATTTACTCGTTGCCATTGATGACATAGCCAAAAGAGCCTTTTATGAAATAGAGTGTATCCAGGGGCATTGGTCGGTCAGAGAATTAAAACGGCAAATAAACAGCCTGTACTATGAGCGTTCAGGATTATCTGTTGATAAAGAAAAGCTGTCAGAGCTTGCTCATAACTCTGCCGAACAGTCGCAACCACAGCTTGCTATGCGTGATCCCTATATTTTTGAATTTCTTGGCTTAAAAGCCAGAGAGGTAATGAGTGAATCTCACCTGGAAGATGAATTACTCAGCCATATTGAAGAGTTTTTACTGGAACTGGGACATGGCTTCTGTTTTGAGGCACGACAAAAACGAATTTTAATTGGTGAAAGTGATTATTTTATTGATCTGGTTTTTTATCATCGTATTTTGAAATGCCATATCCTGGTTGAGCTGAAGCTGTCGGAGTTCAGCCATGAAAATATAGGTCAGCTTAACACCTATGTAAATTGGTATAAGAAAAATATAATGGCCGATGGGGATAATCCCCCGATCGGTATTCTACTTTGCACCAACAAAGATCAGGCCCTGATGGAATATGCTTTGGCTGGAATGGACGAGCAACTTTTTGTTTCTAAGTATAAATTGGAATTGCCCAACAAAGAAGATATGCAGAAGTTTATTGAAGATAAGTTGCGGGAGTAGGAACAATGAGTCAAATAACCTCCGAAAATACTTTTGAAACCGCCATCATTGACTCCCTGCTTGAAAATGGTGGTTATACAGAAGGCATCGCCAGCGACTACAGCCCTGAACTGGGTATGTTTAAAGCGGAAATATTGCAATTTTTGCAGGAAACCCAGTCCAGGCAATGGGAAAAATTATCGGCGATTCATGGCAGTGATATAGAAAATCGCATTATCCAGCGATTGTACAAAGAGATGGATCTGCGAGGGAGCCTGGATGTTATTCGCAATGGCTTTGTGGATTATGGGGTGCGGTTCAAGATGGCGTTTTTCAAGCCGGAATCCGGATTGAATCCCGACACGCTGGCGTTATATGAGCAAAATCGGCTCAAGGTGATTCGTCAGGTCTATTATAGCAAGAAAAACAAAAACTCGGTGGACCTGGTTTTGTCTCTGAACGGCTTACCCGTGGCAACACTGGAGTTGAAAAACCGCTTTACCGGACAAAACGCCGCTCATGCCAAAAAGCAATATGCCACCACCCGAGACAATAAAGAGTTGCTGTTTACTTTCAAAAAAAGAGCTTTAGTCCATTTTGCGGTGGATGATGAAGAGGTCTACATGATCACCCGTATTGGTGATCGTAGAGACAAGGCATGCCTTGTCTCTACATATTGGCTGCCATTCAACAAGGGGAATAACTTTGGTGCGGGTAATCCGCTTAACCCTGATGGTTATAAAACAGATTACTTATGGCAAGACATTTTAGCCAGGGATAGCTGGCTGGAAATTATCGGGCATTTTATCCATTTGCAAACAGAAACGTTTAAATTTGAAGGCCATACCCGCAAAAAAGAGAAAATAATTTTTCCGCGTTTTCATCAACTGGATGCGGTGAGAAAAATGACATCTCATGCCCAGGCAAATGGTGTCGGCTCTAATTATTTGGTACAGCATTCGGCAGGATCGGGTAAAAGTAATTCAATCGCCTGGCTTGCCTATCGCCTGTCCGGTTTGCATAACGATCAGGATGAACGGATATTTGATAGTGTGATTGTGGTGACGGATCGGCGGGTGCTGGACTCGCAACTGCAAAACACCATTTATCAGTTTGAACATAAATCCGGCGTGGTGCAGTGCATCGATAAAGACTCGCAGCAACTGGCAGATGCTATTGGCGGCGGGGCTAATATCATTATTACTACCTTACAAAAATTTCCGTTTGTGATGGACAAAGTAGAGACAAGGCATGCCTTGTCTCTACCAATAAAAAATTATGCGGTCATCATTGATGAAGCGCACAGCTCTCAAGGAGGGGAAGCCAGCAAGAAAATGAAAGAGGTGCTGGCAAATAAGGATAATAATGTGCCGGAAGTTAGGGAACCATACCCCAAATATGGAGAGAGTGATGAAGACGTTGTAGGCTCTGAAGAAATAATCAACCATTACATAGAGCGTTCCGCCGCCGCTCGTGGACAGCAATCCAATTTGTCATTTTTTGCTTTTACGGCTACACCAAAATATAAAACACTGGCCGTATTTGGATATAAGAACAGTCAGGGAAAACCACAACCATTTCATCTTTATTCCATGCGTCAAGCGATTGAGGAAGGCTTTATTCTGGATGTGTTGCAAAATTATACGACCTATGCACTCTATTTTAAACTTTCAAAAGCCATTGAAGATGATCCAACGATCAATAAAAAGAAGGCGGCTCGGGCGATAGGGCGATTTGTTTCCTTACACCCTCATAATCTGGCCCAAAAAACCGAAATTATCATTGAGCATTTTCGTCAGGTAGTTGCCGGCAAGATTGGTGGACGAGCCAAAGCCATGTTGGTGACCAGCTCCAGGCTTCATGCCAAACGATATTTTGAAGGATTTAAACGCTATATTAAAGAGAATGGTTATGAGCAGTATATTAAAATTCTGGTTGCTTTTTCCGGCAGAGTGATTGATGACAATTTCCCTGATGGAGTTACAGAGCCGCAATTGACCGGATTTGGTGAAAAGGAATTGCCCAGGGTATTTAATCAGGAAGAATATAAAATTCTGATTGTTGCGGATAAATACCAGACCGGGTTTGATCAACCTTTGTTGCATACGCTGTATGTGGATAAACCACTATCAGGGGTTAAAGCAGTGCAGGCGCTTTCCCGTTTGAACCGTACAACCATGGGCAAAGAGGATACCTTTGTGCTGGATTTTGTAAATGATCGGGAAACGATTCTTGAATCATTTCAGCCTTATTATGAAATTACCACTGTGAGTGAAGAACCTGAACCAAATCATCTGTATGACCTGAAAGGCAAGCTGGACGAGTGGCAAATTTATTTAACTTCTGAAATTGATGCCTTTGCAAAGTTCTATTTTAATCCAACCACACAGATGACGGTTAAGGCGCAGTCAAAACTTTACGCGTATATTGATCCGGCGATTGACCGCTATAAGGCGATTGAAACCGAAAATGAAAAGGATGAATTTAAGAAAAGTTTACGCACCTGGACAAATCTGTACTCTTTCCTCGCTCAGATCATGCCGTTTAGAGAAGCGGAGTTTGAAAAGTTTTATGCATATGCTAAATTGTTGCAAACCAAACTGCCCAAGCGTGATTTGGCAGAAAGCATGAAACTTGTTGATGAAGTGGCAATGGAGTATTACCGCCTGCAAAAAATCAAGGAAGGTTCAATTGATTTAATCACAGGTGAGGGCGGTGAATTAGACGGTTTGTCAGAAGCAGGCATTAAACGGGCAAAAGAAGAAAAAGCCGCCTTGTCTGAAATCATTGATGTACTGAATGAACGTTTTGGCACGGAGTTTGAGGAAGCTGACAGGCTGTTTTTTGAACAGATAGAAGCGGAGCTTATGGAGGATACAACGCTACAGATTCAGGCTAAGGTCAATAAAATGGATACCTTTAAGTATGCCTTTGAAGAGATGTTTATTGATAAATTGATTGAACGAATGGATCAAAATCAGGAGATTTTTGAAAAAATATTGGGGAACCAGTCGTTTGGAAATTTAGTAAAAGAATTGATGATGAAAAAAGTGTATGTAAAGTTGAACGAGGATGGCCCGATAGAGTAAATAGCAAGTCTGTCAATATTGTTTTTTATCAATATAGAAAAAGGTTGCGTCAAATGACTTCCGGTTTGGAAAAAGATATAATTATCCGTATGTTACATGTCAATAAGCGATATGGAAAAATGGAAGCATTGCATAATTTATCGTTTGAAATCCGGAAGAATGAATTCGTTTTTGTGACCGGTCCCAGCGGTGCCGGTAAATCCACGATGATCAAGCTGCTTTATATGGGAGAGTCCGCGTCATCCGGTGCCATTCTGGTTGACGGGATAAACCTGGCCCGGATTCCCAGGAAACAGATTCCCATGCTTCGTCGCAAGTTCGGCGTTATTTTTCAGGATTTTAAATTAATTCCCACAAAAACGATTTTCCAGAATGTCTCCCTGGTACTCGAAGTTGCCGGTTTAAAGGCGAAGGAGATTTATCCGCGTGTTATGGATGTCCTTGAGCGCGTCGGGATTAATGACCGGGCTGAAGAATTCCCGCCGGTACTGTCAGGTGGCGAAAAACAACGAGTGGCTATTGCCCGGGCAATGGTGGGGCAGCCTAAAATTGTTTTGGCCGATGAACCCACCGGCAGTCTGGATCCGGATTCAGCCGCGCATATTTTTCAATTGTTACAGGCGGTTCATCAAGCAGGCGCGACGGTTATTATTGCGACCCATGACCAGCAGATGATCAGCGATCATGATGGCCGGGTGGTGCGGCTTGAGAATGGCCGGATGGCCACTGGAAATTCAGACGGGAATAAAAATTTATGTTAATATTCGCTGCCAAACGCGCATTGACGGATATTGTAAACAATAAATTTCTTCACATGGTCAGCATCGTGACAATTGCCTTATCCGTATTTATTGTCAGTGCATTTTCTCTTTTTTTTAATAATGCCACGGATTTTTTGGATGCCTGGCGAAAAGGTGTACGCATTATCGCTTACATGGGTGTCAATGTGGCTGAATCCCAGCGTATCGAATTAATGGAAACAATACGAAAATCAAACGGTGTGGCAACGGTTGAATTTATTTCCAAAAACGATGCTTACAATGATTTAAAACGCAAGATCGGTCAGCAGTCTTCTCTTCTTGACGGCCTTGATAAAAATCCATTGCCGGATTCTGTGGAAATTATTTTGGCGGATTCTTACCGCCGACTTGAAGATATTGAAAAGTTGGCAAAAACCATTGGGGAAATGCCGCATGTTGAAGATATCGAATATGCCCAGAAGTGGCTTTATCGATTTAACGGGATCTATAATCTTTTCAAAGTTACCGGTCTGGTGCTGGTGAGTATTTTTTTTATTGCCACGCTTTTGATCATTGCCAATACGATTCGGCTGGTTATGTATACCCGGCGGGAAGAAATTGAAATTATAAGAATTATCGGTGCGGATGAGGCGTTTATCAAATACCCGTTTTTTTTTGAAGCCCTGGCGCAAGGTTTTTTAGGCGGGGTTGCTGGCTTATTGATGCTTTACCTTGCATTTATTCTAACCGTGCCGAATCTTACACCGGAAACAGTGTTTGCTTTTTTTGAAATCCGATTTATTTCGGTAACATTTTCTTTGACCATTGTTTTTTGTAGCATGATGATTGGGTGGGTGGGGTGTTTTTTTTCAATCAGAAAATTTTTAAAACTTTAATTTTTTTCAGATGCCTGTTTTTTTTTCTGTCGGTGACAGCAACGGGGTGGTGCGCTGAAACGCGTGAAACCGGGGTCGTTACGGTGGCTCACCTGAATATGCGACTTGATGCGGGGATCGGATATCCTGTGGTCAAAGTGCTGGAAAAAGACACCCAGGTCCGGGTGCTGTCGCATGTCAAAGGCTGGCTTCAGGTGCTTCACGATTCGGACGTGGGGTATGTCTCAGGCCGAAATAATTATATCAAATTATATACCATCCATTCCATTCGTGATGGCAAGCAAACGGATTTGAATATCGCCACCGCCAAATCCGGTGATATTAAGCAAAAAATAAAGCAGCAGGCGGCAGAAGTTTCTAAATACACTTATCAGGAAAAAGAAATTATTGGTCAGCTCCACAAAACAGATCTGGCACTCAACAAAGTCAGACAGCAGGCGGCTGTTATTGCCGGCGAACTGGCAGATGCGGACACTAATATTTCAAAGATGCAAAAAAAAGTGGATCAGTCTCAGCGTACCATTGACAGGAATAGTGGATATGCTGTTAATCGATTGATTTCACTTTATAAATTAAATAACCTGGGCGAAGTGAACCTGCTTGCGTCAGCAACATCACTTCATGACCTGATGCAGCGTAGATCAGCGGTTGAGAGGATACTTCAATATGATTACCGGGTAATCAGCGAACTGGCAGAGAAAAAAAATCATCTTTGTCGGCTGGTCGATCAACTGAATTCCCAAAAAAATAAAAAGGAAAAGCTGAATAAAAAATATCAGGCCGCCATTGCAAAACGGGCGAAAGAGAAAAAACAACGTCAGCATCTTCTGTCTGAAATTAAACGGAAAAAAATAAATCGTCTTGCAACGATAAAATATTTGAAAAAGGCTTCCGTTAAACTGGATAAAACAATTTATGCCCTGCGTCATCGGGGCGCTTCCGGGCAGAAAAATATTAACAATTTTTCCGCTTATCAGGGCTTGCTAAAAATGCCGGTTAACGGTAAAGTTATTTCGAAATATGGAAAATATGTAGAGGCGCATTCGGGGGCGTCTAATTTTCGGAACGGCATTGAAATTCAATCCAGACAAGGCGCCCCGATACGGGCTGTTTTTTCAGGACAAACGATATATTCAAGCTGGTTAAAAGGGTATGGCAATGTAATTATTATTGCGCATGGGAAAAATTTTCATACCGTGTATGCGCATGCCGAAGAACTTTTCAGAGCAAAAGGGGATCTGGTGGAAACCGGAGAAGTCATTGCCACTGTGGGGGATACCGGCTCAATGACCGGGCCGTCTCTTTATTTTGAAATACGCCATCAGGGAAATCCGATTGATCCGCTTGAATGGATAAATAAAAGTTAAAAGGAGATCCAAATGATCCAGAAACAGAAGCAGTTGTTGAAAAGTGGGCTGTTTATCATTCTCATTGCTTTCATGGTCGTATCTGCAACGGTTGTGTACGGAGATTTGGCTGAGCAGGATAGCGAAACGTATAAAGGGCTTAAGCTTTTTTCCGATGTGCTCGCGGAAATTGAAAATAAGTATGTGGAACCGGTGGAACCCAAGGAGCTCATTGAAAAGGCAATTCAGGGCATGGTGCACAGCCTGGATCCCCATTCGTCTTTTTTACCGCCGGAAGCCTTTGAGGACCTTCAATCGGAAACCAAGGGAGAGTTCGGCGGTATTGGTATTGTCATCACTATGCGTGATGGCCGCGTGACGGTCATTTCCCCCATCGAGGGAACGCCAGCGTATAAAGCCGGCGTCCAGGCACAGGATATCATCATAGAGGTCGAAGGTGAGCAGACAAAGGGGATGATGCTATGGGAAGCCGTTAAAAAAATGCGGGGGGAGCCGGGAACACCTGTTAAAATAGGTATTTACAGGAAAGGTGAGTCGGAGATTATTGACCTAACCCTGGTCCGTGCGGTTATTCCCATGGATAGTGTTCGGTCATTGACCTTAAAACCGGGGTATGGGTATATATGGGTCACTAATTTCAGGGAAAACACAACCGATGAAGTCAAAAAAGCATTAAAAGAACTGGAAAAAGAGACGTCCCCATTAAAAGGTCTGATTTTGGATTTACGGGATAATCCTGGCGGTTTACTGGATCAGGCGGTCAAAGTATCAGATATTTTTCTTGAAACCGGAATAATCGTGAGCATTAAGGGCCGGGAAGGCAAGGAAGGTGAGGAATATATGGCTCACCCGAATATTGGCCCCAATGATTATCCGATTGTTCTTCTTATTAACGGCGGCAGCGCCAGTGCCTCGGAAATTGTTGCCGGTGCGCTACAGGACAACCATCGGGCGCTGGTTCTCGGGACAACATCATTCGGCAAGGGATCTGTTCAGACGGTTCGGCCGTTGCGTGACGGCTATGCGTTGAAGTACACCATTGCCCGATATTATACGCCCAGCGGCAAATCTATTCAGGCGGAGGGTATTTTACCGGATCTGGTGGTCAAGCGGCGGGTTCTTGATGAAACAGCCGATGATGGATTTGATTCCAACCTGATCAAGGAAGGTGATTTGAAGAATCATTTGACGACCGGGGAAAAGAATGAAGAAATAGAAGCCATTGAGGAAAAAATTGACGATAGCAATGAAAAAGACGATATTGAAGAGGACATGACGGAAGTTGAAAAGATTATGCGCCTGCGTGATGCGGTTTATGCACACAGTTCCACGAATTCCAATGCATTGCTTTTAGATTCTCAGGTCAACCGGGCATATGAAATCCTGAAAGGATATGAAATTTTTCAGGGGCTGTCCCGGAAATAAAATAGTTCATCGGTTGGGAGTGCATCAGCAGTTGTTCCTTGTGAACGGGTATGTTTGAATCCGGTCAGATTTAAACGATTTGATTAGATAGTCGAATTTTAAAGAATAAAGGGCGCAATGGATGATTGTTGCGCCCTTTGTTTATCTTTCATGATGTAAAAGGGTATCGATGGCAATAAAAAAATCAACACCCCCTAAAAAGAAAGCCGTACCGAAGAAAGGGGCGGCTGGTTCAAAGAAAGCGGCATCACCGAAAAAGGCGTCACCGCGTAAGAAACCGGCACCGGCGAAAAAGAAAACCGCATCGCGCAGCAAGAAACAGAGCCGGCCGCAAGGCCGCTCAGGGGATAAAATTGTTACCATTATGACCACGTCGTTTTTTGTGATATTTGCTTTATTTGTGGCATATGTGCTGCTGTATCCGCAACATATTGAAAGATCCCCGGAATCCGTATCCGTCCCGGTGGAAAAGGTGGTTCCCCTTAAAATTGCCAAATTTGAAAAGCCGGATTTTGAAATTTTTCCGGCAAAGCCGATTCCGTCTCGCCGGGCTGCCGCAACACCTCGTGTCATCAAAAAAAAATCATCGGATTTACGGAAATTGCCAAAGGATGAACAGCCGGTAGTGGCGATTATTATTGATGATTTTGGATATGACATGAATCTGGCAAAAAGATTTCTGGCCCTTGATACGAATTTGACCTGTGCTGTTTTGCCGCATAGTGTTTATTTCAGGCAAATTGCTCAGCTGGCAAAAAAAGGGGGCCATGAAGTGATGCTCCACCAACCCATGGAGCCCAATGAATATCCCATGATTGATCCGGGACCGGGGGCGTTGTTGTCTTCTATGTCGCCGGATGATCGGATACAGCAGTTAAACGCCAATATTGATTCGATTCCGGGCGTGTGCGGCGTGAATAATCATATGGGATCAAAAACCACAACCATGTCGGATGAAATGAACCAGGTCTTTACTGTTTTGAAAAAAAGGGGACTGTTTTTTATCGACAGTCGGACCACGGCTGCCACAGTAAGCCTTTCTTCGGCCCGGCTGTTTAAGGTGCCGTTTGCAGAACGGGACGTGTTTTTAGATCATGTCCGCAAGGCATCGGAAATTCGGGCGCAGGTCGAGCGACTGATCCATATTGCCGAGGTCCATGGAAAGGCTTTGGGCATTGGACATCCCTATGAGGTAACGTATCAGGTATTAAAAAAAGTCCTGCCGGAGATGAAAAAAAGGGTCCGACTGATACCCGCATCTGAAATCGTGGAAGTCTTTTAACAACCTGTTCCGGCCTATTTTGAGAAATAATTAAAAAAAGCTTGCTATTTTTTTATCATGTGATAAAAGAGGAACAATTAATACGGGTACGTTCTTAATTGACGGCCCAGTTTCGTTCTGAAGGAATTATCCATTTGTTAAAGTGGCATCCTGCAGTCTGGAACCATTAGAATTTTTTTTATAAGGGAGGATGTTACAATGGCTAATGGAACAGTAAAATGGTTTAACAGTACCAAGGGTTTTGGTTTTATTGAGCAGGAAGACGGCGGACCGGATGTGTTCGTTCATCATTCAGCAATCAATGCAACCGGTTTCAAATCGCTTAATGATGGCGATCGGGTTACTTTTGACATTGAACAAGGTCAAAAAGGCCCTGCAGCTGCAAATGTGACTGTCGTTTAATAGTCTATTTTTCAGTAAAAAACTCAAAAGGCATTTCATCGAATTTTCGGTGAAATGCCTTTTTTTGTTTTATTTAGAGTATTGAGTACTATCCGTTTTTGACATTTAATCTTGACGCAATCGCCACCCACTCATCTTTTATCAGTACATCAATGATTTCAAATCCCCGGTCAAGCAATTTTTTTTCAACCATTTCCCGCTTGGGTTCGATAATGCCGGAGCAGATGAAAAGGCTGTCTTTTTTTATAACATGATGGATATCGTCAAGCAGGTGAACAATGATTTCGGATAAAATATTGGCGGTTACTATTGAAAATTTTTTGCTGACATTCGTCACCAGATCTCCGGTCATTAATTCATACGTATCAGAAGGAATTTTATTTTTTAAAAGATTTTGCCGGGCAACCGATACGGCCACCTCATCGTTATCAATGCCTGTCATGTCGGCAGCACCGAGTTTTGCCGCAGCAATCATCAGGATGCCGGATCCGGTGCCGATGTCTAAAAAAGCATCTTTACGCTGAATGTATTTTTCAATCAAAGCAATGCACATTCGGGTTGTGGGGTGCGTCCCGGTGCCGAAGGCCATGCCCGGATCAATTTTCAAAACGATTTCATCCGGTTTAGGCGTGTATTCCCGCCAGGAAGGATTGATGACAATGGTATCTGTGATTTTTTCTGTAAAAAAATATTGTTTCCAGGATTCCGCCCAATCCTGTTCGTCAATATCATGGTAAGCAATTTGATAGGTCATGTCGATATTTTGATGCAGATGGGACAGCTTTTGCTCAAGCATCCGGCACCGTTCGGGAAGCTGTTCGTTTTTAGGAAAAAATCCGATGACCGCATTTTCTTTGGGAATGGTGATGTCATGATCCGCCCAGTCAATACCGGTTTCCGCTTCCGATGATTCAATAATAACCCCCTGTAGTCCGAAATCGTAAAATATTTCTGAAATTAGATCCGATGCAGTGATCATATCAGAGGCTTCAAATATAATTCTGGTTTCTACCCATTTCATCAGCTGCCTTCTTTTTGGTCTCTGGGACGCAATACTTTTTCAAATTCAATGAGGTTGTCCCCTTTTCCCATGGCAATGACCGTGTCTCCGCTTTTGATGACCGTTTCAAATGACGGATTAAACTGCATGTCGCCGTTGGGCTTTTTGATGGCAATGATAATCAGGTTGAACCGTTGGCGGATTCCGGAGTCTTTAAGCATGATATTTACCATGGAAGACGAAGGGGCCACCGGAATTTCATCTATTTGAATATCCTTGCGGTTATGGGCAAAGACAAGGTCGAGAAAAGACGTAACAGATGGTCGCAGAACCCGCTGGGCCATGCTGATAGCGCCGATATCATAGGGCGATTCCACACGATTGGCGCCAGCTGCCAGCAGTTTGGATTTTGCTCCCTTGTGGCACGCTCTGGCCACGATAAGAATGTTGGGATTTAACTGTCTTGCCGTCAGTGTCAGAAACACATTGTCAATATCTGTTGCAAGGACGGCAATCAGCACTTTTGCATTTTTAATCCCCGCTTTTATCAGTGATTCCTCTTCCGAAGAATCCGCACAAATATAGATGATACCATCAGACTCCATTTGAGGAATCAGGCTTTCGTCTTTTTCAATGATCACCATTTGTAATGACGGATACGCCTTAAAATGCTTGCAGAGGACCCTTCCGATACGACCATAGCCGCAGACAATATAATGATTTTTAAGATGTTTGATTTTTTTGTTCAATGTGCGTCTCCCCATAATTTCCCGGATTCGTCCTTCTACCATGAACTGGACCATTGAACTGGCGACATACAGGAAAAATGACACCCCTGAAAAAACCAGCCCGATAGTAAAAACCCGTCCTAATTTACTCATAATGTGAACTTCACCGAACCCAACAGTGGTAATGGTAATGATGGTCATATAGATGGAATCTACCAGATCCCACCCTTCGATCAGCATATAGCCGATGGTGCCGATTGTGAAAATAATCAAAGACAGGGCAATGGAGATGAGGAGATGTTTTGTGTTTTCCATTTTAAATATCTGTATTTATTAATTAAGCGATTATTTTTTGACAATAGGACTAATTATGATGAAAGGCAAATGCTTTTTGTGACGCCATCAAAATCATTTCAATAGTCTATCACAATATACTCATTCTGCATACCCTAATCGTTTGCCAACACCATAATCGCTTGACTGATGCTGGTTGAATTGCTAATTGTCTTTTTACAATGACAAATGATTCAAGAAAATATCAGCGTTTGCGCGAATCCATGGTGAACAATCAGATTAAGGCCCGTGGGATTACCGACGCACATGTCCTTTCAGCAATGGGAACGGTGCCGCGGCATCTTTTTCTCAGTGAAGCCCTCATGGATCAGGCATATGCGGATCATCCCCTTCCGATCGGTGAGCAGCAGACCATTTCCCAGCCATATATTGTTGCTCATATGACCGAGGCGCTTCAGCTGGGCCCTGATGACCGTGTCCTGGAAATTGGTACCGGCTCCGGCTATCAGGCGGCCATTTTATCCCGGATTGTATTTCGGGTATACACCATTGAGACAATCCGCTCCCTGCATATGAGGGCCCGTAAATTGTTTGATGACCTGAACTATTCCAATATCGTCACCCGTTATGCGGATGGAACAAATGGGTGGAAAGATGAAAATCCTTTTGATGCGATTATAGTTACTGCCGGTGCCCCTGAGATACCCATACCGCTTGTTCATCAACTTGACATGGGTGGGCGGATGGTGCTTCCGGTGGGCGGCCGGCTGACCCAGGATATGGTGAAACTTTACAAAGATGAAGACGGAATACATCAGTCAATGCTTGGCGGTTGTCGATTTGTTAAGTTGGTAGGCGAGCATGGTTGGGACAAATAAGATGGCTTCGTAAAAAGCTTTTCATGGTGACGAATTATCACTGTATCAGAAAAATAACTTGTCTATCATTTCAAAAGGTTATGAATGAGTTATTTGGAAGTTCAATTTCTGCGTTGCGCTTCAGCCTTCGTCACTCAACGTACATTCGTACGCCTGGCTCCTCAGGCTTTGCGCGCCTTGAACTTGAAGCTTTTTTCTTTGCCATCTAATGACTTGAGAATATTTTTGTGTGCCGTTTCATTTTTACAAATGGAGGGGCTTTTTTTCTGCCCATCTATAATGATACAGGATAGTGAAAAATGAAAAGACAAACAAAAATGTCATGGAAAGACGCATTCTTTCATAGTCCGGGTCCGAGATCCTTAAAAAGTGCCATGCTGCTGTTACTTAAAGGCCTCTGCATGGGCGCGGCGGATACGGTGCCAGGGGTCTCCGGCGGTACGATTGCATTGATCACCGGAATTTATGAGGATCTGCTGTCTGCCATTAAATCGGCAAATGCAAAGATGGCGGCAAGTATCCTGCGTTTTGATTTAAAGGGTGCGCTTGGTGAACTTCATATCCGTTTTATTTTTCCCCTTTTTTTAGGGGTTGGTATTGCCGTGCTTAGTCTGGCCCGGCTGATGAATTACCTGCTTGCCTCTCATGCCATGCTGACCTGGAGTCTTTTTTTCGGATTGATCATCGCATCCATCTGGGTGGTGGGGAAACAGGTGGAAAAATGGACGGCAGGTACCGGTGCTTCATTTCTGGCAGGGGCGGGGGCTGCATTTGTTATCGTTAATTTAATGCCTGCAGCAACACCCGATGATCTCTGGTTTATTTTTCTGTCCGGTGTATTGGCAATTTGTGCCATGATTCTTCCCGGTTTGAGCGGTGCATTCATATTGCTGATTTTGGGAAAATATGAATTTATTATTGCCACGTTAGAAAATCCGTTTTTGTTCGAAAATATTCTGATCATTATTGTTTTTCTTTTCGGGTGCGCGGTGGGGTTGGCGGGGTTTGCTCGATTTCTCAAGCTGCTGCTGGTGAAATATCATAACCTGACACTGGCATTTCTTACCGGCCTGATGTTCGGTTCTATGCGGAAAATCTGGCCCTGGAAGGAAACACTGGAAACGGCAATGATTCACGGGAAACTGCGGGTGTTAAAAGAACGTAATATTTGGCCCCCGGCCTTTGATTCTGATCTGGTATTTGCCGTATGCCTGATCATTGTCGGGTTCATTGCCGTCCTTGCCCTGGAACGGCTGACTCATGATAAATAAATTGATTTAATAATATTTCCAGTCTCTTTAGGAGCGCCTTATTGCCCAGTGATTGGGCGATTTTGCTAAAATTTGGCTTATTCTGATTTTATTAATTCTGAGTCTGAATTTCTAAATATTTTTTTAAAAGTTGTTCAGGCAGCCTCGCCGGGTTGCCACGCCACACAATCTTATCGTTACAGATTAAGGCTGCCGCCGGGATGCCTTGCACTTTAAAATATTGAGACATGGAACCATCCTCTTTGGCAATGGGATAGGTTAGGGCGTTTTTTTTTATAAATTCAATTACTTTTTCCGGGGTGGCAGATCCGTTTACCTTTGTAAGGCCTATTACCTGAAGGCCATTATCCTTATAGTCTGTATATATTTTTTGGATTTTTGGCGCCTCCCGGTGACAGTATCCGCACCATGTCTCCCAGAACAACAGAAGCGTGGTTTTTTGATTTTTTACGTCGATTTCATCTTTTCCCTGAAACCATGTTTCAATGCCCCAATTGGTCGTCATATCCATCCCAATAATGGAGATTTCCTGGCTTAGTTTTCGGGCACTGGATGCAAATTTTGTGCTGCTGTATGTTTTTAGAAATTCAGCAAGCTTTTCTTTGGCAAGTGCTATTTGTTCATTTGAAATGAGTTTTTTAATGGAAATTATTTTTTTTTGGGCATTGTCGTCTAACTCGCTATTCTGTTTTTGTGCGGGGAGAATCTTTTTCTCAATGGCCAGAAAACGCTGGTTGAAATTGTGCTCAAGCTGATTGACTTTTTTCTCCAGTGCTTTGACTTTTTCTTGAAGCGCTGGTATTTCAGCATCGGCAGAAAAGGTAGGTAGGGCAGATAGGTGGATAATTGCAACAATAGAAAAAAAAACAGCAATAAAATGGCGGTTATAATTCATGGGGATCACCTTAATTATAAAAATAAAATCCGGCAGACTTTTGGTAATAAGTCACTTCAAACACTTTAATATTTAAATTTGGGCTAAAATTTTCAAAGCTTGAAAGATTGTCGAGGTTGCTGTAGCTACAAGGAAGATGCTTTTTCGCTATAGTTTGGCTATGCGGGAAAGCATCTGACGCCGTAGATGCAGTGAGATCGGAAATCCCAGACTTTTTAACGATCACTTAAATTATATTTTTTTTTAAGTTCGGTGTAGACTACGGCCGGCACCATGCTCTTAATATCTCCGCCGAACTGTACGGCTTCCTTTATGATGGATGAACTGGTGAATATCCAGCGAAGCCCTGTCATGAGAAAGACGGTCTGGACCTCACGGTTTAATTTCCGGTTCATCAGCGCCATCTGGAATTCATAATCAAAATCAGAAACCGCTCGCATCCCGCGTAAAATTGCCTGAGCATCGCGCTTAACAGCATAATCCACGAGAAGCCCACCATACGAAGCAATCTCAATGTTTCCGTTTCCAATATTTTTTAAAGATGCTTCCAGCAGTTCAATCCGTTTGTTTATGGTAAAAAGGGATTTTTTTGCCGGGTTTTCAAGAATGGTCACAATAATTTTATCAAAAAGTTTCAATCCGCGTTTGATAATGTCAACATGTCCGTTGGTCACTGGATCAAATGAGCCGGGATAAATTGCGGTTCTTTCCATAGAAATGAATCCTCGGTTTAGTTTTTAAGCTCTGATTCAATTTTACTCATAGTTTACCTGTTCCTGTATACGTGTGATGCTAATGTATTCCGGATTGATTTTTCTGTAACACAACCGTCAAAAAAGAAACAAGGGTTTTTCCATAGGTTCTCTGGTCGGTTAACTCGATACTGGAAAGTCCGTCCGGGATCGGGTCGATGATGGAGTGCTCTATGATGATTGTTGCGTTATTTTTCAAAACATTTCTTTTTATCAAATTTTTTATTGTTGGGCCAATAATATTTTTATTATAGGGAGGGTCCATAAAAACAAGGTCATAAGCCGGAAATTCGGGCTGAAGACAGTTCAGGTTTTTAAAGATATCCCAACGGATAACCCGGGCGCGGGTATCTGCTCTACAGACGATGATGTTTTTTTGGATTGTTTTTACGGCAGATGGCGATGAATCAATAAAGATAGCGGTGGCCGCCCCCCGGCTCAGGGCTTCAAGGCCGAGCGCCCCGGTTCCGGCAAAAAGATCAAGTACCAATGCATTGTCTAT
>Ga0164318_10001828_pt1 | contig 19282 bp, 21 predicted proteins | sample GuaBasSedimGuay9_FD_113734 | JGI IMG/M metagenome (GOLD analysis project Ga0164318, IMG submission 113734) | Subseafloor sediment microbial communities from Guaymas Basin, Gulf of California, Mexico - Guay9, Core 4571-4, 0-3 cm | ecosystem: Environmental > Aquatic > Marine > Hydrothermal vents... | reverse complement strand
CATTATTCCCGAAATAACTCTGCATATCACTGGCTTCTATACCATAACTGCTATAAGTACTATCTCCATTATCTCTGGTAATTGGAAATATATCGTTATCCTGTAAACTTGTAACTTTTGGTTTTTGTGATAATTTTTCAGCCATATTAAAAACTCCTTATTCTTCCCATTCGGCTTCAGTTCCATCTTCCCATAACATTTGCTGCCCATCTTCCCACAACCAATAATTAGCTGTAGGCGCAGGTGGATTATGAGGGTCCCATGTAGGGCCACCACTTCTTAAATTAGCTTCACTCAAAGATTTATATACATAGAGCTGCCCGAGCTCATCTCTACTGTCAAGTCTTATTATCATGACGAACTAATCTCATTTACAGTTGCAGATACCTGTATCTGTTGTTCAGCCGATTGAATATAAATTTTATCCCCTGGTTGTGTTGCTACCGGATATTTAGGTGCTGCCAAGTCATACTCCGGAACCTGTATTTTGGCTTTAAGATAAACATTGTCAGATGAATCTGTCCTTATCTCATAAACATCCTTTTGGGGAGTAGTAGGATTATTAACCTCCAATACAACGCGAACACAAGCAGGTAAAGTAGGATTATGCTGATAAAGCAATATTGGAGCGGATGCTGTCATCGTCCCTGCTGCTTTGCTGTCAGGGTCAGCATCATCAGTAGTCCTTACATATAAACAATCATGACCGATACCATCATTATCTCCCCATGCCCACTCACCTGAAGCCAAGCTTCCTAATGTGCCTTCAGTTAATTTAGTTGCCCCTTCATAGACTTCTAAAGGCTTCAAGGGTAAATCAGCTTGATTATAATAATATTCGCTTGTACCGCCACCTGATACAGTCCACCAATCGGAACTGCCATCATTAAGGCTTTTCCTATTTAAATTTGCAAGTCTATAATTTTTATATGCCATATTAAAATCTCCTTAGTAAAGCATTGCTGCTGTTTCAAAAGCTTCATTTTCATAAAGCTTACTATCAACTGTTGTAGTTCTTATGACGCCTACATGCCATGTTCCGGTTAAAGGAGCAAAAGAGCTCAAATCTATTTCCAAGTTATTATTATCTACTGCATGAGTGCTATCCGGCGTTATAATATTATCATTATTATCCCATATAGAAACACTAAGCCCGGTCTTCTGCTCCAGGCCGTGATTAACAGTCAATACATGCGAAGCGCTTAAATCACTATCCGTAAAGGATGAATAATATCCTTGCTGTTTATCGCCAGTATTTGCTATAAGCCGCCAATAAGTCCCATCCCATACCAAAAGTGCAACTCCATTATCCGGCAGTTCAAAATTATTGCCATTCGGAGTTATTATATTACCTATATTATTCCTTATGGTAATTTTTTGGGAGGAATTTCCTGGGAAAAGTACAATAACATTAACAAGGCTGCCACCGTTAATAGTGTCAAGGTAATCATCAAGCCCTCCTTCGCCGAGTACAGATACGAAAGTCTGTGCTACAGATATAGCCCCGGCGCTTATTGTTTTGGAAGCTGCATTTTGCAGCAATATTTTTTTTACTTCAGCAAGACCAATCCCTTGCCCGGCATTAAGCTCTGATACTTCGTCAAAATATCCTTTTCCGTCTTTAATTTTAGCTTCGTCTATTTCAACCCCTGTATCAGTATCCAACTCATTAATCTTTCTTGCTGATACTTCACCATCCTTAAATTTTACTTCATCTGCTTCTATGCCATTATCAGCTGTTCTCTCGGATAATTTATCAAGCGATACTTCTCTGTCTTTAACAACTATATCATCGACTAATACGCCTTGATCTGTCTGCTTTTCTGCAACTAAATCGACATATACCACACCGTCTTTTATTTTAACATCATCTACTAATACACCATTATCGGCTGTAACTTCTTTTATTTTATCAGCATCTAAAGCATTTGCTTGCGAGCGCTCTACAAGATGATTAGCGCCTGTCCCTATAGGTTTACCATTCTTAAGTTTATTATTTTCATTATCCCATTGAGGTACATTATTCTCAGTTGTAGCTGTTCCGTCAGTACGGCCAAGAACAAAATTTTGCACAGAGCTAGGAGTTAACGCTCTTACAGTATCTGTCCTTGCTTCTGCTTCCGACTGTTCTGCAAGTTCTACTTTACCTTTTACAGTTGTTGTGGCGTCTGGAGTCTCGGTTTCCCAATTGACGAATTCTATATTATCAACACCTATAACAGGATTTATAGATGTACATTTCCACATTGTCCCTTTATTTGATGTTCCGTCAAGTATTGGTACTGCAGCCGCGTTAAAATCAGCAGGATCATCCATATCAGTCGCTCTAACCCAATCCCCAGGCCCTGATATATATATACCATTTTCTTTTTTATCATTCTGATCTTTTACTAATACACGGCTGTTATTAGTTGTAACACCGTCAATAGTCTGCTCCCCGAATAATACTATATTGCCAGTTGTAGCGCATTCTACTTCATCTTTAAATGCAAAGCTATTATACATCGCAGCTATCTGATTGTCAGTATAAGCCTTGCATTGAGAAGCCGTCCAAACATCATTGGTAGTAGTGCCGCTATCATTAAACTTCTTGCCGGAATCAACTGGTTTTCCTTCTCCGTCAGTTATTAAGATATCGCCGTTAGTAGGATTCTCTACTCTATTAGGTATTCTATAATCGCCTGCACCGCTAAGGAATTTAGCAGGATCTCCTGGAAGTTTAGGGCAAAGCCCATGTCTGGCAGTAGTTACATCCAAAGTAACTGTATCATCAGGTTCATGTAGACTATCAAGTTTTATATTTTGCGGCTGAACGTCTATGAAAATTACATTTGAGCTTTCTGTTATTGAAAGTTTATTGCTTGCTACGTTTATATTTTTAAACTGAAGCGTGACTCCGGATTTACCTGCATATATTCCGGAGCCGGATACGCCTATATTCGCGCCTGTATTAGCTTCTCCCTGAACCCCAAGTTCTTTGGTATTAACACCATCATGAGATACAATCCATGTATTAGTAGAAGCATTATATCTGATGAAAGGCTTATTGGTGTCAGTATTATCAGCATAAAAGGTTATATCTACATCATCATCGCCATCACCGACATAAATAGCGTTATTCTTGATTTTACCGCTATCAGTAATATCCGAAATTCTATTGCTATTATCAGCTATATTAGTTGCGTTCGTAGATATATTATTTGCATTCTGACTTATATTAGTTGCATTTGTAGCAATATTGCTGGTGTTAGCATCTGCTTGTGTTTTAAGATCGTCTAGATTAACAGAATTATTTACAGTTATATTGTCAAGTTTATCTTTGTCAGATTGACTGACAGCTTTCCTATTGGCGCTATCAGCTACATCATCAAGGTCAAGATCAACATCTCCGGTTTTACCTGCCACGCTTTGCACAGGTGCATCTGAAGCGCTTTGCATTGGCTTCCACGTAGATCCGTCATTAGTATATTCCCAACGATTGTCGGTTTTATTATATCTTATTTTAGGCTTATTAGTATCTGCATTTTTGGCAGTTATAGTTATATTCGAATCAGTACCATCACCAAGTTGCAATTCATTGACAGGTATATTCCCGGTTTCAAGCTTTCTAATTCTACTGCCTGCTTTATCCAGAGTGGTCTGCAAATCGGTGCCCGGAACAGGTATAGAAGGCCAATCGGTATCAACTGTAGGGTCGTACCATAAATCAGATGTATTATAAGCCTGATGTTCTGTCATGTTCGTCACTGTAGTGACAGAAGAACCGGGATACTTATAGAGGTCTCCCGGATTAGAAGAACTTCCTATAACTTGATTAGCCACTGCATTATATGCCAAGTTGCAATACAGCCTTATACCGCTGTTCTGAACCTGTATTGTATTAAGGGACAAGGTATAAACGTCCAGCCGTATATTAGAAGCTGCAGAGTTAAGGTTTATATTCTGTATTACAGTATCAACTTCGGAGGATATTCCTTGAAATACTAACGTTGTAAGATTGGCATCTGTTATAGTAGCGCTTCCATACGTTCCTGGCGCAATTACAAGTGCAGCACTTGATAATCCGGCAGTTTGTGCTTTATCAATAGCAGCTTGAATTGTCTTTAACGGTTTATCAGGATGACCACTCCATGTATCGTTCCCGTTTGATGCTATATAATAAACTCCTGCCAAACCACTGCTTGCAAGGGAGCCAAGAAATGCACTATCCAATTGGCCTGAACTGTCAGTAGCTATAAGATGATTTGGTTTGCCAGGGGATACAGTGACGCCTTTAACCCCCAGTTTACTTAATACCTTGGCTATTCCAGCCGTCGCTTGCGTAAATAAACTCATTAGCAGATCCTCTTTAAATTAAAGAAAAAATATTCCTACTGTATTAATCTTAGGATTGTATCCTGTATATTCAAGTTTTGAAACATTTAAAAGCTGTTTAAGTCTATTAAGTCTCGAAGACTCCATATTAAATAATATAGCACAGAATCTCCGAAATTTCATCCTGCTTTTTCTCTTTTTTTCACATCCACTGCAATTTTTTATTATTATATAATCATTTTCGTTTTTAAGCTTTCTTAATTCCGGAAAATCGTGCATTATAGTTTCAGTATTTAGAATACGCTGCAATAATGCCTCATTAACTAATGCTATCGTATCAGCCATTTATTGTTATCTCCTCAACTGATGACAAGTTATCCGCGGCTCTAAGAGCTTTTACAAGTCCGCTTACATCTTCTTTTATATCTTCCCATACTTCTTCAAGCTCTTCCATACTTCTGAACCATAAATTTATTTGAGCTTGCCTATAAAAGACTTCATCGTCTGTATCTGCTGGCCGGGTAATTGGATATTCCTGCAAATCTACCGGATCCGCCACTGATACAAATGTATCATTATCCGAATCATCCGGAAACTCTCCGTTTATTATTATTCTATTCTTTTGAAAGATAAAAATCTCTGCCGGCATATCAACCGGATTAATAGCAGAAACTTTTAAGTAATATCCCTGCAAAGGTGCTTCGCCTTGATCTATTGTTTCTCGCCTTAGTGTTATTGTTGCTGCCATAATTAAATCTCCTTATGCAACTACTATTACAATAATAGCTATTATAGTTTACTATACATTGGCAATTTAAGGTCATATCTTAATTTTAAAACAACTCTCACTAATTTCTCCCCAACCGGTTCTGTTTCAAATTCTCCCTCTAATTTAAATTCTGGCGAACCGCAGCCTAATACTTCTTTAGTTTCTCCGTCAATATCAACCTTAAATTCATAATCATGCGTAGGGTCTCCTTTAGGAACTGCCACATCAAATTTATAACTGCAATTACCTAATTCTTTTCTTACTTTAAAATATGCATCTTCAGATTTTTTTACAACTTTAAAATCAACATCTATATTTTCAGGTGTACAGGGAGGCTCCCATTTTACCACTCCTTCAATATCCGGCTCACAACAATTATTTGGATTTTTATTACTTAAATAAATTTCAGGAGGTTTCAAATTTTCCGCATAATTTAATTTTTTTGGCTTAAAACCGACGTTAACGGGAAAGCACGGACAAATTACAGGATCCGGATCGGGCGGAGTGGGATTCCACGGTATAGGATCGCTTATAGGCCTTTCCAAATCAGGCAAATCGCAAACCTCTTCCAATGTTAATATATCTGCTACAATATCATCTATTCTATCTTCTGTACAATGATCTGGATAATCAAAAGGATCTCTCATTTCTCGACCTCCTGGCAATCCGGATTATCTTGTTCTACTGCAGAATGAATTTCTATTATATTGCCTCCGGGATATTTTAAAGTAAGCCCTTCCCCTGCTTCTATTTTAAAATTGCCGTACCAATCCGGATGAAGACCATTTATGGTAAAAACACAGTCATTGCATTTAGTATGCCCTACAGTCCAAAATGATTCACAAGCTTCACCTCTGCCAGCGCCTTTCTTGGCATTAAATTGAATAGCATTCTGTCCTTCTAATACGGATATTTCCATATTGTATCCTTCTCTGAACTTTATGTCGCCAGTATATGTGACTCCATTTACTGTTATACCATCAAGTCTATGACCGGTAGTATTCATAATAAGGGTCGGATTTATAATACAATCGTTAAAGAGCAAATCTTTATTACTATGTACGGGATTAAATAAATCCGATACATTCCCAAATGTAATTTCCAATATACCAGCAGGTGTAGCTGTTTTTATCTTTGTATATTCGGCCATATCAGCAGAAGCTAATAAGGTAAATATATAACCTCCGTTTTCAGTCTGATATAAAAACTGCATTTGCCTTATATCGCCTGAAACCGGCATGAGTCTTCTAAAATATAAAGTTCCAGTATAAGGGGTACCTGTTAATATCAAAGAAGCATCAACGAAAATCTCATTCGAGAATTCGTAAAAATCCAAACCTGATAATCCTTTTAATTGAGCATTTTCAATAAAAGGATAACTTATATATTTATTGTTATTATAATTATCAACTGTCATACTTGATTGAGTCCTGTTAATGATATTCTTATTCCTTGACGTTTTCTCGTTGTAAGCTCTGTTATAGTTTTATCCGGATTTGTCTTGTAAACCGGTTCGGTATCTTCTTCTACAGGCGAAATCCCTATACCCGCCGTTATAGATGTTATAAAATAATTTTGAGAATTTGCCGGACATGTCGCCGTATCAGCAGTGTGCGCGGCAGGAGGATAATGTATATTAGGATGCCCTGTTTCGCACCACCAGCCTTCTGATGGTAATTTATCATCTTCTTTCGGATAATCACGTTTTTCACGTTGTCCGGCACATAAGTCGCTTTGTTCATAAGACACACCGAGATATATCATATTATCAGATCTGCTTATTCGTAGAGGTGTCGTACCTCCTGCCTGTTCCACTTTAATGCATTTTATAGGTTCCGGTAAATCAAGGCATGTCTCATCTCTAGGCTCTCCTATAATATCAAATATTATAACTGTATAATCTGATAATTTTTGCGCTGTTATTCTGGTATTCGGCTTGCCTTTAAATGTTATGGTTCCGGTCATAATAGAACCATCCGGCAACTTAAGCCCTCTAACACATTTATAATTTACAGGAACAATACATGAAGCTGCAAAATAAACTTGATTGTCAGGGAATGTATAATTGCCAATTCCATTAATTTCAGGATTAATTATTAAAGTACCTATAACGCGATTATAGCTGTCTTTAAGCGTTATTGTATGCGTGCTACTATCAAAGCTGCCAGATGCTATCTCAGAGCCATTAGCGCCTATATAAACGGTACCATTAGATATCTTTGATAAATAAGGAGTGTTATTATAATCTAGTGGATATAAAATAGCATCTATAAAAATATCGTTTGATAATGTAATACCGTTATTATCAACCAAAGATATATTTTCTGCGAAAGGATAATTGATATATCGATTTTTATTTGTATGTTCTATAAAAGCTCTCATAAATGTCTCTTTTTTACATCAAAAGCGCTATTCTGCCCCTTAAGGGCAAAATAGCACTTTTTAAATGTCGTTTTTTGACATATTAAATTAATCTGTTAAATCAGTCAGCCAGCTTTTTTCCGGAATATCTTCTTTATTCCTTTTAGCTCTTGTAATAGCTCGATTAAGTTCGAACTCAGTAAGCATAATAGGAAATTCTTTTCCTCTACGCTCTACCCAAATGCAATAATAATATTTAGCTTCATGAGTAAACTTGCGTTTCCTTTTATTATAAACCTTTACCACATGTCCTTCGCGGACAGCTTCATTATCTAGTTGAATTGCTTTTTCTTTAGCCATTTTTATATTCCTCCTTATAGTTATTGATGTTATCAATCATGTGTTTTATTGTTTTTTCAGGAATATGCTCAACCATTTTAACACTGGATGATAAAGTTTTTAAATTAAGATCCTTCTCGATTATTCCATAATGAAATGAGATTATATATTCTTCTATATCTATAGTTATTACAACATAAGCAGTATCGTATTTAATCTCTTTCAAAGCTTCGCTTAGCCTCTTAATATAATCTTCAGCATTTGAAGCCTCTGTTCGATACTTCTTTTTGTCAAGATAGCAATATAAAATATCGATATAACTTTTATAGTAGTCTTTAATTTCTACCAATTTTTTAGGTATAAATAGAGTTAACATTTAATCCTCCTTTTTTTAACTAACTTTTATTCTAATAACTCCTGAACTGTCAGCTACTACTCCGTTTATACTCCTTATAGGAGGTTCACCGCATTCGTCTAAATTAGGTGCCCTATCACACGGACTCAAAAATTCAGCTTCTTTACCGTCTACAATTCCAAATGTTATTTCATGCTCTCCTGTCTTTTCGATTGTTAAAGTATCGCTGCCAATAAGCTCTACAATACCTGTCAAGTTTAAACTATAACCTTCTTTTGACAAACTTTTTACATATTGGCTTGAATAAGTATAAACTTTTTCAAGCGGCAATACCGGATTAAACAGCCATTGGCCGGTATTATTTATACCGCTTCCGAATACTATAATACCTGAAGAATAATTCGAAAGCGGCTCCAGTCCATATACAACATAAGGCTTTATTGCTGATTTTGCAAATGTTCCGGTCATAAGACCTTCGCCTGTTGCAGTTGATACTGCTACAGATACTAAAGTCGGCGTTATGGTTATAGCAGATACTCCTGCCTGGCCTATATCATCCGGTATACTAAGAGATAAATCACATATTATATCATACGGTAAAACTTCTCCATTAGCAGCTGTATAATACTTATTCGCACTAAAAGGATACGGTTTATTCTCATTTTCATTCCAATATTCTTTCATTTTTGCTTACCAACTAAATGTTTTTGAAGTTGATTTATTTTCACCTTTATACCTATAATTAACAGATACGGTAGTATTAGATGCTACGCCATTAAATAAAACAGCCCATTCAACTTGTTCTTTAGGTTTAAGTGTATAACTGCCGAAACTTCCGCCTAATACAGTTCTCCCTGTATTAGTATTATTCTCTACAATTTTTTTATGCCAGCTTTCTACTACCGAAGGCCCCCTGGTTATTGAAAATGTTAAATTCTCCACTGTATCCGGATACATATTTTTAATATAAAATTTTGCGCTCGACATATCTCCGCCGTTAAATGTTTCTCCCTTAGGAGCTTTCATTGCTGCGCATGTAATTAATATTCCATACCGCGACTCAATATAAGCGTTATATTCTTTTACTTTATTATTATATTGATCCACAAGATCATATAAAATATCGCGTGCTTGCCAATAAGTGTGAATTTCATCTTGCAATATTCTGGCTAAACGTCTATAAGTTTCACAATCACAGCATGCATAACAATCATTATAAATTCTAAGTTTATGTTCATTCGGATATGGCTCTATTCTAAAACACGGCCCCGGCTCAATAATAAACCTGCCGCTTTCTTTTTCAGGTTGCGCATTATTTATTTTATAAACAGCATCATAACTGGAAGAATCTTCACATAGAGTATTAGGGACCCTGCCTAAACCTATTCCGGACCCGGCTTCTATTATAAAGCCTTTTTTCTGATTTGCCGTCCCTACAATAGCTGATATAATAGATTGTATATTAGAAGTTTCATTTTGACGTATATTAATATTATATCCTGATTCAAATGCTATATTGCCGGAATATTCAGAGCCTTTAACTTTTAATTTCTCAAGCATTGATGCCCTTATATGTATAGCAGCTGTTTCAAATTCTAACATTGGAGATAATATTGTATCGCCATTAGCTAAACTATTCAAAAAATCATTAAATGCCGGACCTCTAATATATTTCAAAAAACTGCCGCCTGTCTGAACCTGGCCAACTGTACTCGTTGCCCCAAGCACCAAAGGGCCATCTATGATCGTAGTTCCATTGCCATCCTTTAATGTAATATTATATATTACACCGGACTTTGTAATCTTATGTATACCGACAGGCGGCTCAATAGTAGGAGGACAACTTACGACAGCATCTATTAAAAAATCAGCCGGCACTTGATTAAGTGCCGGGGAATCTTCTTTAAATGGATACGCGGTATATACATTACTGGTCTCATATACATTCACTCTTTCGCCCCCTTATAGAAAACTTGCCAAAACTTTATCGAAAAATTCTTGCTGTGCTGATTGTAATTGTCCGGCCAGTTGCCTTAACATATTAGTATCATGCTTAAGCAGGCTTAATTCGCGTGTTAAAAACTCTTGTTCAGGGCAGCCACAACATGGTTTGCTACATACATCATCTATTTTTATCTTATTGCCTGAAGCCGTTATTTCCATACAATCCTGGGTTGCTTCTATAGTTATATTACCATGGCTATCAGGCGGCACACCATTTATAGTCCTTATAGGCTCGCCTTTATCATGCTCTGCGCTACAAGCGCAGCTTTCTTCAAAATTCTCTGTTAATAAGGAGTCTATTCTTATTTTAGGAGGATCGCCCGGTATAACCGTAAGCTTTATATTCGTGCCTTCTATCAGCTCAACAACACCTGTTAATAAATCCGAAAATGAGCCACTCTGAGATGAATAAACAGAAAGCCCGGTTACGCCTTCCAAAGACGGCCTTACAGTACACGGCTCAAACATAGTTGCTTCTTTTGAAAAACTATAAGAACCTTGCGGTATATCTTTATTTATATTTGAAAGATTGCCTAAGACTATAACTCCGCGAGCCCCCTTCCAATCCCCCTTTCCTTCTACTTTATAGCTTTTATTAATAGTATGGGAATTTAAATCTATATTGATTTCCGAAAGCTCTTCATTCTCTATATTAAGCGTAAATATTAATGTACTGCCGCTATAAATTAGCTTTGATATATAAACCTCTTTCTCGTCGGCAGTAGGAAGGGTAATAACAAAATCAGTTATAAGGTAATCAGGTAATTCAATGAAATTATTATCATCCTTGCACGTACTGTTCTCATATATAGGATATCGCCTATTAGCGTTAAGATTTAACCATTCAATATGTTCTGCAGTCGGCATTATTATATCTCCTTACAGTGCGGAAATAAGTCTCCATTTAAAATCAAGAAATCCGAGTTCACCGGTATATTCGTGCGACAGATTACTGCCTGTCATACCCTGCCTTGCAATCTTAATAGAGATAATATCACCTGCTGTCACTGTCGGAATACTATCTGTATCTAAAGGCAATGCACTTGAGAAAGGATTCAGCACCTGACCTTCAACGAGAGCAATAGAGTTATCATTATGCATAACTACCGGGTCATAAGCAGTATATCCTGCTGATACTCTGCCAAATGGGAGATCGTAGTTAATTTCATTTGTCATTACATCACTAAGGAGGTTTTTTATAATAAGTTCAGGCGCTGAACCGGATACCGTAAAATCTTGTAGCACACTATAAGTTAGCTTAAGCCCTGCATAATCTATTCCCTTAGCTGCATCAACATCTGATAAACCGAAAACTGTGAAATAAAATAAAACTTTATATTTACCGGTTAAAGTATAAGGGACCTTAAACTTACATACAAAAGCGCTATTTATATTAGAGCTTATTGATGAATCCCATCCGAGTAATTTGATATAGCTTATTAAATTATCGGGTATAAGTTCTTGCTTGGCATTGCGCAATATAATATCAGAAAACTGGCCGTAAGTAGCTGCATCCACAGATGATATAGTAACTACTCCCTGACCGTCTTCTAGTGTAGATGTTAAAGCTAAATTACCGTTTACTCTAATCCTTTCTACTACCGGCCCTCTAAGTGCAGTACCTTTTTCGTCTATAGTTTTAACTACTTGAGCGCCAGCTTGATTTTTATCTTCAATTTTAGATATAACTGATGCACTTATTTCAAGCTCTCCGGTAGACGCTTCTTTGCCAGTTTTAGCATTCCGTATTATAATGTTATTACCGGCTTTAAGCTCATTAACCAATCCGGTTTCTCCGAGTCTCATAATAGAATAATAAAGGCGGATTGCCCTAGCGGTTTCTTCATAGGGCAATCCTGAGAACCCTGTCCAATCGGGAGGAAACGGAGTATCGTCATCGCCAGTAGTATACCAATATATATTAGAATGAGTAAGCTTATAACAACCTGTGCCGCTTTCAAATTCACTTATTTTAGCCTGAGCTACGCCATTAACTTCTAAAACTGCAGAATTTAATGGTATAGGCGGATATATTTGATTTAATGCGTAATCGAATCCGATATTATATTCATAAATAGCTCCCGGAGCATCATCATCCAAAGTTATCTGCCAACTATCAGCATCCGCTATTGTATCCCCACTTGCTGTTCCGGATTTATCTCTATCAGTGAAATAGCAATATAAATTATATTTAGCCGTATCTATTTTATAGATAGTATCCAAAGAAATATTCGAAAGAGTATTAACAGTATTATCATCTATATCTTTAATAGTTATATCGGTCTGAGTTCCTACTGAAGCTATAAATTTGAGTATATCGTAAGCTTTTTCCTGACTATTAAGGTAATAACCGAATACAACTAAGCCTATATTAGATGTTCCTGTCAATCTATCGGCAGTAATATTATATTGACGCTGAATCCAACCTTTGACATCTCGCGGAATTACTTTTGTGTATGTATAAGTAAATGCTGCCGAATCTATTGCATTAGCATCACTATTCTCAACAGATGCATAATCTTTATCTAACTCTATCATAATATAGATGGGAGTGTCGCCAAGTTTATAAAGAGTATTAAGTCTTCCTATCGCAATATTTCCATTTGAACTACCATCGCTAGTCTGCCATGATAATGTAGTCGTCTCCAATGTTCCATCAGTGCTGGCTAATGTAAAAGTATATGTTATATTCTCATCGGAAAGAACACTTCCAAATAATTTTATCCTCAATTTTCCTGTTCCAGTATCAGGCAAAAAACCAGCTACGACTTTATAACTATCTGTTCCGCTTGTTTCTTCCCTTATATCACCTGCAGGAATGCCTGCCAATATAGAATAATCATGTAAGTGTGCTTCCCAATAATCTTTAATAAAAGGAGCTAATAGAGCTCTTATAATCTTATTATTCGAATCTGCTATAAACATTCCTAGATATACTACAGAACCTTTGGACTTTGAAGTTATCTTGCCCGGCTCTTTCGCTGATAAATAATAAGGGCCGCTTCTAAAAGTTTCTCCGGTTTCAAGCAACTGAGAAACATTAAGCCCAATTAATTCTTTTGTATCGCCATATAGAACTACTGTAGCAAAATTCCCTGATATATTTGTTACGATCCCCAAACTGTAACTTTCAAGCGAAGTTGATTCATAAGGAGTAATAGGATATACAGCTGTGCCCGCTTGGGCTTTAATAAGAGTATTAGTATCTTTGTCTATAGTAACAAAATCATATAATGCCGGCCTTTTATCCTGATTAGAACTTAAGGGTATATCAGTGATCCTAACAGATGCCATTAGCCCTTGCCCTATAATATAATCAAGTTTATTTTTCAGATAATCAGTTCTTGTACGCAATTGCAAAATAGGCCTATTCATTATTTCAGGCTCTAAATTCGCACCATTTTCGTATCCTGTTACTGCCGGGAAAACTTCTGTACTCATCTAAGTGTAACTCCCCATGTTAATACAAATTCAGAATTACTTAAAACCGATTGAGCTGGATCAAGCTGTGCATATGCTACCGGGATATAAATTCCAGCTGACGGATTTGATATAAGAACAACTTGGAAATATGAATCGGAACTTGGCTGTGGGCTTGTGGATTCGTACCCTGTACCGGTAAAGAGAGGATCTGTATTTTTATCTGTAGCAGAAGAAAAGATAACTTTATTTCCAGTATAATTATTATCAGTAGCTTCAAAGCTGCGCTCATATAATAACGGCCGCAGTATCATATTTCCTGATTGAGCCTTTATTGTATTAGCTATATCTTGCCATGTATATGCCCTATTCGTTCCCGGATCTGTAAATGAACTGCTATTAGGCGCATATACGAATCCTACATATCTGGGAACATATTCAGTGTATCCTGCCAATAATTTAGCACTAACATCAGCTGCAGAATATAAAACAACATTACGATTTTCGCTCAATATATTCCCAGCTTTATCTTTTAATATTATATAACCCTGCATTGTATTGAATCTCCCATGCTAATAATTATTTCTTCATTTAATTCATCATATGTATCTACTATGATATTATCACCTGCCGACATATTCCAAGTATCATCAAGTTGCCCCATTACTCCTATTGCAATAAAGAGAATATTAGCAGGCAACAATTTGCTTATAAGGCTAACAACATCTATAGATATAATATAATCCGGAATCTTATTAAATTCCAGTATACATATCAAATTATTTCCACGATTAAGCTTTTCGATAAAAAATTTAACAGGATTTATTTTCCCACAAACAGAATTTTCAACATTAGGATAATGCGTTATATAATCCGAAAAATCATCTGTCATATTCCTGTTTTCATTTTCATATCGTCTCCAAACGCCAGACCAAAAATAATCTTGCTGCTCGCTGGTAACATCAAATTTAAATTTATATTTCCTATTTCCGTTTGCATCTATTCCTGCATAAATAAGATCAGTATCCGCATTTTTGAATATAACAGTAAAATCTGCCACATCTTTGGAAAAGACAGTATCGCTTAAAATAATATATGGCACATCCAACATAAAATCAGAGATGCTTTTATTATTATACGCCCTAATAGTGTCAAACGAATCGACAATATAAATCTTAACAGGGCTATATCCTAATATTGTTTCGATGGCTTTAGTCAAATATTCTTTATTCACAGGCTTATATGCGCTATCGTAAAACGCATTAGTTGCAGTTTTAAGATAATATAACTCATCCGAATTAAGAAGTTCTTTAGGTCTTGGCAAAGCCTCCAAAACTGCATTACTTTCAATACTCGCAGTCTTTAGCCACATAATGCAATATTCATTCTCGTCCTTACCAAGAATTAAAAACTTATCTTTATTATTGAAAGGATCAAGCTCTTCCTTAATAAGAATAAGATAATTTTCAATATAAAAATCATTTTTGTTATAAATAACCTGTTCAGATACCGGTAGAAAAATATTATTTATTATTGCTTCTGCTGATAATAATTTGGTAAAATTGGTCTGATATATTACATACCCGGCAGGGACAGCAGCTTCTCCTATTTTAAGCACTTTATCTTTACCGTATTTGCTTCCTCCGGGCTGCCCGCCAATAACGATATCGGTATCTTTAGATATAACAGGAATTGCGCCATCTGCTTTATTCCGTTTATTTTTATAAATAATTATTGGCCGGTATTCATAAGTATCTATTGTCTGTATATTATGTCTTGATAACCTATTTTTAGCGGCATCCACATCATAGTCCAAAATATCAGCTATAAATTTATCAGTGTCGCCTTTCTTTTTTACTATATGTTTATCATAAAAATATTTGAGCCAAAAAGCTCCAAAACTTCTATCTATATTTGATTTAAGCTGTTCTATCGTCATTTGTTATACTCCAACACCTGCATAGTTAACAAATATAGAATCGGGGTCAGCTACAAACATTGATGTTTTTTCAGTAGTATATAGCCCATTAGATTCAGAAAATTCCTTGATATCTAATATATCTCCCTTTAAGGTGTACGCATGTGCATCAAGGTCCATAAAAGATGCGCTTATCATATTAGGCTCTTCTGTTATAGTCGAAAATAAAATATTTTTAATATTGAATTGATGAGCTACCCCTGTAAGAGCACTAATAGATAATGTTTCCCCTATTTTGAGATTATTAATATAGTCTATTAATGCAGATTTAATATCAGATATATTTATATTTGGTTCTCCATATATATTAGCATTAAACGAAACAAAAGCCGGCACTGCTGCCTTAATAACAATATCATTGAAAACTGCTTCAGCATCCGCCATATCCTGCACTTCTTGTATATTAGGTGCCACGTAGTATTCTACTGTCAATTCAACGGTATCAGGAAGTGTAAACGTGCCGTCTTGATTAACTGCACCTATAGGGCCTACATTTATCGAAAGCTCCATCCATCTGCTATAGAATACTTCTATTCGCTTTTCATCCGGATCAGAGCTAAACGAATGACTTACATTCCCCATATATCCGGCAGACCATGATATAACATATGGATATGAGCCTATAAGCTCAGATGATAAAGGAGTTATTCTGCTGTCCGGAGAATTGATGTTTTTAATTTTATATATAACGCCGTATTTAGAATAAGGCATTGAAAGACTATAATATCCTTCATCATCAATTTTAGTAGCTGTTATAGTTTCCGAAATAACAGCCGGAGCTTTTATTGTCTTAAGCCATATATCGCATTTACCTCCGGTATCAATGCCAAATGTATTATGTCTTGCGCGTCTATTTTCTTTATAACCAGATCTAATTACAGAAACATCATAAGCATATCCATCAAGCAGCAATCCTGTTATCCCAGACACTGTAGTGAAATTTCTGCTGTTTATTCTATCCGGAAGATCTTCTATAATATCTTCAAGCTTTTCTTCATCGCTGCCCCCTGTAAAGCTTGTATACGTCATAGCATCAGTAAAAATTGTATTATAATTATCGCTTATAGTTAATGCGATGTTATCTTCTATATTATATTGAGAGCCGGCATTTATTGATATAAATGGCAAAATAACATAATATGATGCAGTAGTCGAATCATATTTTATCCTTACAAACAATGAACCATCAGTTGGTTCTTCAGCATCTTCAGGAAGCAATGTATATCCATTAAGCAATTTATATTGCTTTCCATCAACTGTCGATACAATAAGGTCTTCTCCTGCATATGTGATTATATTACCATTTGCGAGTGTCAATACAACTTGACCACTTGCTTTAAGTCCTTCTTTCGGAGAAATCAAATAATTCTCAAGAATAGCTTTGACAATATCTTCATCTGTAAAATTTCCCGAGTTAAGGCTTATATTGGCTTTCAAATTATCTATAAGCTGTTTTATATAGTCATGAAGATATGCATTAGGATTTATAAGCAAATCTTTAAGTGCTGTTCCGTCAGATAAATCCACTTCGGGCTTTTCTGCTTTAATAGCTGATATAAGAGCATATACTGAATCTTGCAATATTGTTGACATAACTTTATCCTCCAATTGGAATATTAGCTACAGCTGCTTCCCCAGCTTTTGTAGTAATTTGAATCTTCAAATAAATTTTTAATTGACTTCTATCTATAGAATAATCCAGCAAATTTGCTGATGCTATGGATTCTTCTGGGATATTGTTTTCATTGTTATCAGATGCCATAAGAGTATCTAATATTGATATATTTGAAATAGCAAATAAATACGGTATATCGCTAACTGTTGTTAAACTATTCGAATCAAATGCCAACATAAATTCACTGCCAACGTCTTTATTTAGCGGATTCGCTCCTTTAGGCGTAAGAAACAGATTAATATATCTTTGTATAACCTTTTGTATACCGGAAACTCTGCTATGTCTATTATTATGTGTAAATGTCAAGAATCGCTGATCTGAATTAGCTGCTGGCTGTAAAAATTCTATATCATACTTATCACTCATTTCAAAATATCCCCTAATGAATGTATTTTATCAATCTGACTGGATATTGTCTTTGCGTCTATTAGCGAATATCGCCTTAGCCTATCTTGAATTACTTGCTTATCAGTCTCTGATCCTAAATTAAAATATCTAAAAGCAGCGAGCAAATCAGCATTAACTGCTAATAAAGTTCTCTTAAATGCTTCTTTGGAATAATCAATACTCTCTTTTGCAGATTTATCCCAAATCTCTTTTGCTTCTTTATCCAACCCGGATACACTAAGCTTTGAAACTGCATCTTCCATAGATTCAAATTGTTCATTAAAAAATTTAGCAGGCTTTTCAGATAAATATGCCTGCTGTTTATCTTCGCAGTATTTTTTCAAATAATCTAATGGGCTATTCATTTTGCAACCTGCTTAGCTATAAGCTCTCCTAAATCTTTTGATCTCATTGTAACGAATGCAGGAGTTACACCAAGCTTTTTTGCTATCTCTTGATTTGAAAGCATAGGCTTATCTTTATAGCCTATTTTATACTCTAAAATCTGCTTATCTCTATCATCAACACTGCTATGGACAAATTCAACTGCTTCGCGTATTTTAGGGTCCATTTCCCCAAGTTCTACAACTGCTTGACTGCCGCCGCCAAGATTCTCATCTTCTTTTACGGACTGTTCAGCAGTTCCTATATGAGTATAACTCGGAACCATCTCTTGAATTTTATTGATACGCTTAACACTTATACCTAATTTATCTGCAAGCTCTTCAGGCGCCGGCTCTCTGCCATGCTCGTATTCAAACTGCTTCTTAGCATTTTCTATTTGAAGGTATTGTTTCCATGCCAATTCTGAAACCTGTACCGGACGTGCTAATTTAGTGCTATATCTTGATAACGGCTGGAGCTGAGATACGACCCAGCTTGTCAACTTAACATTGCTTTTAGGATTGTAAGTTTTAATAGCATTTATAGCAAGAAGTCTTGCCTTCTTTTTTATTATTACATCGCTTCCTTTGAATCTGGATGCCTCTGAATTTATTATAGGCTCAAGCTTTTTAAGCAAATAAGAAAGCGACTGTTTATTTTTATTCTTTTTCCAATTATAATAAGCTTCCATTATTGTTTCAGTTGAGCTTGCCATTTAGAAATTTCTCCTTAAAGTATTTAATAAGTGCCATAAAATTATCAAAATCATATTTAGTACATTTAGCTCTAAAGCTCTTCTTAAAGTTCGTATGAAATTGAGTATGACATTGCTTGCACATTGTAATGCCATTATCAATATCAAATCTTAAATCCGGATGATGAGTGGCATCATTAATATGATGTGCTTGCCTTTCTTTAATAGAATTGCAAGCTACACATCTTTTATCTCTGCGAATAACTATTGCTCTCCATTTTCTATATTCTGCTGTTTTCCGCCAGCTTTTCATTTTTTTTTAATTTAAAACAAAGAAGCTTAAATTGCAATACTTTTGTTTACTGCCTATATCCATAACATATGTACAATTATTAACCAGTCCTATAGTGTTTCCTAGGACAACAATACTCGGAACAGTATAAGTTTGATTAGTTATAGGCACTGCAACAGCACCTTGTCTGAAACCACTTATATATTTATAATAAAATGCCCTTGCTATTAAATTGCACAATCCTGCAAAGTCTTTATTAACTATTAAGCCAGACTTAGTTGTAGTTTTTACAAAAAACGCATATCTTTGT
>Ga0164318_10001827_pt1 | contig 19283 bp, 37 predicted proteins | sample GuaBasSedimGuay9_FD_113734 | JGI IMG/M metagenome (GOLD analysis project Ga0164318, IMG submission 113734) | Subseafloor sediment microbial communities from Guaymas Basin, Gulf of California, Mexico - Guay9, Core 4571-4, 0-3 cm | ecosystem: Environmental > Aquatic > Marine > Hydrothermal vents... | reverse complement strand
GCGCAACTAATATATTAAAGAGGTTCTCTGGGCAATGCTTGGAGAATGGGGGCTTATTGGCAATCCCCGAACTAACTCAATGAAGTTAGAATCCCCCTACTTTAGTGGTGGGGAGTGTCAACAAGACTGCATTTCTTTCTTTTTGTGTTTTTGGTTTTTCCATAATAATCAATCAATTCTCCATCAACCTCCTTATGCCTTCCTTATTTTCCAATACAAGTATTTCATGCCCTGCTGTGGATATTTTCTGTCGGGCATTGTTGGTTCTCATGCTTTCACCAATAGTGGCTGTTTGGGCGCAGGCCATTGCCAAATCAGTGGTTGTTTTAGGTCTGTTGCTGAAATTATACAATATCTCATCTATTGCACTGTCCATTATCTGTTTTGGAGACAGGAGCTGTTGCAATAATTCTTTTGCCTTACCTTCAGAGATTGGCACTTTATGTGATGGGAAGTCGCTCTCCTTCATTTGCTTAATTTTATCATCAATGGCTTTTTTCATTGTTTCTTCCATATCCCTTACGACTGCCACTCTCTTTACCTTTGTGTAGTGGTTTTTATGCCGAAAAGAGGAAATGTAAAAACCGTATATTTTATAGCAGGAACATACTTGTATTGCCTGTGTTGTTACTATGTTGCCGGGATATATCTGGACGTAGTATTTTATGCCTTCTTTTTCTCTCACAAACACAATTATACCTTTTAGGAAGGAATTTGAAATTGCTACAACATCATAGTGGGATGAGATGTATTTTTCCATTTTTTTTTCAGAATATGTGTTGTGCTGTTTTGATGTTATATCTAATATTATGTTACCTTCTACCACAAAACGGAGTTCTTTTTTTGGTCTTTCCACACGGTTATAAACATATTTATGAAACTTCTTAATATCTCCATAGGGCAGATTGCCTTCTTTTCTTTCTACATTGATGTCTTCATCTACGCCTTTGCCTATTTCCAATCTTGCTAATTCTCTGGAAGAACGAATAGTATTTATACAATATTCTTTTTTGTTTAAAATGAGATGTATTTTTCCATTTCTGAAAGTCATGCCTGATGGGATTGTTGTTATTGTTTTCATTGTCTTTTTTTTTAATCTCCTTTGAATATTCCTTCCGGGTGCTGGTCGCACCATCTTACTAATGTTTTCAATACTTTTGTTACATTTGATGGGGTGGGCGTCCAATAGTTGTCTGTTTGGTCGTCTCCGTTTCCCATGCCTTTGGTGCATAACTCATCTATTGCTTTTTGCAACAGGTTTTTTGCATCTTTGCCAGTCTTTTTGTATATAATTCTTATGCCTTTTTCTTTGTCTATGAATTTATAGAAGAACCATGCGTAATTATAGGTTATTGATATTTCGGCTTTGGTTGTTCCTTCTAATGAGTGCATTCCGCCTGCTTTGAATTGTTCTACCTTTAGGATTTTGCCGTTCTTGTGCATTTGTATGTCGTAACCCATAGATTTATACGATAAAAAACATTATAAAGTTTTGTTTTAGCGTTCAAAATTCCAAATTGTTCAGCAATCCTACTGCCTTTTCTGTATCATTTACTTTTATTTTGTCTACCATACTTTTTTTGCTTTGAAATCAATAATCATCTCTATTTTACTTGTTTTTTTGCATTTTGCACAATCAAAAAAAGTCCAATTGGATGATTCTGAATAAGGCAATCCTTTGTTCATATATCCACAATAGGGGCATTTTAATTGTATTCCAAAATATCTGTTTCCCATATTTATCTCGCTAATGTCATTATGAAGTCGTGCCATGATTGTTTGCCTTTCTTCTTTTTTAATTTATCGTAATCTTTGTCTTCTAAAGGCACATGGATAGTTCTCATAAGTAAATAAATAAGTAAGTAAGTTTTATAAGGTTTTCTGTCAATTTGAGTTATGAAATCCTATGTTAAAGAAATCTATGAGTTCATCATAAGACGACAGTTTGAAGAGAAGTGTTCCTCTCCTACAACTGAAATTATCACTGTTCATTTCAGCGACATATATTCCAAAGAGGATGTCAAAATGGGGCTGGAAGAATTAGAGCATAATAATAAAATCAGAATTGGGCTTAAATACAGGTGGCATCCAGTTGTAAAAGAGGATGATGAATTTCATCCAGTAATTATTCGGTCAGAAATCAAAGGGAAGAAAATAAGAAATGCTGTGGATAGTTTTAATTTGAAAAACAAGAAGAATCCTACTTTGGAAGAACTTAAACTATCTTATTATGAATTGTATGGCGATGTTGATGAAAAAGAGTTAGAGACGTATATTCGGAAATTGGCTAATAAGAAGAAATTCATTAGGAGGACAAGAAGTTATAAGTATATGTTGGTTTAACTACAAAAAGATTTTTCTTCTTCTGGAGTTAATTTAACATATACTTCTGATGGACGAAATTCCCAACCACTGCCCGTTTTTTGATGCAATTTGTTTTCTTTATCTAAATAATAACCTCTTATTGTTGATAAATCTGGACAAATTCCTATTTCTACCCAATTTATTCCTTTTCTTTGCATCATTCTTTTTACATTAGATGGCACTTTTACTTTTTTAAGAAAAATTTTTTTTTCTTTAGTTCGGAATACTTTTTTTATTGTTCTCTTTGTGCCTTTTAGTCCTGCCAATACATGGCGTTTGTGGTCTTTGCTCCATCCTTTTGGTTTTCTTGTTTTCATACATATAATTAGGCATAAAGCTTATATAGTTTACTATTATATTATGTATAGAATACAGCTGTTTGCATCAATCATTTGACAGCGGTCTCAATAAGGCTTAATCCATTAAAACAAGGATTTATTATTGAGGTTTTATTTCATTTATTGCTTTTCTTATCAATACATGGCTCTTTGTTGATATATGCGAAGTTCCTACTATTTTAATTTTTAACATTATTTCCCTCTTCTTTTTTTTTGATACTCTTGAAAATATTCTTTGTGAGAATTATAATATTTCTTGTTATGTTTTTTGAATTGTTCTTTATGTGTTTGATAATAGGTTATATGATTTTCTTTTATCTGTTGTTTGTGTGCCCGGTCATATTCTTTTTGGTATTTGACCAGTTTTTCTTTGTTTTTTTTATAGTATTCCTTCATATATTGCCTTCTTTCTTCTTTGTTCATAGATTCAAATGATAATTAACTTTATAAAGTTGTTTTATCGAATAAAATAAGTTAATTATTTAAAGTTTTAATTTCATTAATAGTGAACTATGTACGCTGGCGATATTTTAACCACTTGTCGCCAAGAATTATGTTCGGGGTAGCGTGAACCTGCCTTTGCTCTTCCCTTAGGCAAAAAAGTCGCATGTGTTTGTCATCGCACATGTTGGCAGTTCACCAATTATTTTTTTAATTCCATAATATCTCACTTTAAATCCACCCATTGATTTGCCTGCGCTGATGGAAGTGTCCAGTCAAAAATATTAAAATCAAGCAGTCCCACCAAGATGATAATTAATATCAAGCAGAAAATTATGAAATACGCCCATATCTTTATGGTGTTGCTGAATTTGTGCAAGTAAACAGCAATTAGAAATCCTGCAAGTCCAGCGAGCCCTAAATGGTCAAAAATAAATTCCATCAACTTAATAAATCCATTGAAAACTGTTTTTGCCAAGTATGATAGTATTTCTATGATGAAAGCGTAGATGTCCATGATTATTTCTCCACTATTTTCTCAAATGCCTTAAAACATTCTACCTCGTATTTCAAATGTAATGTTTCTTGTTTGCGTTTGTTCCATATCAAGAAGTTGTGCAAAAACATTCCTATACTGAAGGCATCACATTCGTCATTATTTTTAAATTCCATTTGGTATTTCTTATATGTTTGCAACATCATCTGGTCTTTTTTTGCATTTCCACTGCCTGTTATGAATTTCTTTACTATTGATGGAGGGATTATATAATAACGGTTTTTGTATTCCTTATGAAATAAACAATCTATGGCATAGCCCAACCCGCCTAATACAAATGCTCTATTTTTTGAGCCAAACGAAAATCCCTCTCTGGCAATATAACTTATGCTGTCGTTGTTTACAAGAGATTCCAAATGATTTGTTATGTATATTATCTTTTCCACTGTGGTCTTTAGGTGTTTTGGCTGTAATGTGCCTGATGTTATTAATTTTTCGCCTTCTATAATAGCATAACCTGTTGATGTTATGCTCTGGTCTATTGATAGTATTTTTGTCATATTTTTTTTAATTCCTCTTCATCTTTTTGGTTGGCTTTCATCAATTGTGAAATTTGACTGGTCAATTCAATTATCTTTTTTTTTCTGTGCTTGATTTTGTCTTCTATTGCTATTTTTTTGATTTTCATGTTATACCTTAAATGTTGCTCATATTTCTCTCATCCATAATTGACCCAGCTGTGGCATACGCAATCTCCTCTTTGGAATGATAGGGGGTAGGGATTGCATCTCCTTTCATCATCATAATTATTGAAGTGATGATATTTATATTCTCCGCTTGTTGCATCTACAAATATCCATTCTCCGTTTAGCCATACTTTATTGTAGGTGTGCTTCATACTGCAATGCAATAGTTTCTTTTCAATTGCACAGATATATTTGTTTTTAAAATTACAGGAGTCTTTTACGCATGCCGTATAGCTTCTCACGGACAATCCCTGCGCTTTTGATATTGCAGTGAATAATAGTGCTTTGTGGTTGCAGATGCCTTTCCTCTCTTTTAATACATCAGATGCTTTTTTGTAGTATGTGTTTTTCTTGAACATAAAATTAAATAATACATTTGCTGGTTTAATTATGCTTTCGTCGTATTCAATATTCTGGTAAATCCATTTTATATTGTTCTTTACGGTTTCTTCTGGTGTGTCTGCCTTTAATTTATTGGCTAAATTTATGATGTCTTTGTTGTGGCAATCCACTGCTCCTTTGCAGAGCATGGAGTCAGTTGGATAATCTGTCCAGTTCATTGCATGGACTGATGGGATGATAAGCAGAAGAAGCAATATTGTTATTGTTGTTGTTTTCATAATTTTAATCTCTCCCCCGAAATTATAATTAATTCCACTGCCTCTGCAATCTTTTTCCCTTCTTTTGTTAATTCACACATCTGGCTTCTTCCTTGCTTTTTGATTGTTATCCACTCATTGCTTTTAAATTCAATTAGGCAGATGTGAGTATGGCAGTATGTTGCGTTTGCCTTTTTTGACAAATATGATATTGATACTGGTTCTTTTTCTTCTTGGAGAATTAATATGATGTTTTTTGGGACTCTCTTCAATAGAATGTTTGTTGTTTCCATAGTCATTTAATTATATATGATTTAATGGAAGTTAATCTTTATAAAGTTGTTTTGTCGAATAAAACCCATCATTTTGACTTCCTGTCAAATTTCATAATCATTTCTTTTTTGCATTCTTTCTCAATGCCTCCATTATCAATTGAAATACATGAACTATCTCTGGGTCATTATTTTCTGGATTTTTCAGGTCTAATGGGGGTGTCCACTCTTGACTTACACTTACATTATCTTCGTCTGCGGTTTCTATTGTTATTGTACACTTTTGTTTTATTACCATAATCATCATTTAATTCTCCTGCCTTTCTTCTTCCAGAGCAGATATATTATTATTTTTGTATACTGTTCTGTCCTTAAATTCTTCTGTCTTGCCTTTATTCCAGTTTTGAACTGGGCGGTAGTATCCTACGACTCTGCTATAGACTTCGCATGGCTGGCCGCATACATTTTCTTTTTTTGTTTCCATAATCATCTTCTTTTCCTCTTTTTAATCACTCTGCTTTTCTTCTTCCTGCGCTTGTTTCTTTTTGTGTTTTTCTTCTTGAATTTCTTATTTGATTTTGTTTTATTCATTCCGACTGCTTTTTTTAGGTCGAGCAGTATTTTGTCTATTCCATTCATTGTCTTTCCCATCATAATCGTGCTATTTAAGAGTTGCTTTGATACATCCTGCAATCCGCCAATTAGTTTCATGTGTTCTGACATTCCTGTGCCGAAGGTCTGCATGGTTTGATTAATGCCAGATAGGTTGGATGTCATGCTTTGGAGTGTTGCATTTATTCCCTGCACTTCATCGCTTGTCTTTTTTATGTCTACGTCATCGAATATTACATGAGAGATGTGCTTTTTGTATTTGATTACGTCTTCTTCTCCTTTAATTCTATGCACAAATTCTGCTTCATTTAAATTAACTAATTTGCCCCATCGGTCTCTTGTGCCAGAATTATCTATGATAAATCTTGTTTCTCCGTTTTCGTCTTTTAATTTTATTTGCGTAAATCCTGCCTTTAGACATTGCTTTGCCAGTTCGTTGTTTGAGATTGCGAAGTGTTGCGTTAAGATGTCGGCGGTTACTGCATTGTGCTTACCTAACTTAATATTAAACCATGACTCTATCTTTGCGATAAAAGAGTGCGTTAGGTCGTCCACTGCTTGATTGATTGCCTCTTCCGGTGTATGCGCAAAGTATTCTCCGGTTAGCCTTACAATAAGAGATTTGCTTGTGGTTCTTAGTTGGACTTCAGTGGATTTATAGAATGTTTGATACCAGTTTGTCATCCCTCTGGATTTTATGTTTTTTTCACTGAATATATTTAACTTTATGAGCTTGTTGTTAATTTGAATTAGTTTTTTTTGAGTTATCATTAAGGGAAATCTGAAAGTTAAATTGTGCAGTCGAATTATGTTTTTTTGGTGTTTTAGTTGTTCGAGATTGTGAACCTTCGAGGACAGCCCGAGATATTTTTCGAGAGCCATTGAACCCTTAGAGGTTAGTTCATATAGGCAGATTTCTCCCTTGTTGTTTTTGCTGTTTTTGTTCACTTTGATATATCCTCTTTTTACCAGTACATCCCTGCGCTTGTATATATTACGCCTTGTGCAGTTTAATTCTTTGGCTATGCTCTTTGTTGAAAAATTGTCTGCAAAGTATTTTAGAAGTCGTCCATGTTCTTCGTTGAATATGAACTTATTCATAGAAATATACCCCTTCGTTGAACCTATGGTGTGAACCTATGGTACACACCTGTGAACCTATTAAATTTACTTTATATAACATAAAAATATTATACGATAAAATATATAAATATGATGGGGAAATGTTTAAAAAGATATAAATAATTTATTTTTACATTTTAAATATATGTCATTAGCCGACTTTGCTCCTAAACTAACATTTTTTCCGACTTTAGGAGCAGAATGCTTACAATATTAGGCATATAAAAAGTCCCCTGCTGAAGCAGTGGGGATGAATATATACCTAATATTGTAAAATTCGGTTAATTCTGTATTTTTGTTTTCTTCCATACTACCAATTTTCTAATTCAAATGTCTGATTCACTAACTGCTTTATGTCTTCGGCATTTAATTTTCCATCAATTTGGTTTTCATCAATCCAATCCTTAATATTCTGTGTCTTGTGTCTTATTATTTCCCAGTATTCAAAAGGGTAATTTTCTTCTTCCATAATCAAATTTTCCTCCAAATATACATAGGATTCTTCATGTTCTGCAAGATGTTCAATTGAATCAAATTATCTTTGCGCAATGTGATTAATCTGTTCTGCACTGTACTCCAAGTGAGATTAGGATAGTCATTGGGATATTCTTTTTTCAACTCCTCTAATATCATATTGGTTGTTTTTCCTGAATTGCTCAGGCATTTGGTTATTCTCAAAAAGAGAGTTATCCTGTAGTCTTTTTTTAGGTTTTTTTCTTCTATTGCCATACTTATTTTTTTATTGGAAAAGGCAGAATCAAACTGCCGAACTTTAGGTCATGAACCTAACGGGATGCCAACCTTCCATATTTTCTATATTATTTCAGTTTTCTCTTTAATTTTTTGAATCGATACCCTCCTCTACTTTGCATAACCATATCCCGCTCTTCTTCTGAAACTCTCATAATGATTGGATATTTTCTTCTGTTTTCCTCTGAACTTCTTGGAAAAAATTCCTTTTCAATTTCCTCAATTGAATGAAATGTCTTTTTGGATATCGGTTTCATTTTTACATGGATGTCGTGTTCGATGTCCTCCTCATTAATCAGTCTTTTTGTTAGTGTCTCTGTGATTATTCTGTCTGTTTCTTTTGCCATATTCATATAATTAATCAAATCCTTTCAAATATCCCATATATCAACAGAACCATAAGCAGGATTCCAAATAGCTGTGCCATTTGTGGCTCTTTTATGACTACAAATATTGTCATTAGTGCAATTAGAAGAAAATACATTATTTCTCCTGTTGTTAGTTTTCTCATATTCTCTCCCTTATGCATCCTGCTCTACAATCCTTCAATCCTCTTGCCTGTATGCAACGCCAGTATCCGTGCTCTGAAACACCGAGCATTGCGCCGTGTTTTTTGCAGTGTGGTATGCCATTGATTAATTCCACTAAGTGAAAGTCTGTGTTGCCGTCTGGTATTGTTCTTATTTTCCAATTTCTTTTAATTTTCTTCTTATCAGCCATATCAATCTTTCCCAAAATTCTTTTATATTATTTCCACCTCAATTAATTTAATCAATTTTTCTTTCAATTTCTTTTTTTCTTCATCGAAAAAAGGTTTGGCTATTCTGTAGGCATTTCTCTCTGCTCCTGTGTGATTGCATACGCCGATTCTTTCTTTACAGATGCAACAGTATTTTTCAGGATGTTTGGCTTTGTCTGCATCCCTCTTTTTTGCTTCTTCCGGTGTGAGCATCACCTTATTGACTTTGGTTAGTTTGGATAGCCGGAAGGTTGTTGTTTGTCTGTGAGTTGGATGGTTTTCGGGGTTGATTATTATCATGGAGACGGCAATGTCTTTTATTTTTCCGGCAAATGTTGATTCGTAGATATGCCTCACCTTTCCGAAGATTATTGGCTCATTGGGATAGTCTCTTTTTCTGAATTTGTAGGAAACCACATCTCCTATGTCTAATTTTGATTTCCTTTTAATTTTCATGCAATTTGGATGGACATATCTGTTTTTTGATAGGTCTTTGTCGTAGCAGTCGCCCATCGGTTTTCCGCAGATGTAGCAGGTTCTTTTTTCTTCCATATTATTTTTCTCTCAATTTCTCCTCTGAAATTTTTAATTCCTTAAATGCCTCTTCTTTCATGGCTTGATAGTTTTCGTTTAACTCTTCAAGTGTGTCGGCTCTTGCTGTTCTGTATTCTTCTACATCTACACTGCCGTATTGCACTGTCGGAACTTTTTTGGCAATCTTGAAAGAGGCAGAAAATTTAAATTCGGATGTTTTTGATTTGGAGTTTAAGATTAAATGTTTGTTTGATTCTTTTTGATTTTCTTCTTTCTCCACCTTTTTAATTGTCTGTTCCTGAGAGATAGGCAATGTTTGTATTTTAATTGAGTTGATTGTATCCTTGTGGTATAGCTTCTTTGAGATTATTATCCTTCCCTCTGGTTTTGGATAGTGCTTGATTAGGTGGTTGTTCACGGCTTCGGTTAGTTTGAAGAGTTTTACTGTGCCGTTGTTGTTGGTTAATAGCGTTTTGTTGTCTTTGTTGTGTTTTTTTATTGTTTCCATGTAATTTATACGCTAAAAAAACTTATAAAGGTTTCTATTTTGCCCCGAGCAAATTAAAAGAGTTTTTATTTTGTTTTATTCCTCTTTTTGCGTTTTCTGGTCTTGTGGTGGTTCATCTGGGCGATTTTGCGCTTTTTTCCGCAGGGCATAATCAAATTAAAATTCTTCCTCTAATTTTGTGTTTTATACAATAGGGTTTTAACCAATTATATGCTTTTAATTCATCATCAAATCGCTTGATTGTTTTATACCGTGAACCTTGCTTTATTTGTGCCCTATATGGCGGTAAATTGGTTTTATACGATTCTTCAGTTAGCATTGCGCCGAATTGTTTGCATAATCTAAAAAATTCTTTATTATGGAGAGGATGTCCGAGATGTATTACTTCATGCCGGATTAGGGCTAAAAGTTTGGCTCTGTTGTAATTCAAAGTTCTTGGAGCGATATATAATGTGTGTTTTTTGGTCATGAAAATCATTGTATTTCCAATTGCTCTTGGTCTCTTCGCTCCACCTATGCTCATGGCGGCTCTTTTGTCTTCCACCACAACATAGTTCATTATTATGTAGTCGTCTACTTTCTTGCCCCATATTCGCCGGACTTCTTGTCGGAAGAGTTGCTTAACTTCGGATAATTTTGTTGGCATAATCAAATTATTTTTTGATTCCTATCTTTTTCATCCATTTGCCTACAAAGAAACCTATAAATACTATGATAATGCTCCAGAATACGAGGTAAGACACTGTGTTAAGGAATATCCACAAAGGAGAGTCGAAATAACCTATATTGGTTCTTTCAACCAAAGTATAGTAGTATATGTATGCTGACATTAACAAAGGAATCAAAAATAATATTCCTGTTATTATTATGTTGTTCTTTTTTCTTGCCATAATTATCACAATCTTTTAATTAGTCCTCTATCTGAACCCCAGTTACTGGCGTTGTAGATATATCCTTGTTCTATTAGTTTTTTTGTTGTATGTTTGCTCCATTTTTTGATGGCTATTAACATTGCTTTTCTTATGCGTGTTTCCATAATTATTTTATCCTCTTGGGTGGGCTTTCATGTATTTTATTGCGTATTTTATTGCTTGTTCTTTTGTTTTAAATGGTTTTATTGGCTTTTCGTAATCTATAGTTACTTTATTTTTCCTAATACCTATTATTCTATCTTTAATAGAACGATAGTAATAATGTTTTAAGCTATTACTATCAGCATATAAGTCTCTTTTCCATCCTTTAATTCTTCCCATTTTAATCACTTTACTACTCTTATTTAAATTAAAATTTTATAAAGATTTAGAATTATCACTCTTCAACATTCTCATCTGATTCCTTCATTCTGGCTAATGATTCTCTATTTAATCTATCATTTTCTCTTTCCTGCTTTCTTTGAGGCGCAGTCAGGCGTTCCCATATTTCTTTTTCAAACAGAATGTGCTTTTTTTCTCTGTCCCTATAGGTTGCATATAAATTAGCATATATATTAATCAAATCTTCATATAATGGAAACAATTGCACATGATGCATGTTTATCTTTTTCAATCTTCTTATTGATTTCTCTAAGTCTTCCAAACCTAATTGCTTGCCTATCGGATTCAATATTTTTGTCATCTCTTCATCTAATATGGAAAACTGCCCATCATAATAGTCTTTTAGTCTTTCATGGGACAAGAATTTTGTATTTTTCTGATTTTGCATATCTATTCTTATATCCAAATGCTTCAACTTTTCAGAAAAAGTATACCTCATTTTGTGCATTTCTTCAATAATCGGCAAGATATGTTCATTGTTCTTTAATATCTTTATAATTTGATTATTTGTCCATTCTATGTCTGTCATTCTTTCTGCGATTGCATCTACCTTTACACTTTCTGTGCTTATTGCTTTTGCTTCCGGCGGTTTTGTTTGAGCTGTGCTTCCCTCTTTTTCCGGCACTTTTTTTATGGTTACTATTTTAGGATTTAATGCATATAAGGGGCATTCTTTTTTGCTTATTATGTTGTTTACTTTGCTCTTCGTTAGAAATCCCTGCTGTTCCAATGCATATATGGCTTTCTTTACATTCTTTACTGACGTTCTCTTATTGAGTTCTATCCATATGTCTCCTGCCTGCACTCCAAATGGATGCGGTTTGTCATTTGCCAACACAACCAGTATGTCCTCCCTCAGATAAGTCTTATTTTGTATTGGATACAACAGAACAGGCATTTTATTGTAGGTCTTGATTTGCTTTTCTTTTCTTTGGATTATGTGAGTTGTTTTTAATGGGCTAATTTTGCTTGGTTGAATTGGTGCATTTGACGGCGGTTGTTCTTGCTGAGCGTCTAACTTATCCAGCAGTCTTTCTTTTTCCTCTTCTGTTATACCGCCAACCATGCTTTTTTATTCCTCCTCTTTGCTTTCTTCTTCAATTGGATTTGATTCCGGGTCGTCTTCTGTTTCTTCAGGGTATCTGCTTTGGAACTGTCCCGGTATTCTCCTTATAATATCTCTATTGTATTGCTCACTGCCTCTTATATTGCTGAGCGCATTTCCCATTTTCTTTGTTTCTTTGCCTATGAAATCATCTGCTTTGCTTTCCTCTGCCATTCGACTAAGTTTCATTTTCGCTTGATTTAATTCTATGTTCAATTCTTCTATTATTTTTTCAGCATCCCTTAATTCTCTGGATTCTTGGTCTTGATTGAGGTAGTTTCCGTTTCTGTCTTTTTGGTATTCGATTGTGCCATTCGCTAAAAGAATATTGAACATATCGCCCCTTAAATCTGTTTTTGGATTTACGTTCTCCAATATATCTCCATTTGAAAGCAATATGTCCCCATATTGAGTTCCTTTTTCTGTGGGCGTGCAGATTCCCTCTACATAATAGTTGCTTCCATCGACTCTTATTTTTGGGGGAAAGCAAAACCCTAATGGCATTGTGTTTGGCTTTTTGTTAAATTTATCCTTTTTATTCATATTAGTTGTCTAAATTCTCCTTTTTTTTGTAGAGCAACCCAAAATATAGCAGTATTGAGATAATTACTGTTGCGATTATTGTTCCTGCTGTAGCACCGAGCAGTGCCTCAATGTAATGAAAACCACTGTTGTCTTCTTCCATCATGCTTATATTGAGTTTCTGTTGCTCTATCATATAATCTTTTCTTTGCAGTTCATTTTCTATTATTCCATCCATGCATTGGTCTCTTTCCTGATAACATGCGGTTAGGTTTTCTGTTAGCTTTTCGTTTGTTCTTGTCAGTATTGCATTGTTGCCTTCTAACCCTTGAATTGTGTGGGGCATTCGTGAGCAGTTTTTTAGGAGAGAATTGTATTCTGATTCTCTTATGTATTTTTCTGTGCCCACCATAATTGATTCTGTGAAATTATATGCAGGAAGATTAATATTGCCTAAGTCCATTGAAAAACCAGCAGGTATCTTTCCATTAAGACATACTATGTGCATTTCTCCGTTTATGGTTTTATTGTAGCATTTTGTAACATTATCTAAAGTATAATCTGCCGATATGTCTATGTCCATCGGAACGGTGTATGTATCAGCATAGAAAGTTTTGGTGTCTTCGCATGATGGAGAAGAGGTAACTAACACTGCCTGAATTGTCCAGTTGCCTTTCGCCCATGCTTCTTTTACTATGAAGATGATGGAGGCATTGTTGGCGGTGGTTGTTACTGCGGTTGTTCCTTTGTTTTGATTAAGAGGGTCTATTAAGGTGAATACAATTGTGCCGGGCAATGAAGTGAATGCTGTTGCTATTAGTTCGTCTCCCGGAACGTAAGTTGTTTTATTGAGAGAGAGATTTAAAGAGCAGTCTGCAAATGAAACAGATGATAAAAACAAGATTGTCAGAATTAATGTTATTATGCTGTACTTCATTTCTTCTAATTCCTCCTCATCATAGGGTGGAAGAACATCATGTTATTCTGTGGCGGTGGCGATGTTCTTCTTACTGCTTTTCTTTTTTTCGGATACATCTCTCTGCGAGTTCGGTCTATGTCTTCCTGCGTTATGTTTACTTTTGATAGTCCTGTTAATCGTCTTTGTATAGTCATTCTTATGCATATCCTTCCGATTATTTCTTTGCACGCCTTGTTTTGTCTGACTATCTCTTTTAATACCCTTTTCTTGGCTATTACAGGATTCAAGTATTGTTCATAGTTTTTTGATTTAAATTTACAGAATGTCTTGGACAGCCATAAAGTTTTGTGGTTTTTCTGGAAGCCAAATTCAGCAGATAAGAGTATTGTTTTCATAATACGGGTATGGAAGGGGGTTATTGCCTATATTGTAGGCACTTCGTTATATTTGAACGATAAAAAACTTTATAAAGTTTTGTATATGTGCCTAAAACTCAATATTAGCGATATTTCGGCAAAATAAGGATTTTTTTGGTTAAAAACAAAAATACTTATCTTTTTCGGTTCTCGTGGCTGTATATCTGATGTGAGAAATAGGGGTTTTAGGCAAGTGAATTAGGTTTTAAGGGTTATTTTAAGAATGGGCTTATAATTGAAATTAAAGGGCAGAATGGGCTTGTTTTTGTTAAAGAAAAGGAGTTTGAGGGTTGTGGAGAAAATGAGGGCAGAATGGGCTTTGATTTGAAAATTAGGGGTTAGAATATGTGTTTTTGCTTTAACTATTTTCCAAACTAAGCAGTCCTTCAATCATAATCTGGCTTCTGCACAACATAGGATAAAATGGCGTTACTTTTCCATTACGGTCTATTAGGGCTAATTGTTTTGGGTGGGTCTCCATTACTTTCAAATTCATCAAGGCAATAATTCCTCTCTCATCAATTCCTTTTTCTTTAATTAATATTTTTGTTTCTTTGGCAGAGGGTATTGAAGTTATTATGTAATCTGATTGTTTTATCGCAATTGGGTCTATGGAATTAAAATTAGGCGTTATTCCCACTATGGATATATCCTTGAACCTCCATTGGTCGTATGCCTCTGTAATTATTTCTTTGGAGATGGGATTTCCCTGAGCAGGATATATTGTATTCATCTCTTCTATATATATCAGCATGTGTTTTTTTAATGCCGGAGTTTTGCTTCCTTCAATATGCCCTTCGTTGTTCAGGTATTCCTGTCTTGCATCGCTTATTTTTCTTAATATTATTGCAACGTATGCTGACACAACAGGGTTTTTTTTGGTTCGCAATCCTGTAACAAAGTCGATTAGCTTTCCCTTGTTGAGCAATTTAATTATATCCGGTTGCTTGGCATATATTTTTTTACCTGTTTTTGGGTCGGTTCTAATAGAATACTCATTTATTCTTCCTATGGCTGTTGAAGATACAAGCGCATTAAAACTACGCTGTAGAACATCGTTTGGATTTCCTGCGCATTTCCTCTTTATTAGTTCCTCCAATTCTCCAATTTCCGGCAGAGTTATGTCTTTGCTTTCTATAAGTCTTGCGAGTGATTTCTCTCCATATAGTTTCCTTTTATGTTCACTGGCAATTGTATCCAATTTTGAGCGTGCAGAAACAGACTCCTGTGCATTTGACATCATCCAAGATAAATCGCCGTATGTCATTTCATTTGTATTGAGCATAAGTATATGCTCTTTTTTTCCCAATTCATCTATATTTATCTTTGTTGCTTTTATGCACTCTGCATGAGATGGGACTACCTTCACCATATTTGAATGACCGTAAGGCTTTAATCCTCTGTCCCTAAAATACTGCCTTCTTTTATTTGGAAATCTATGTATCCAACATTCTCCTTTTGGGTCTATGAAAAGTATGCCTATGCCCGGATGGTTTTCTTCTTTGTATAAGGCTAAAGCATCTGCTATATTGAAAGCCACTACTGATTTGCCATCTCCTCTTTTTCCCCCACCTATAAGAAATGAGATAGATTTGCCGTTATATGGCACAGAAACTATGTTTTTTGTATCATGCCTGCCTCTATATCCCAGTATAATTTTTCCTTTTGTAGAAATTTTGTTGATTTTAGCGGAAGAGGTTGCTGGCTTAAAAGCAGGATTTGGGTGGTAGCGGTACATTATTCTTCTGAGTTGTTCGTGGGGATTGGGCATATACCTTTATACGATAAAAAAATATATAAATGTATGTGGTGAACTTATATCAATTTGAAAGCAAGCCACTGAAAAAAAGCATTCACAAAAAGAATTGAAAATAACATGCCAAATATTATTAGAGCAACCAAAAAAGGACTTCCATGCAAAATATAAGCCATTGTGAAAGAAAATATTGCCAGTGAAAAAAGGATTATAGTGTCTCTTTTTAGTTTTTCTTCAGTTTCCATTATCTGTTAATCATTTCCAACACCAAACCCCAAAATTCAGCCAATCTAATCTTAATAGAATTAATTAACCTTTGGGTAAAGCTTTCTATATCTGGCTCTGGGAGGGGTACTGTCTTATGGCATATTCCATTTGTGCATCCAAAAGGGCAGTGTTCGGTCTGATAAGTTAATTTGTTGTCTTTGCACACACCCCCATAGTATCTTTCATCACCTATGCAGTAGTCCTTTGCCGGAATTTGTGTTATTATGCATGCTCCGTCTTTGCATGTGCTATTAAATAAGGTACTGCCTGTGCAGTAGTCCTCGCACACTTTACTTTTGTAGTCAATCTCTCCGTTTACGCAGTATCCGTTATAGTATGCCACATTATTCATGCAGTGAGATTTTGCCTTTGTTTCTGTGTACTGGCAGTTGCCATCCACACATTTTCCATTAGTGTATTTTACTGTGCCTGCACAATAGTCTTCGCATGTGATTTTATAGCAGGGGTCTGCTTTGCAGTGCCATTTTGTGTAATCTCCTGTCTTGTCGCACAGCATGCCAGTTCCGCAGTCTTCATTTGTGCAACATTTTAGGATATAGTCATTGCCTAATTTAATGGTGTAGTATACATAGCCCCAAGAATATACCCAATAGCCTCCGCATGAGTCGTAGTCATAGTCATGGCATAATAAGATGATTGACTTGTCTTTTACATTGCCCACCTTATTTGATACTGTAAAATATCCCTCTAAAGATGGCGATTGAGTTGCCGAGCATCCGTCTTTGTTGCAGTATGGCTTTGATGCTCCTAAAAGATTATATGATTTGTCGCCTACACACTTGTATTTAATTTTATATTCATCTAAAACATACCAGCCTAAGTTGGGGCAGTATTTTCTTTCAGGAAGTGAGTATGCTTGCTTTGCGAGGTATTGGGCTAAGGCACAATTCATTTTATATCCACCTTCTGCCTGCCAACATTTGTCGTATCCTCCTATAGAACATGCACCACCAGAAAATAATCCCCAGTAAGGGTAGATTGATTCCGCTCCGTCTGAGTGTCCGCTACCGCTCCCTCTTGTTGAAGTTTCTGCAAAGGTTGGAATTGTAAATAGGAGAAGGAGGACTAAAAGGGTTGCTATTGTTGTTGATTTCATAGTGATTCTTCTTCTTCTTTTAGCATTTGTGCCATGCCTCTTGCGTATCCTTGCGAGCGAGCATATAAATTCCAGTATCTATTAATTATATTCTGGTCTCTTTTGTATTCTTCTGGTCTGTTTCTCCTGTATCTTAAAATCTCATCCACTGACATTTTTGACTGCTTTTTCTCAATATCCATCATTCTTTTTTCTGCCAGTTTTAGTCTTTGGTCTATTGTTTTTTTTATCGGATTTCTTTTAATGACTCCTCTTCTGGTTATGTGCTTTGTTTTTGATATTTTCATAACATATCTCTACCGCAAATATCTATTTTTTCTAAATCCGCCTTCAAAAACACCCCATTTCAATCTTCCACCTGCTTGTGGAGTTATTTTTCTAACATTTATTCTCTGTCCGCCTTCTCTCAAACCTTTTGCCACACTTTTTGCTTGTGTTTTTGTTTCAAATGCATCGTATAAGGTATATTTTATTTTTTTTGCCATAATCACATTCCCCTCCCGCTTGTTATGCATTTCAATACAAATATCACAAATGAACCGATTAAAAATGCTCCTAAAAAGGTTATTGCATTGGTTAGGATTCCTTCAAATCCAAAAGGTATGTATCTTTCAATCTTGTCCATGAACTGCATTATTAGAACAATCAACACTCCTGTGAACAGGAGTACATATTGCTCTTTGCTTACTCTTGTTATTATCCCAAATATTATTCCGATTAATGCGCCTATCGGGAATATTATTGATGTGTCTATTATCATATTTATCACTTCTTTAAATTAGAGAAAAAGTTTATAAAGATTAACATTATATATTTTTATTCCTTAATTCCCTCATCAGTTGAACTACCCCTTCTCTGGTGAGGGTTTTTTCTGTTGATTTTCCTGCGTTGTATGGTGTTGCTATGGAGATGTATAATGGTTGGTTTGATTCTGTGGAGTTTATGATGATAGGATTGGAGACTATGCGTTTATTCCTACCAACTTTGTGGCTTCAAGTATATATCTTGTGTGCAACATTGCGAAAATAGCCATTGTTGTCATAGAAATAGTTAGAGAAATAAAGAATAATTGAATTGCCTGATTTTTTCTTTTAAAAAATTCCGAAATGAGCATAACCGGCAGTCCTACAAAAAGGATGACTGGGATGGAGTAGATAATCCATTCCAAGAGTATTTGCCTCAAAAGGTTTAAATTGAATATAACAAGATAAGAGAATGGCTGGTATATTAGTCCTGTAAAGAAGGCAAAGAAAGGAATTAGATAGAATGGAGGGGTTTCTGAACGCCAGAAGAAGTCTATTACTATACTTCCCAATAAGAGATATGATAATGCTTCGCCTATTTGGTTTTGTGCGGATAGAGTTATCTTTTCTGATATATTGAATAAGGCAACAATTATGTTTGCTCCGAGCAGTGCGCCTATGAACCCAATGGTTTGATATGGTTTTGTTACCATAATATTTTAGATATATTTTTTAGGTATGCCTTTGTTCCTCTCTTTTTGCCCCATCTTTTGCCAGCAGAAGGCATATAAATGTATTCTCCTCCTTTGTCAATATATATTTTTCGCCATCTTCCGAAAATATATATTTTTTCTGTACCCATATTATTTCTTTTTCTTTGGTTTAACTTTTCCCCCCAATTTCATTGGATGGGCTTTTATCAATTTTCGCTTTCCATTATATGTTCTGTAGTAGTCTCTGGTCATCACTGTTTTTGTTGTTCCTTTTGGATACCGGGCTACTTTCTTCATTTTTTTTCTTAATACTGGCACAATTAAAGTGTGGGCTGTATGAAAAGGTCTTAATCCTTTTCTTTTGGCGATTAAAAAGTTATTTCGCCTTTCTTTAATTACATTTATGTCTTTCTCTGATTTACCGAGTTGAATAATTTCGCCGTTTGTCTTTCTAATTAATAGTTTGTAGTATAACATATAATAAATAAAATAAAATAAAATTATTTAAAGGTTTACAATCGGTTTTTTCTGCTTTTGTCTGAACGGTTTACCCTGTGTTCATAGTATATTTTACCGCTTTTGCTCCTTCGCTTTCCCGGTGGCAATGCTATTCTTCGTCTGTCTTTAGAAATGCTGTGTTTCTTTACTCTCTTCTGGACGACTGAACGCTTTAGGACTTTTGGATGTGCAAATTTGGTTTTCTTTTTTGGCACACGCACTAATGTTCTTTTGCCCACTTTCTTTACCATCATCATTTTTTTCTTTCCATTTATTGTCCTTAACCGTTTTGTCCATTGAGATGTTATTTTCTTTTTTGCTTTTTTCTTTGGCATATTAATCACTACTCTAAACATACGGTAAAATTTATAAAGATTTAGTTTTTTTAATTTG
>Ga0164318_10001826_pt1 | contig 19285 bp, 15 predicted proteins | sample GuaBasSedimGuay9_FD_113734 | JGI IMG/M metagenome (GOLD analysis project Ga0164318, IMG submission 113734) | Subseafloor sediment microbial communities from Guaymas Basin, Gulf of California, Mexico - Guay9, Core 4571-4, 0-3 cm | ecosystem: Environmental > Aquatic > Marine > Hydrothermal vents... | reverse complement strand
TCAAGATCTTTTATTCAATTCTATCGGCAAAAAAGCTAATTGGCAATTATAAATTAATCAAGAATGGTTAAAATTTCTGTATGATCATTAAAAACTGCTATCGTATGTTCCCAGTGTGCTGAAATGCTTTTATCAATTGTTTTAACAGTCCATCCGTCGGATAGTATTTTCACGCCGTCTTTACCTGCGTTAATCATTGGTTCGATAGCAAGTATCATACCCGGTTTAAGTCTTGGATTAGGTCCGCTTCCGACATAATTCGGTATTTGAGGCTCTTCATGGGGAGAATATCCTACTCCGTGGCCGCAGAAATCTCTGACGACTCCATATCCAAACTTTTTTGCATGAGTAAAAACGGCTCTGGAAATGTCATTAATTCGGTTTCCCGCTCTCGCCTGCTCGATTCCCAGCATGAGCGCTTCTTTGGTAACAGAAACAAGTTTCTCAGCTTCTCGGGAACCTTCTCCCACAATATACGTAACAGCAGAATCACTGAAAAAACCTTTCAGGTTGATACCAAGATCCAGACTTACAACATCACCGGTTTTAAGTTTTGTTTTATCAGGAATTCCGTGAATGACAACATCATTCACGGAAGTACACAATGTGGCTGGATATCCCATATAATTCAGAAAAGCAGGTTTACCACCGTTCTTTACGATGAAATCATATGCAAACTTGTCAAGTTCTTCTGTAGTAATACCTTCACAGACAATAGTACCGAGCTCTTTATGGGTTAAAGCAAGAAGTTTACAGGATTCTCTAATTCTATCAATCTCTTCGTTAGTTTTTAATTTAATCATAATGTGAGGACTTTACCACTTTTCCTATTCAGATTCAAGTTTATCAAGGAGAAGTACTGCTCTTATATTCGTATTATCCAATCCCAGTGCATATTTTAATTCTTTTACTGCCCTTTTTTTATTACCGGAAATGGCCAGGACATCAGCAAGAGACGTACGGATCATGGATTTTTCTTTATCTGTAACATTCTTTTCGCAGTTTTGAAACATTTCAATTGATTTGAGGTAATTTTTCTTGATCTTGTACAAGATCCCAAGGTCATAGAGTATTTCCCAGGATTTTTCGGTTTGATAGGCTTTTTTTAATAGTTCAATGCTTTCTGTGTATTCTTTTTTCCGGGTAAGTAAAAGCCCCTTGTAGAATTTTTCCCAATCTGCAAATTCCCTTTTTGCTTCAATTTCATCTAAATAGTCTTCGAGCAGCGTTAAATTCCCGGTTTTAAATAAAAACATGCAGTAGTACCTGCCTATATGAGCATCTTCCGGATTCTGCAGCAGTATCTCCTGCATTCCGGCAATGAGTCTATCCGGTTCAACAGCACCGTTCAAACTCAAAGACAAAAGTTTTAAAACCGGATTGCTGCTGCCGTACTTTTTAATAAAATCTGCAGCACGTTCTTTATAACCGAAGTAAACATTATATGATACATAACTCTCGGCGAATAAATGATCCTCCCCGAAAGGCTCTACTCCCTTTTCCAGAATACTATTCAAATCGGGATCATTTAATTTTTTACCTGCCCAGGCAAGGTTAATGTACGGAAGAGGAGAATACCCTGGATTATTATTTATCAAAAGTACTAACAATTTTACAGCATTTTTATAATCGCAAATATGTATAAGAAGTTCAGCCTTTAAAATTTGTATATCTTCAATACTAAATCCCAGGTCATACGTGTTTAGTATTTTAAGTGCATCGGAATATCTGCCGCTCTCAAAGGCCGCATGAAAAAGAAGGTTTTTTTTTGCATTGTAATCTTCGGGCAGGTCTTTAATAAAGTTGTAAGCTGATTCTGGATGATATTCAGACATGGCAATCAAAGCTGCGTCTGCAACGAAACCGTAGTCTCCTGTTTTATGAGCAAATTGATTAAAACTGAGATAATCACGGTTCATTATCCCGTTTCCGGTTACTAATTGAGCTTCTTCCTGCAGCGACTTAAATTCATCTTTGAAGTCTGAATTCTCAATAATCTGCAAGGCTGTTTTGCCTTTCCCGTTCCGGATAAGTGCAAATGTATATACTGCAAAAAGATCGCTGTCTTTGGGGTAACGGTCTTTGTATTTCTTTGCAGCTTTTTCCAGTAATGCGAAATCATCTGATTGCTCACAAAACATAAAGATCATTTTTAAAAATTGCTTTGCAGCAGGCAACGGAACTTTTACGGCAATAATCTTTTTATACGAGTTCCTGAAAGAATAGGTATCCCCTTTTTCAAGAGACTCTTCAAGATTTTTAAAAGATGTATTAATACGTGCTTTGCGGCTTAGACTGAGACGGTAAAAATAAAAAGAGCCTGCTGAAGCAACACAAACAAATATAACAACAATTACTATCGTTATTTTTTTACGCATTGTCATTAATTTTCTTTTTTATTCCGTCAAGGACTCCGTTTATAAACTTGTAAGACTGGTCGCTGCCGAATTCCTTTGCAATATCCACAGCTTCATTTATGGTAATTCCGGCGGGTATGTTTCTCTGGAAAAGAAGTGAATAGACACTTATCCGCAGTATGGCAAGCTCAACTTTGGATAACCTGCTGAAGTCCCAATGAACAAGATTTTCTTTTATGGCTGAATCAATTTTTTCCATATTTTCCAGTGTTCCTTTTACCAGGAGTTTGGAAAAATCCATGGTGACCGAATCGAATTTTGACCGATACTCATCATCAATCCATTCCATATCAAGTAATTCATCACTACTTAGAGAATTAAACTCCAAACCAAAGATAGTCTGAAAAGCAATGATACGTCCGTTTCTTCGGGAACTCATCGTACTCCTGTATTTTCTATCTTTAGAAAATTGTAATTTCCGCTTCGCTTTTAAGCTCTGTTATTACTTCTGCAAGAGCCTTCTTCAGCGCAGCTTGTTCTCTTTCCTGAAAAATTCCTGTTTTAAGGAAATCATGAACAGTTAAACTGTTGCCGGGATTTACAGGATCATTCAATGCAAGAACCTTGGGGGCTCTTTTCTCGGTTACTTTGACAATATGATAACCAGTATTTGAACTAAGAACTGGAGAAATTTCATTTACCTTTAAATCAAAGAGCTTGTTAAAAAAGTTATCTCCGAGACTGGCTCTCAAGTTTTTATCATCTCTTCTTATATAGCCGATATCTCCGCCTCTGTATTTTGCTTTTTCATCTGTCGAATACTTGAGAACCGCATCGTCAAAGCTGATTTCACCATTTTTAAGTTTTCTGTAGGCTTCATCTATTTTTGCCTTCGCGGCTGTCTTTTCCTGATTATTCTTGTTCAGAGTACTTATAAAAACCATGCTTGCCCTTACATATTCAGGGCTCACAAATTTTGTTGCATTGTCCTGATATCTTCTCTCAATCTCCTTTTCAGTCGGAGGTTTGACGGAAGTAAAAATATTTTTCTTTTTTTGTGTTACATACGTTTGCTTAATTATCTGTTCTTTCAAATTCTTTAGATATTCATCCCATGACATGTCTGTCTGTTTCTGTACGATCCCTTTAAACTGTTCAAGCGTAATCTTTCTTCGCACCTGAGCTTCAACACTTTTCATTTGGGCTTCAATTACCTTCTGGATATCTGCACCGGAGACATTCACCCCATCACGCTCAGCAGCCTGAAGCAGCAGTTTTGATGAAATAATGTTTTCAAGCATATCTTTTTTTGATATTTTCTGCTGAGGCAGTCCGTTTATGGCAAGCTGCTTGTTATAAGCATCAATTTCCTGCTGAACCTGAGTAGATGTAATCATTTCAGGTTTGATAAGATTAACAGTGGCAACAGTTTCGCTTAAAACATCAGCATAAAGTGTGGTAATTACGGTTAAAAACAACAAAACAAAAAGATTTCTTTTCAAAATATCACCCCGGATTACTTGATTATATGTAGTTTTCTACCAATATATTCCGCATCTGCAGAACTTCCGATTACATCAGATTTTTTAAGGTACAACCCCTCTTTTTCCATTAAACTCATTAGCAGCGATAGGGTTTTTTGAGATCTTATTCCGTTTTTTACGGTAAATGCGTATGCTCTTTTTCCGGAAACAAGTCCGAGGCCCTTAATAACTTTGTCCACTCTTTCGGGTAGTTTCGAAGAAAAAAAAGCTCTGCTTTCAGCTCCAAGACAGATATAATCGTAAAAAGATACTTTTTTATTTTCTAGAGAAAAACCGTTTATGATATCCACCTGTATCCCCTGCTTCTCGATACCGGAACCAAGGGACACAGCAATATCTTTCAAAGTTTTTGAGGAATTATCTTTCGGGAAATATATTAATCCAACTCTCATAATTAACCTTTTATAAAGTTTCCCGGAAAACCAAACCGTGTTCTAGTTTCCATCAGAGGTAGTATCTCCGCCTTGAGCGTCCACAGGCTGGTTCCACCATTCTGCATTGGTATCTGATGTCTGTTCCCGTGCAACACCTAGGACATCTCCTTTTTCCGGGGTTCGGTTTACCCATGTCAGCCCAAAAGAACTGATAAGGAAAACAGCCGCGATAATTGATGTCGTCTTTGTGAGGATATTGCCTGATCGGGAACCGAAAGTAGATGAACTACCTCCTCCGAAAATACCCCCGAGACCTTCTCCCTGTTCATCTTGAAGCATAACAATAATAATAAGAAGAATTGCACTAATGATGAATATTACAAGTAATATTCCTCCGATAATTGCCATTAAAAAACTCCTAAATCTATTTATTAAAATCCATTATTGGAACAAAAGTTTCCGCCTTTAAAGCAGCCCCGCCAACTAATGCACCGTCAATATCTTCCTGGGCCATCAGAGTAACTACATTCCCGGGTTTAACAGATCCGCCATACTGAATAATCAGTTCAGAGGCTTCTTTTTCTCCGTAAATAGCTTTTACCTCATTACGTATAAACAGGTGAATAGCCTGAGCATCTTCCGGGCTTGCAGTTTTGCCGGTTCCTATTGCCCATACAGGCTCATAGGCAACGACCACTTTAGCAATATCTGCTGGCGAGACATCTTTGAGTCCCTCTACCAGCTGTTTCTTAACAACTGCTTCCGCATTGCCGGATTCCCGCTCTTCGAGGGTTTCTCCGACGCATAATATAACATCAAGCCCATGGTGTAAAGCTAGTTTGACCTTGGTATTGATTATTTCGTTGGATTCTCCGTAAATATGGCGTCTTTCCGAATGACCGAGGATAACAGCATTGACATCAAGATCCTTTAGCATAAGTACTGATATCTCCCCCGTATGTGCTCCGCTTTCAACGGAGGCCATATTCTGAGCACCAAGAAGCAATTCAGTTCCTTTAACTATTTTTGAAACTTCAGAAAGCGATGTAAAGGGAGGAGCAATAAGGACTTTGTTCTTAAAGCTTCCAGCATCAAGCAGCTCACGAGCAAGTTTTACAGATTCTCCGACAGTATTATTCATTTTCCAATTACCGGCTATAAACGGTTTTCTCATTTATTTCTCCTCTAATGCTGCAATTCCTGGCAGCGTTTTCCCTTCAAGATATTCAAGAGAGGCTCCTCCGCCTGTTGAAACGTGATCGATCTTATCGGCAAATCCGAACTTGTTTACCGCAGCGACAGAATCACCGCCTCCGACAACTGTCGTCCCACTGCATTCGGCAACACTTTCAGCAATCGCAATCGTTCCTTTTGAAAAAGTCTCAAACTCAAAAACTCCCATCGGACCATTCCATACGAGTGATTTTGCTTTCTTGATAACATTCTTGAATAATGTAACAGTTTTTGGTCCTATATCCATACCCATCAAGTTGTCCGGTATGTCAGTACTTTCAACAATAACAGCATCAGCATCGGCAGAAAATTCTTCAGCACCTATGTGATCCACCGGCAGCAGGATCTCAACTCCCCTTTCTTCAGCTTTTTTAAGAACTTCCTTTGCAGTCTCGACGAAATCTGATTCAAAAAGAGACTTACCGATAGTATAACCCTGTACTTTAAGAAATGTGTATGCCATTCCTCCGGCTATAATGAGGGTAGTCGATCTGTTCAGAAGGGACTCAAGCACACCAATTTTTGAAGAAACCTTTGCTCCCCCTACGATTGCAACAAAAGGTTTTTCAGGATTTGAAAGTAGAGGTTCAAAAAACCTGACCTCCTTCTCAATAAGAAATCCGCCTGCTGAGGGAAGAAAGTGGGTAATGCCTTCTGTTGAAGCATGAGCTCTGTGAGCAGTACCGAAAGCATCGTTAATAAAAACATCGCCGTTCGTTGCCAACTCTTCAGCAAAGGAACTCACATTCTTGGTCTCTTCTGAATGAAACCTCAGGTTTTCAAGCAGGATTACATCTCCAGGAGCTGAGGAGCTTATAACGGCTTTAACTTCAGGTCCTACACAATCGGGAGCCATAGTTACCTTTTTGCCAAGAAGCTCTTCAAGTTTTGGCTTTACCTGTTGAAGACTGAACTCTTTTTTTACTTCACCCTTGGGCCTTCCAAGATGACTCATTAAAATGAGAGTAGTGTCTTTCTGCCCGAGAATGTACTGTAAAGTAGGCAGTGCAGCCCTTATTCGTGTGTCATCAGTCACTACACCGTCTTTCAGGGGGACATTGAAGTCCACCCTGACAAGACATTTCTTCCCTGTTAACTCTATATCCTTAACAGTTCTAATTTTCATTATTACGCATCCTATTTTGTTATAAATTCAGCCAGGTCAACAACACGGTTTGAATAACCCCATTCGTTATCGTACCATGAAAGAACCTTGAAAAATCCTTTTCCAATCTTCATTGTGGAGAGAGCATCAAAGATTGAAGAATGTGTGTTGCCGATAATATCGTTTGAAACAATGGGATCTTCGGTATATTCAAGAATACCTTTCATGGGGCCATCAGCTGCTGCTTTCAGTGCCGCATTGAGTTCTTCAACAGAAGGATCCTTTTCGAGTTTTATGGTAAGATCCACAATTGAACCTGTGGGGGTCGGAACCCTCATTGCAATTCCATTCAGTTTACCGTCAATTTCAGGAATAACAAGGCCAATTGCCTTGGCAGCTCCCGTAGATGTTGGAATTATTGATTTTGCAGCAGCCCTGGCTCTTCTTAAGTCACTATGAGGTGCGTCATGGAGTCTCTGGTCGCTTGTGTATGAGTGAACAGTTGTCATAAGACCTTCTACAATACCAAAGTTATCGTTGATTACTTTGGATATTGGTGCAAGACAGTTTGTCGTACAGGAAGCATTGGAAACTGCAAGTTCTCCGTTATAGTCTTTATCATTTACCCCAAGAACAATTGTACTATCTACGGTATCTTTTGCAGGAACAGTAAGAATTACCTTTTTTGCTCCGGCTTCTATATGATCCTTGTATCCGCCCTTGGGGCCGGCTGCAGTTCTAAAAATACCGGTCGATTCGATAGCAACATCTACACCAAGTTCTTTCCATGGCAGATTTTTTGGTTCCCTTTCCGAAGTGACCTTAATCTTTTTACCATCGACAATGATGGCTCCATCAGCTGATGCAACTGAATATTTCAATACCCCGTAATTTGAGTCATACTTAAGCAGGTGAGCGAGTGTTTTTGGGTCTGTAATATCGTTAATAGCTACAATTTCAATATCCTTTCTCTCGAAAGCAACCTTAAACACACTTCTACCGATTCTTCCAAATCCATTAATCGCAATTTTCATTCTATCCTCCATATCTTTTATGGTCTTTTTATTTAAGGAAACTATATGATATATGTTTGCTCAATGTCAATCAATCACGGTATTGCAAGAATTGTTTTATACAGTTTAGATGGAGAATTATTTGTTGATTTAATTTTATTTTTTTCGTTTTGTATTTTTTCCTCTGTATTTTTCACAAAAACAAAATCTCCAGGTGCAATCAGATCAAAAAAATCATACTTCTTTACTGTACCTTCAGAAACAAGATCATCAACATTGTCAACAGTTATCTCTCCTATTATATTTTCCATATCTATCCGGAAATTGAAGTTTTTATCAACTGTCAGCCTGTCCTGAGGTTTGGTTATGTAAAATACAGTACCCTTTTCAACATTCTCTGCAGCACCTATATCCAGGAGAACCCTGTCAAATTTTCTTTGAATAATGGTACCCCGAAGAGGAATTAAATCTTCAATAGTACTTCCGGTCATGGCCATTGCACTGGAAATTCTCCTGTTCCCGGTCCTGAAAACGGTAAACGTCTTGATTAATGTTCCGGTAGAGCTTATGTAAATCTTAACATCAACCCTGAAGCTGTCTCTGCTTAATTCGGGGATAACCTGGATAAAATAATCAGTTCCATTACGTCTGGCCATATTGAATGCCTGTGAAAAATTATCTGTTTCAATGTTGTTAAATACATCAATCCTTTCATTGCCTTTTAAAATGTTGCTAAGATATCTGTTTATATAAAACCCTGAATTGTAGTATTTCCGGGAAAAATCTTCATGCAGTCCAAAAAGCATAATTTTAAAAAGCGGTTTTTCAATCTCGAACTGGTTTACTCCCCATCTGGTAGAAACGTTATCCTGAAGTATGCTTTCATATATCTCTATCTTATCCGTAATATCGGTTCCGGGATTACCATTTTTTGCTATCTCTTTTAGTATTGAGAGATACTTTGCCTTGAATCCCTCTGTTTTTAATAGATTGGCGTAAAGCAGCCACCCCTTATGAGAATGGGGATCGATGTACAAGGCTCTCCGGTATTCAAATTTAGCTTTTTTAAGATAGTTGAGTTCCTCGTATCCCTTTCCTGTTTCAAGATGGTAGTCAGCATATTTGCGTCTCACCGGATTGTCAGGATCAGTATTGTCTACAATGAAGTCCTCAAAAGCTATCCGGACAAGTTCATCATCCGGTGATAAACTCAGTCCTATGGAATAGCTTCGCAAAGCATCATTGTTTTGGCCCTTCAACCGGTATACTTCTCCGAGTATATACCAAATAAGCGGTTGGTTTCTGTTGTCTTTTAACACACGATTAAGCTGTTCGGCTGCTTCCCCGTATCTGCCGCTTTCCATATAAAGTCTTGTGAGCAGGAGAACAGCCTCTGTATTTTCCTGATTTAACGAAACTGCGTTTAAAGTATGAGGTTCTACTCTTTCAAAGTTTCCCTCGAGAAGAAAATGTACGGCTGCAGTATATTGCACCATGGAATCTTCGGGAAAAAGTCTTAAAGCTTTTTCGACATACTCTTCCGCTTCGCTATACTGTTTTTGATTGTCCAATACAAGAATTAAAGAGAGGAGAGATCTTCTATCTTCGGGAGAGTGTTTGATAATTGTATTGTAGATATTAATTGCACTGAGGATATTCCCTTCAGCAATATATAGTTCCGCCACAGCTGTTTTGGCTTCGTTATTATTGGGTTCCTGTATCAGTACAGCATTAAAATTTTCATTAGCTTCTTTAAACTTCCCCAGAGCTGTAAATATCCGTCCTTCCAGTATTTTTAGCGTCACAGAATATTTGTCCAGTTTTCTTGCTTTGCTTACATAATCTTCAGCCGTTTTATATTCAGATAGTTTCAAATATGTTTCAGCAATACCGTACAGGGCGTCAACAAAAAAAGGATTCTTCTGTAAAGCAGTTTTGTAGTATTCGATGGCAGAATAATAGTGCTCCCGGGAATACTCGTTTAGGGCAGTATGTAAAAGATCAATTGCAGTATTGGGTTCACTGAAGGAATGAAAAACTACAGTGAACAGCAAATATAAAAGAAAGAATCTTTTATTCTTCACCTTCATTCCCTTTAATAACAAGTTTTACCGTCTTGATCTTATGTCCATCCATATCCTGAACAATAAAATCGATATCTTTGTAACTGACTTTTTCATATCGAACCGGAATTTTTCCGAACAAATCAAAAACAAATCCTCCCAGGGTATCAAAATCGGAATCCGGCAGGTCCAGGGAGAGCTGTTCGTTCAGGTCTTCAATATTTACTCTCCCTTCACAACGGTAAACATTTTCCTTTATTTTAAGGATATCTTCCTCTTCGTTGTCAAACTCATCCTGGATATCTCCGACTATCTCTTCTATGATATCTTCCATACACACTATGCCGGATACACCGCCGTATTCATCAACAGATACAGCAATATGAACATGTCTTCTCTTGAATTCTTTTAAAAGAGAATCGAGCTTTTTACTTTCCGGAACAAAGTAGGGTCTTCTCAGGATTTTTTCAATCTCCACGTTTTCAGATCTGTTTAAATATTTCAACATATCCTTTGCATACAGAACACCGACTACATTATCCATAGTCTCTTTGTAAACAGGGAATCGTGAATGTCCGCAGCTTACTATCGCATCAACCATTTCATCAACAGGAGTATCAATTGAAAGGAATACTACATCAATTCTCGGAACCATTACCTCTCTTACTGTCGTATCTGAAAGTTCAACAATTCCTTTGATCATATCTTTAGTTTCAAAGTTAAGATTCTCCATTGAAGAATCGTCAATTTCTTTTTTAGAAAATAATTTGCCAAAAAAACCTTCAGGTTTCAAAATAATCTTTCTCCCTTTAATGAAAGCAGGATATTTTCCTGCTTAATCAACATTGGTTCGAATGAATCATTTGTTTCATGATCCATTCCGGATAAATGCAGGATACCGTGAACAATTACTCTTCGCAACTCCTCTTCTACATCAACATCAAAATACTCGGCATTTCTCCTGACCGCTTCCATGGAAATAACAATATCACCTGCATAAAATATTCTATCGGCTTCCGTCGGAAATCCATTTTCCTGGCAGAAAGAAAGCACATCAGTTGCTTCATTTTTGTTCCGATAAATTTTATTCAACTCTTTTATAAACTCATCAGTGGTAAATACGAGCGAAACTTCCCAATTGCTTTTCCCTAGGTAGTTTATCACTTTTCCGGCATAAAATACAACTTTTTCTTCCCGGGGTAAAGGTTCTGCACCCTGATATGATATCTCAACACTATTCACTGCTTATCTTCCTCTAATTTCGGATACTCTATTCTTGAATGGAAATGTCCGGCGAGGATTTGAATGAAACTGTTTTTTATTTTTAATAGCTCCTTAAACGTCAATCCGCAGTTTATCAGCTGACCATTTTCAAGTTTTTCAATGATTATACCCCAAATATATTTGTCCAGTTTTGCTATTGTCGGTTTCTTTAATACTCTGGAAGCAGCTTCCACACTATCTGCGAGCATTACAATTCCGGCTTCTTTGCTTTCAGGAGGAGTGCTGTTGTAGGAATAGTCCTCCCTTGAAATCTTTTTACTATGCTCTTTTTTGACAGCCTCGGCATAGAAGTAGTTTATGACTCCGCTGCCATGATGCTGCGCAATAATATCTATTATTTCAGGGGGCAGTCCCATCTCTTTTCCCCGTTCTATCCCGATCTTCACATGAGATTTAATAACTGCAACAGAAAGACTGGGTTTCAGATCATCGTGTTTGTTATCTCCTTTCTGGTTTTCAATGAAGTATTCAGGCTGATCTATTTTTCCGATGTCATGATAGTAGGCCCCTACCCTTGCCAGTAATGCATTTGCACCGATATCCCTGGCTGCAGATTCAGCCAGATTAGCAACACTCATTGAATGGCCGTAGGTGCCTGGAGCAAGGGTTATCATCCTTTTGAATATAGGCATGCTCATATCAGAAAGTTCCACAAGTCTGAAAGCTGTAGGAAGATTCATTATGTGTTCCAAAACCGGAAGCATGGAAAGATTCAGTATACTACAGAGTACTGCATTTAAAACGCCTATTCCAGCCATCTTTAAAAACCAGCTGTAATCACGATTCATATATAAAGTAATAATCAGTATTACAACAATATTAACACCGGTTAGATAACTTGCAGCCTTTATCAAGTCAATTCTTTTCTCAGATTTTCTTACAAAATATGCTCCTGCAAAACCGGAAATCAAAGTAAAGAGGAATCCGTAGATTGAAGTTGAAGGAAAAAGAAGAAGAAACAATGCAAGCATCAGAGCAAATAATCCTCCGGTAGTAAATCCGACAGTCACCGAAAGGGACATGGAAAACAGTGCAGCAGGGATAATAAAAGAGAGTTCAATGTCGTTTAGAATATTTGTAAAATATACTGCTGCAGTTGTAATAAGCATAAATGCAAACAAAAAGATCAATATGAGCACAATAAACTGATTTTTTCTTTTTTTGTTTTTTAGTGCAGGAAAAATCAAAAAGTAACCGGCTCCATAAAGCATAAGAAGATACATAAAGCTGGCTGCAGACTGAGACAGTCTGTTCACAGCAGGAGATGTATTCAATGCTTTTGCCATCATGAGCTGCTTTTCGGTTACCAGAGTTCCTTTTGTAATAATTTTATCACCGCTCTTTATAGTTACTGTAACAGGTTCAACCTCTTTTATTGCCGTTTCTACTGCCATGGCAGTTTGAATTGAATCGAAATAGACATCTTCATCGATAAAATTTCTAATCAAAAGATGGATCGCGTACTTTTCCTTCTCCGGAAAATTTTTATAGATAAGATTATTTTCAATAACTTTATCTATTGAAGACATGGTTATAATGCTGCTCACATCATGGTCTTTGAATTCTTTGTTCCCCAAATTCCATCTCCATATGGTGATCTTTCCTTCATGATCTATCGTTTCATTTTCCGGCATTCGGACAATGCCCTTAAGCAGCATGGAGTCGAGAATTTTGAGAACCGCCGGAATAACAATTGCCGGATCTACCTTAGTCATTAAGAAGTCGAGTTCAATGGAGCTCACTTTGGGAAGATATTCCTTTAGATCATCAAGGCTGCCATCCTTTTTTTTCAATATCAAAGTGTATTTTTCTGAAAACTCTTCGAATTTTTTATTTATCTCCAGAACCTTCTGATCATCGAACATAAAGATTTTGTGTACACCGGCAATCTTTTCCTGAATCCTCTTTTCCGTTGTCTTTTCGTCAATGAAGGTAAAATTTCTATCTGCAACAAGGTCTCTCGGAGCTTTTTCGCCGACATTAAAACCGCTTAACCTGAGAATATTGAATATATTGCCTGAATATGTTCCATACACGATAACGCCGAAGGTGAGGATAAAGGATATTAGTACAAGAATGGTTATATTCCTGTTTTCAGTAAATAAAACTGAAAAAAAACCGGAAACCCGTTTGTTAATTTTTTGTCTTTTCTTCTCTTTCATATGCATCCACGATACTTTTAACGAGCGGGTTCCTCACAACATCTTTGGAAGTAAAAAAAGTAAAATGGATACCTTCTATCCCTTTTAAGATTTCCATAGCGTTCACCAGCCCGGATTCTGTTCTTTTTGGCAGATCAATCTGTGTAATATCACCTGTTATAATCGCCTTTGAACCTTCTCCCAGTCTTGTTAGAAACATTTTCATTTGTTCTTTTGTTGTATTCTGTGCTTCATCCAGAATTATATAACTGTTTTTAAGGCTCCTCCCTCTCATGTATGCAAGAGGAGCTACTTCAATAATCCTGCTCTCTTCCAGTTTCGTTATTGCACTGAAGGAAAGCAATGAATCCATGGCATCGTAAAGTGGTCTCAGGTACGGACTAATTTTCTGCATCAGATCTCCGGGTAGAAATCCCAGACTTTCCCCGGCTTCAACAACAGGCCGTGTCAAGACCAGTTTTTTCTTTTTTCTCTCCAGAATCTCCTTTAAAGCATGAGCAATGGCAAGATAAGTCTTTCCTGTACCTGCCGGACCGATACCGAAAACAATATCATGAGAGAACATACCCTTTATATACTCAGCCTGATTATGATTCCGGGGAAAAACTTTAAGACTTCTGGGTATGGTTATATGAGAATCCTTTAAGGTGCTGGTATCTTTATTTTTTTCTTTCAACGAGCGGTAGAGTGTTTTTACCAGTTCCGGATCAGGCATATGCCCTTCTTTGTAGTGTGCAATAAGCTGTTCTATGAGTTTTTTAAAGAGCAGCTGTTTTTCCTTGTTTTCACTGTTCAGAATAAGTTCATTGCCTCTGGCATAGACATCTTCGCCTAAAGAATTCTGAATTGCCGCAGAAACGCTGTCATTTACACCGCAGATCTCTCTCAGGAGGTGTTCATCCTCAAGTGCAATAGTTAAAGTTTTACTCAAAGTAACTCCTTAAGTAGCAGTGTAGCTACCTATTCCTCTATCAGTCAAGTACAATATACTACATTTGCAGTTCATCGTCCGAGAACAATACTTCTTTTCTTATCTCAGGAATAGGATTCCACTCAACAAAAATACTTAAACTGGCAGTCCACCTGTATTCCTTCGTTGTATCCTCTTTTGTGAAGATCTCCGGCTGCCCTTTATATGAAAGGTTGAGATCCCAATCGCCAAGATGGTGAACAGCATCTATTTCCAGAAGATTCAGATTGAAATTTGAATCTATTCTGTCCTGTGTATTAAAGAAATTGAATGATTTTAGCAGATCTGTGAAAGGATTCTCTGTTTGTGAAATACCAATCTTATCGGCTGCGGAGGGAATGTAACGGTAAAAGGCCCTGTTGACGGATTGGGATTTGAATGTCAGATCGAGAAATTCTTCAATGACGAAGTTAAAAGAAAGATTAAAGTTAAAAACAGTATCTGTTGGTTTGAGAATATTCATTGACCACCCGGAATTAAGAAGGGAGTTGAATTTTATTCTGTTTTTCCAGACAGGATCAGGAGAATAATCAAAATTAAGGCCGAAAGATACCTTTGAAGGCTGGAATTCCTCTTTCAAGTCACTTTGCCATCCGGTAGAGGTATTAAAAGTGTATCCTTCTGTTTTCTCTGCAATAAAAGATGATGTAAAATGCCAGAGATCAAGGGTTGTTGTGCTGCTTACAGGGCTAAAATTTTGAACATCACCTACAAATACCTCTTTTAATGAAAAAACATCTTTAAACAGCTTTATGTTAAATTCTGTAGTACTCCTTCGATTCAGCCCATTTGTGTCCAGAAAAAGATTTTCCGAGACATAATTTTTTCCAAAGCTGTATTTCCCGAAAATGGACAGTGGATCAAAAGTCCATTCATTCCCATTGTTTTTCTTTATACCGGTGGAAATCTTTGCAGATATGATACTGTTATCAAGATTCACAAATGGATAAATTTCAATATTTTCCGGGGGGAGAACAAAATTAGCTGCAATTTCTTTTGTAAAATCCCCTTTGTTATGAATAAGTGAAAGATTAATCTTGTGATATTTTATGGATTCTTTGTTCCATGTAAAATACTGATCTTTGTCAAAGGTATGGTTTACAAGAAGTGAATTTACCGTATAGGTAATATTTGAATTTGAAAAAGCTTCAGAAAAAAGCAGTGGATATGTTTGCAGTGTTGTTGTATTGGATAGTGAATAGTTGCTGTATATCTTGTCCTGAAGTAAAAATGAATTCCAATCACCGGTAAACATGTCTGACTCTGCAAAGTGCTCCCTGTAGTTATTGCTTAAAACAATTTTCGAATCAAGGGTAAGTAATTTCTCGGAAAGGTTCATATTGTAGAACAAGCTCGAGCTATTCTGCAGGGTAAAGATGGAATAATCAGGGATCACGGTAACATCCGCTGGTTCAACAGGAACGGTACTGTTGAGAATAGAATTAACCGTGACTCTGGGGAGGATTGAATAGGTCAAACTCTGAGCGACTCCTTTATACCGGTACCCGTACGGCGGCTTTTCGTAATCATTGATCAGCGGTGGTACGACCGGATCTTTACCATTTTCCTGATTTACCGTTTTTTCTTTCGTCTTCCAGGGGGCTTTAAGTACTCCTTTAAAAATCTGAGCATCCCGTTTATCCCCTGTTTTTGCTGTATTAAAGATTTCACCGGAAATATTGCCGGTAAAATCGGGATATACAACATTCTGCGGATAATAAAATTTTATGGGATCAACCGGATTTGGATCGGAAAGCTTAAAATCGTTACTAAACAGTGAAACATCAAACTTTAGTTTATCTACAGAAAGATTTGTTATTACCGGCTGAAGTCCAGTACTGGAAAGCCTCCAGTTCATATCCAGATTCCATGAAACTGAATTCTGTACTGATGAAGTAACATTGGGAGGTGTCTTATCAGAAGCAGAAAGTATTTCCTTAAAGTCAAAATATTCTTTTCTATCCATGAAATCACTATAAAAATCAGGATCTGAATAAACAGGCATTTTCAATGCCATATTAATATCGAAAATTGTTGCAGAAAGATTCAAATCAAAACCAAAGCGAAAGGGAAGTTCCCTATCCAGGAAATAGGGTTTTATCATTAAACTTTGATAGTTCCCATCAGTATTCTTATAAAAGGGCGTATAACCATAAACAGAATCGTTATAGATATATCTATTAATTCCGGCACCAAGAAACCAGTCCAGAGTATTTACTGCACCGAGATTCGGAAAGTTGCCATCAAGACCAATAAAGAGCAGTTTTCTTGTATAATAATCAGCAAAGAACTTTAGATATGAGTCTTCCTCTTTCTCCAGCGGAATGGTAGTTTTCCGTAAAAAAAAGCCATCCCTTTTAAGCAGTGTTTTGCTCTGACTGTCAGTACTTTGAAGAAACGAGACAGAGCTTATCTGATTTTCAGTAGACGGCTGACCGTACAGATATGTTGTCGTATTGATAAAGTAACCTTTTTTGTCCTTAACTCCGTATACTGGATGAAATATCAGCTTATCTCCCGGCATAAATATAAAGGGGAAGGCAAAAACCGGAATCCGTCCTACATAGAGGATAGACCGACTCATTGCCCACTCCCCGGGATCAAGAATCCAGATTTTATCAGCACTTATGTGATAGTCGGGATTTTTTATTTTCCTGGAAGCAATGGAACCCTTTTCAAGTATGATTACATCTCCCTTTTTCCGGTATATTTTCTCTCCGAAGAAATAAAAAACCTTTTCCCCTCCATCTTTTTCTATATGCTTTTCAGAAACACCTTTAAAAAAAAGTCCCTCAAAAGAATCTACGTTAAAGGTAAGTTTATCTCCGTAAAAATATTCTTTGCCTGTATCTTTTTCTATAACATAAACGATATGCCCCTCAGCACTTACCGTTTTCTCTTTCTGATTAAAAACGACTCTATCAGCAGTTAACGTCTGTATCGTGTTTCTCTTTTTGTCATTAATATCTATCCTGATACTGCCGGAAAGAACAATATAGTCCTCGTTCACTTCTTCGATATGTACCGATTCCATTTTTTTTGCAGATGTTATTACAATTGATGGTTCTTTAACAGCTTCTTGTGAGTACTCAATTTTGTAGTAAGAAAAAAGTCTTTTTACCAAATCCTCTTTAGTTCCGGTTGAATCAAGATTGAGTCTTTCGGACCAGTTTTTAAGTTCAAAGAATGAAGCAGTAATTATATCAGCCCTCATTGTTTTTTGAACCAGGTTGTTTGATTGAGAGATATTATCCGCAAAAAGATATGGATTGATTATAAATGATACTATTAGTATCAGTAAAAATCTTTTCAATTATGCAGGTCCCAGTATTTTATCCAGAAAATATCCGGTGTGTGACTTTTCGTTTGCTGCAATATCTTCAGGAGTTCCTTGTGCCACAATCCACCCCCCGTCTCTGCCCCCCTCTGGGCCAAGATCAATAATATAATCCGCCTGTTTCAGGACATCGAGGTTGTGTTCTATTAAAACGACTGTATTTCCGTTATCAACAAGCCTGTTAAGCACTTCCATAAGTTTCTTAACATCGAAAAAGTGCAGCCCTGTAGTAGGCTCATCAAGAATGTAGAAGGTTTTTCCAGTGCTTCTTTTGGAAAGTTCCAGGCTTAACTTTACGCGCTGTGCCTCGCCTCCGGATAAGGTAAGGGCTGATTGTCCAAGCTTAATGTAACCCAGACCGACAGAAACCATGGTGTCAAGCTTTTTCTGTATCGACGGAATTTTTTCAAAAAAAGAAGCCGCTTCTTCTATTGTCATTTCAAGGACTTCGTGTATATTTTTTCCATGATACCGTATATCCAGGGTCTCCTTGTTGAACCTTTTACCGCCGCAGACATCACAGGTAATATATACATCAGGAAGGAAATGCATCTCAATTTTGATCGTTCCGTCTCCCTGACAGTTTTCGCAGCGGCCGCCTTTTACATTAAAGGAAAATCTACCCGGTTTATATCCCCGTGCTTTTGACTCGGGAAGGGATGCATACAATTCTCGTATTGGAGTAAAAAGTCCTACATACGTTGCAGGATTTGATCTTGGAGTTCTGCCTATGGGACTCTGATTGATATTTATCACCTTATCAACGTTCTCGACACCCGAAATGGAATCATAACTGCCTTCCTGAACATGTTTCCTTCCTATCCGTTTTTCAAGAGCTGGAAAGAGTAAATCAACAAGAAGAGTTGACTTCCCTGAGCCTGAAACCCCGGAAATAACTATCAGCTTGCCAAGGGGGAATGAGACATCAATATTTTTCAGGTTATGTTCCTTTGCACCGACTATTGCTATACTTTTACCGTTTCCGGATCTTCTTTTTTCCGGGGTAGCAATTTTTATTTTTCCGTTGAGAAACTGTCCGGTAATACTTTTCGGGGTTTTCAGGATCTGCGTCAGGGTTCCTTCAGCAATAATCTCACCACCATGGACCCCTGCTCCCGGTCCAAGGTCGATAATATAATCTGCTGTTCTCAATGTCATTTCATCATGCTCAACAACAATAAGGGTATTCCCAATATCCCTCAGATGTTTCAGGGTTTCTATCAATCGATGGTTATCACGCTGATGAAGTCCAATTGTAGGTTCATCCAGAATGTAAAGTACTCCGACAAGGGAGGAGCCTATCTGTGTTGCAAGCCTGATTCTCTGGGCTTCACCTCCTGACAGGGTCGCTGCCTGACGCTCCAAAGTAAGATATCCCAGACCGACATTCTTCAGGAACTTCAATCTATTCCTGATCTCTTTTAAAATCTGCTGTGAGATAACACGCTCTGTATCACTGAGTGCTAAATTGGAGAAAAAATCCAGAGCCTCTTCCACAGACAAGTTACTTGCTTCGAAGATATTCTTACCATTTACCAGAACTGAAAGACTTTCCTTTTTCAGTCTTTTCCCGCTGCATACCGAACATAGTCTTTTGCTCTGAAACCCTTCAAGCCATTTTTTTACGCCTTCGGACGAAGATTCCCTGTATCTTCTTTTTAGATCCTCTATAAGACCTTTGTATACGGTTCTGTATTGGAACTTCCCGGTACCGGACTTATTCTCATATTCCACTTCCAACTCTTCATCGGATCGGTAGAGTATTTTATCCAGCACGCCCTCAGGAAGTTCATTAAAGGGAGTATCCAGGGTGAAAGAGAACTTTGCAGCCAGTTCTTCAAAC
>Ga0164318_10001825_pt1 | contig 19288 bp, 14 predicted proteins | sample GuaBasSedimGuay9_FD_113734 | JGI IMG/M metagenome (GOLD analysis project Ga0164318, IMG submission 113734) | Subseafloor sediment microbial communities from Guaymas Basin, Gulf of California, Mexico - Guay9, Core 4571-4, 0-3 cm | ecosystem: Environmental > Aquatic > Marine > Hydrothermal vents... | reverse complement strand
ATTTGTCGTATTTCGCCTTCTGTGCAGCATTATTGTTAGCTTTAGAAAAACCCTTGTTCTTATTTAAAGAAACGATATTGACATCAGGCCAAGTTTTTGCAACATAAGATACAGTATCATCTCTTGAGCCGTTATCAACGAGAATAATCTCGTAATGTATTTTTACCTTCCTGATTACTGGTATGATTTTTGAAAAACATTCTTTTATTAGATGGATGCCGTTCCAGGTAAGAACAATAATACTTATTCCAGGCAAAGCCTTATTACTCTTTACATGCCATTCTTTCTTCATTGTGTATTCGTTCAATATCCGTCTTGCTTAGAATAGTCCCTTCTGAATTAAATGCCATCCAATCTTCGATTGGAAGCATTCTGAGAAATTCATCAACATTTTCATATCCACGCCCCTTTAGGTTATTGTATACAACAAAAACACAATCATATTGTCTGTTGCGAATTTCATCAAGCAAAGGCACATTCAATTTTTCTGCTGAAAAAAATCCACCATCATATAGATAAATATTATCAATGATTTTCTCCTGCTTTAAAAACATAAGCTCATCGTAAACCACAGACTGGCCTAAAACATCGATTGTAGAAGCAGAAAATACAGATCTCAAAGTCCGTAAGGCAATATCCATTTGCGGCATACGTGAGGTCCTTAATACTAATATTTTAGTAAAAGATAACTGCTGAAGCATAGGTACGGATTCATTAATCTTTACAGCAAATCTATTCTTCAATGCTATATCATAATACTTCTGAGCCTTAAGATACATTTTCATAATCTCTTCACTGCTATAATCTGGGTAATCAATTACAACACGATTTCCTCCATCATAGTCTTGGGAAGTAAAAGTCTTAATAACATTTTTCTCCTGCGCCCATTTATAAAAAGGTGTTCCTGGCTGGGGTGTACAAATAGATGTCTGAAACCTCCATAAGAGTCCTTCTCCAACTATCTCTTCCATTAAATTTAAAGTAGCCTGATCATCTTCACGGCTGGAACCCGGAGCACCAAAAGTGAAAGTCCCATACATTTTCATACCTATCTTTTTGGCATAGTATAAACATTTCCTTAACTTATCTAAATTATACTTTACACCTAAATTAATGCCGCGAGCTGACCCTATCCCAGCCGTTTCAATCCCTATTCGGATAAGATAGTAGCCAGCTTCCTTCATTGCATCCATCATCTCTTCATCAAGGGTATAATAAACACACATTGCCTCAATATTCAAATTCTGTAGCTTTTGTCTTATTATCTCTTTACTTAAATCAAGTATGAATTCTTTTTTTATGTTATGGCATTCTTCATCAAAGAAAATGCCTTCCATGTTTGGATATCTAGTTTTGAGATATTGTAACTCATTTACAATATTTTTAGGGTCTCGCGGCCGCCAATTAGGCTTTTGATAATACAAATGACGACAGACGCAAAAATTACAATTAAGAGGACATCCCCGTGTAGCATATGCCTGTACTTCTAAATATTCCGAGGACGGTTCACCTGGCATACCATAATTAATACGAGATACATCATTATCCTCAGGCCAAGGAAGTTTATTAACATCAATTAACGGCCTTCGTGGATTAGGATAAAGACCAAGTATGTCTTCCGTCTTTTTATTCTGCACAATATCCAAAACGGTATACTCATACTCACCTATTAAAACAAAATCTGCTATACGTGCTACCGCCTGAGGAAATGCTGTAGCATGCTGCCCTGCAACAATCAGTCTTGTGTCAAAAGCATCCTTTACTCTTTTCATTAATCTGCTGTCATCTTCCCATGTACGTGTTGAAGGTTCCATAAGCAAAAAATCAGGTTCTTCCTGGCTTATTCGCTCAAAAAATTGATTGCCGTCCAGCTTTTCTAAACATCCATCAATCAATTTAACAGAATGGTCTGTTTCCCTTTTAAGAAGAGATGAGGTATAAGCTAGTTCCCAAGGATAATAAGCAAATACATCTTTTTCTTTAGAAGAGTTAGTCCACCTGCTTGGCGAATGGATAATCGCTAATCCATTACTATCTATACCCACTGAATTTGCTATAACAATCTTTTTTTGTCTCATATATTATTCCCTATTTAATTAATAATGTTCCCCTTTACATCTCTTGCCTTAACCGCCTGCCGTGTAATTTTTCACAATTTAGGTAACAAATTAGATGTTTAAAAAAATTAAAACAGTACACTCTGAAATATATTTTATAACCACTCGATTTCACAAGATTTTCACAGATTAATTATTTTTTATATAATCCTTATAAATATCTTGTGTTAATCTGTGTAATCGCGTGGTTACAATTTATTTTTTTTAATAAATGACTTTTGTATATTATTTAAAGTTTGACTACATTAAAAAATTGTTACCAAAATACTGAAGTATTACACTGCCGCTATCATGACCCCCTTTAGTTAAAAGAATTGCTTAATACTACATCTATCCCCTATTAAGTGGAGGTATCTAAAAGGCACGGGGCGTTTTGTCTAAACGTTTGCAATGGTAAGATTATGTAATATTTTTTCTTTAATTTCCTCTTTTATATCTTCTTCTTTAATAGTAATATGCTTATTAATATCTTTTTTCAACAAAACAGATAGTTCTTCGCGTAAAAATATATCTTCAGCCCCCTCAACATGTGCACCCCGAGAAAGAAAATTATAAAATTTTTTATTTTCATTTTCAGCAACTAAAGCTTCGATTTGCTTTAAATAAGAATAAAGCGTCTGAAACGTAGAAATTTCTTCTCCATATTTATTTTTTATACTGATAACTTTCTTGTCATTAATTGCTGCCCTATGCATTGATTCGATAGTATTAAGCTTATAAACATTTGAAAGCCATTTTTTTGTTTCAGCAACGTTTGCCGAATACATTTTCCCACCCGGGAAACAATAATCCATACCAATAAATATTATAGGATTACATCCCATCTGTATGAGCAAGTCTAAACCTATGCATGAGACAGAACTTCCTGCGCTGGTAAACCCCTTATAAGATAAAATGTTTTCAAAATGTCGTGTCATTGAATGCCCTTTTTGCAAAACAACTATTTTTTTTCCATTGTATTGACTGATAACTTCACGTGATGATGTCGGAACAAATATCAATATAGCCTTAGAATCAAAATAATTAACAAAATGCTCTATACTGCTTTCTTGAGGATCTACGGATAGAACGAAGTCAGGTACAATTTGTTGGTCTATCAAAGCCGGAAGAGCCGTATCACAACAAAACAAAAGAGCCTTTTTTTTATAATCAGATAATAAAGGTAATGCCTCGTCTAACGAAGGTCCTGCATTAATAAAAAATGCCGGTATTTCTTTAAAAATATCAGTAAATGTCGTTAAGCCAGGGCTTTTCAAAACATCATCAATATTAGAATGTATATTTTTAATATTAACCTTTTCAAAAAAACCAGGCGCCCGCCGTTCAATTAATAAAAGCTCAAAAGTATTTTGGAGCTTATCAAACCCCTTAGGTAAACACTGGAACGAAGGGCCGTGAATAATAATCTTATTCAAATCATGTGCTGCATCATTAAGGTGTCTGTCTATTACGGATAAAAATCGTAAAGCTACAAGTTCTTCGCTTTCACCGCTTATTAAATAAAATCTAGGATCTTGTAATAATGCACCTAAATCCATTAAAGCAAATGCTGCTTTTAATATGGAAATATTAGGCTCTAATACAAAAACTTTCCCCGTCCGGCCCACGGCATGCAAAATATAATGCAAATGGTAGCCCAAACCAAAACCATAGACTAAAACGACACTTCCTTCTTCAATATTTTGTGAATGAACAAATTGTAACGCTTCTTTCTCAGGGTCGTATAAACTATGCAGTAATATTTCATTAAATTTAATAGTTAATGTTTCACTTTTAGTTTTAAATATTGTAACACTCTCAGAAATACATGGTTCTTGTTTTAAAATTTCGCTCAACTTTGCATACTTGTCAGAAAGCAATACAAGATTATCCTGTAAATAAGACGGAACATACTCAGGGTATACTTTCATTCAGAGCCTCTTATAGAAAACATGTAAATAGCATTGTTCCAGGTATCGATAACATAAAGAAGATTCTTATCCTTTTCGTAATGAATATTAGAAACTCTTATGCCAAGTTTCTTCATATCAAAAAGTATTATCTTATTATCATGATACCAATACAAAACATCAGTCGACTCCCCGGCAATAAAATACCCTCCTTCATAAGCATAAACAGCACTTGGTTCCTGAGGAATCGGAATACTCCCGCAATCGCTCAATATTGTTTTTAAAGAAAATGTTTTATCAAATACAATAAGGCATCCTCCGACTCTGTCAGTAACATAAATATTACCTTCAGTATCAATAGAAACATCCTCTGGATATTCTAATTCACCAACATCATATTTAAATTCATAAAATCTACTTTCTATCGTATTTAACTTGTGAACGTTATTAAGCCAGTTTTTAAAATGAAAATTTCTTTTAAAACGCTCACTCTCATAAAAGTCAATAGACGTTCCATATCGACCAAAATTGGTTATAAATCTTCCGAATTCATCAAAAATAACTAATCGCGCATTACCGCGGTCAACTACGAGTATATAATTTGAAGGCAATAATCCAATTCCCCATGGTTCATTAAATTGCCCCTTTTGGCTTCCATATGAACCAAATTGGAGAATAAAATTACCGTTTTCATCAAATTTTTGAACCCGGTGATTCCATCTATCAGTTACGTAATAATTATTCTTTGTATCAACTGTAATATCAGTTGGGTAAAAAAATTCTCTTTCTTTATTCCCTCTCAATCCTATACTCCAAACACATGTAAAATTATGGTCAAATTTTTTCATCCTATGACCAAATTCCTCCGTAACTAATAGATACGAATTTTTATCTATCGCAAGAGACAGCGGTCCTTCTAAACCCTCAGTAAACGAAGCACAAGAGACTAATATTCCTTCTTCAAGATTTACTCCTGTGGTTTTGTCTGTTGATAACAATGTCATATAATTATATTTTAAAAGTTCTAAAATTAAGAATTAATATTACAAAAATAATCATGACGCCTATTTCCGCTCCTAAAAAATATTACCTCTAAGAAAAGTTAGTTTTTTAAAATAGCGGAAAGATGCGCCATCTATTTTTCAACTAAATTTTTTATTGTAGTGTCTTCTTTAAGCGAGTTAGGTTTCCGTAAGGGTTTTTTATAAACACAAATTAATTTTTTATTTATATGCCGTGCTTGAGAACGAATCTCATTTAACCGGCTTTTATGACCAATCAAAGTATATGAAATATGATTATGACCTCTCCATAAAATCTTTCCTGTCTCATCCGACTCGCTTATTGAATTATATAAACGCATAAGATATGACTTTTTTATCTCTTCAAACTCTACCATAGGAACAGAATACATTTGCGACTTATCGCTAATTACTGCGATCCCTTTACTCTGGTCTGAAATATCAACCCATCCTTCCGTTGCTCCGAGGCAGCATTGTCCGGAAGAAAATGTTCCGACCGGTTGTTGATGATGAAACTCTTTCCCGTCAACATAAAAATGCTCAATATGAGGAGAACCATCAGTTGTCGAAAATTTCAAATAATGCTTAGAGAAACTTTGCGGATTAAGAGTTACAATTCCAAGCCTAAAAGAACTAGGGCTTAAATTATCTAAATAAAAACTATATTCTAAATCAATTCTAGGCATATGCTGATAAATATAATACCTCTTCCAAACGATACCAACATCAATAGGTATTTTACAAACGAGAGGAACTCGTATTGGGAAACGTCCGCGTGTTCCTTGAACCGACAAATTTGTAGGACGTGTATCATTTATGACGCCTTTTCCCGCATCCACAATCTGTAATCCCATTGAATAATAATCACTTGAATGACCAACATGATCAAAATAGACCGGAGAAAGATATCCAACAAGAGGAGAACCAAAAATAGAAGGAAATGTCAAGGCCCTCACGTCTCCGCCTGTAGACTGAGCTAACTGAATTTTAACTTCTTTTGTTTCGATTTGTATCTCTCCTCCTCTGAACCGAATAACTTCATCGCTTTCGGCACTATCAGCCTGCTCAATAAACTCACCCTGCATAATTTCAAACGGTCCGATAGTGGGAAGGCATACCAATGTCATGGTACGAATAGATCCGTCGCGATACCGCGTAATACGCTCACATTGTGAGGGAATTATTTCATCATTTAATTTTATACTAAGTGTGCGAAAATATTTACCTTCGACAAAATGAACTTCTATTTCAAAAGGTTCACCCTTCCATGAATCTTTATGTGGATTGAACAAAACAAAATCTTTATCAACCTCAATCTTGCTGCAATATAGATCAAATTCCCTGGTTAACCGGCTTGCAACCTCTCCAAGCTTTTTTCTGCCTTCATAATGCTTTTCATTCGTAGTTTTCGTGCGCAAGTCACTACTCCAAAGTATATTCAAATCCTCCCAACAATGATCGGAATTTTCTTCTCCGCTTAAAAAGGTAATATTTTCAATTTTATTGAAGACTTTATAACACTCCGTATTAAACCATACATCATCTCTTCCAGAGACCGCCCATCTGAGAACATTATAATCATCACGGTTTTTACAAGGAAGTGGACTTTCGGGAGATTCAATTTTAACTTTATCAAAAGTTGCAAAATAATTTAATACTTCACTCGGATTTACAAAAACAATTCCCTCTTTTTCTTTTAAGGAAGAAAATATATAACCGATTTTTTTAATTTCACCCTTCGTTTCTTCTTGCGTAATAGGACGATAATTAAACAACTCCAAGTCTGTACCGTACAAAACCAGTGCCCGGTCTTCATCAAATGGAAAATGCATCATGACTTCATTGATATATTGATCAACCGTCATACGATTATACACACATCGCTGCAATTTATATGAATTAAGAGAACTGTTCCATAAAACCGGCATTATTGTACCGTCAACACCTTCAACCAATACAGGCCTGTAGCGAAACTCCGGGGGATAGCGATGATATTCAGCAGCATTATCCCAGTCCATAATTAATGTTTCAAAACCTGCTTCTTTGTATAGACACGGCAAGCCGCCCGAATATGTCTGTTCATTAATAAAAGCAAGCCGTGGTCTTAATCCTAAAATTTCTTCATAATCATTCATGCCTTGCAAAAGATTAGACTTGTTAACTTCATATGGTATGAGGGGAAAAATATTCTGATTGAAACCGGAACCAATGACTTCACATTTTCCTTCTCGCCATAATTGAGATAATTCGCGGATAAAAGATGAGTCAATCTCCTGAACTGTTCGTAATGTTAACGATGGAAATTCAAGACCGATTTTATGGCCGCTTTTTATAAGATCAAGCACAGGCCAATAACAATGGTCTACCACATTCGGATATTTATTCTTAGGTACTGATGAAAAAGAAAGGTTCGCATGAAAAATTGCATAAAGATAAAGTGTTTTCATTGACAAGTAATCCCTTTCTGACCGGCAACAGCACGTTTTATCTTGGCGCATTTTTCTTCAATATTTTTATATAATGAAGGAGAAATTTCTTTTAGCTTCTGAGCGCAATCGATAGCATCATTCAAGCGATTCAGTTCATACAAAATAAAAAATTTAAGATAATAAACACGAGGAAAAACTGATGCCAGATTTTCAGCCTTTTCAATATAAGGTAATGCTTCTTCATATTTTTTTTCTCGATAAAAAGTAACTGCTAAGTTAAAATAAGGTTTAAAAGAGGTTAAATTAAAATTAATACAATCTTTTAAATAGTCAATTGCCTTATCAACCTCCCCTAACTCATAATATACTACTCCTAATGTCGAATATGCTTCGTAATAACGTGGATTAAGTCGAATTAGTTTCTCCAAAACATCCCTGGCCTCTTTATACATTCCACAATTAACATAAGTAGACGCTAAATTATCATAAGCCATTTCACATTTTGATCCTCCTTCTATCACTTTTCGCAAAAAGACAATTGCTTCGGCATATTTTCCCAGAGTGTAATACTGACGACCGATATGAAACCACGTTTCAGAATCATTCGGATTAAGCTCTAATTGTTTTAATAATAAAGAAAGATAAAAAAAAGCTTTTTCTCTCCCTTTGTTCCTTGTCTTCATAACGTGAATAATGGTGTATCTGAACATCAAGATATCTTTTTTTCAATCCTTTCGTTGTCTGATCAACCACCTCATGCACTAAGCCTCGAAAATAAATACGCCCATTATTACGAAAAAGACGGATTACAGGTACATCAAAAAAGCCTAAATAGCCGTCACCTTCTTTATATTCACTAACGCTAGCACGCCATCCCTCGGTATCCGGACTATTACAATAATTTCTCTGTGACAAAACAACAGCTTCACAGTTATTATCTTTAACTATTTGGGGAAGTCTTCCTAAATCTCGTTTTGCTATAACTTCATCAGCATCAAGAACTAAAATCCATTCATAGCTTGCCTGCTGAAGAGAAAAATTACGGGCCTGAGAAAAATCATCGCACCAATTAAAATGAAATATCTTAGCTCCGACTGATCGTGCACGTTCACATGTCTTATCATTGGATCCTGTATCAACAACAATTATTTCATTGACGATGTCACGAACACTGGCAATAGTTCTCCTAATCATTTTTTCCTCATTTTTTACGATCACACAGAGACTAATGCCTCTTTTTATATCCTTTTTATCTATCATCTTTGTTCAGCTAACGCCATTTCACTTACAGTTTTTATTTTAATAATATCTATTGCCTTATTATACGCAGCCTCTGCCCTATCAATGGTTGTACCATAAGCAATAATATGACCTGCTTTACCTATATTACTCGTCAGGGGAACTATAATATCCCCAACTTTACTGGTAATAAAAACATCAAAAATTCCATCAATTTTCCGTGCCTCATCAACTCCTTCAATAGATACAATCTTTCCCGGTGAAGGAATCAATGCCCTCTCAATAGCCGCATGTGAAAACTTCGGCGTTATATCATTTATATCCAAAGGCTTGCCCAAAGCTATATCAAGTGCAGCCTTAATAGAGCTCATCCCTGTAGCAAGAGGGTCAGTATATTGTGAATGAAATCCTCCGCTGAGACGCGCTGTAAGCTCACATATCATTGGCCCCTTAGGAGTAATTTTCATATCAACTTTAGCAGCACCAAGGTTGATTCCAACTGCCCTAACCGCTTGTTTCATAACATCAAAAGCATTCATTATTGCCATTTTAGGGAGTTTCGACGGTATAGTATGCCCGGTTTCGATAAAGTATGGAGGAAAATTAATATGGCGGTCAGCAACAGTTAACAAATGTATAAAGCCACATTCATCAACAATAGTATCCATACTAATCTCATCTCCGCCCATATATTCTTCAAGAATCACAGCCGATTCAGAATAATTTCCGCTATAAGAAATACTTTTTGAAAAAGACTCCCTCAATTGTCCATCATTATCAATTCTTCTGACCCCACGGGCTCCCATATTATCAACCGGTTTTATTACTAAGGGATACGTTAAAAGTTTTGCTTTCTCGAGAGCTTCATCCAATTCATTAGCAATAAAAAATTTTGGACAGCTGATCCCACATTCAGCTAATCGGCAACGCATTAAATACTTGTTTGTTGCACGCAAAGCAACCTCGGGTGAAATCCCGGGTAATCCTAAGGCCTCTGCAACCGAAGCAACTGTATAAGAAACATCGGTTCCCACTGTAAGAACAGCTTTTAAACTATTTGTTTTACTATACGCTCTTGCACAAGATATACAATTTTTTAAGTCTTTAGTGCTAATATATTCAGCAAAATCTGCTATCTTGAATCCGGGAGCATTATTATCAATATCAACAACAAGAACGTCATATCCCATCTTTTTCGCTTCAATAATTGCAGGAACCTGGAAAATACCTCCCCCAATTATCATAACAAGCTCTCTCATAATAATACTCTCCTCACTTGCTCCATTAGCCTCATCTCATAAATTCAGCTCTATTTGTTCAAGAACCCTGAAAACTCCCTTTCCGTCGATTTCCTTCTTCGCTTTATTAGACAACCTCTCCCGTGTTGAGGGGGAATTAATTAATGCGATTATTTTCCTCGCTATCTTTTTATCAGAAATTTTTGTTCCGACTCCAAGATTCACAACTACTCCCTTTCTTTCCATCCGGCGGGCATTTTTTGCTTGTGGTTTATTCTGTGCCATCACAACTGTCGGTGTACCTAAACATAAAGACTCAAACATAGTAATGCCACCATTAACAAGGGCAATGTCAGCATTGAGAAAAAATGGAGATAAGTCATCATAATCGTATAAAAATGAAACATTGCCGAGCCTGCTCCATTTTTCAAGACGCTCTCTATGCTTGAGAGACGGACCTACAATAACTTGAATTTCAATAGGATCCGCGATTTTCCCTTCAAAAGAACGAAGAGCCTTATCAGTTAAATTATTGGGATCGCTTCCTCCTAAAGAGACAAGTATTTTTTTGACTCTTTTATGTGTCTTTCTCTTCTTTTTTGCAAGTTTAGGATAAATTGAAGAAAGCACAATATAAGAAGGCCCGAAACATTTACCTATCTTTTCCTTTTTATTTGCATCTATATATACATTTGCCATTTTTACATTATTCGATATATCATCAAAATTAATAATCTTAATATTTCTCATCTTTAATGTTTGCATGTATTCTTGTGTTGTGCCACGGATATCATTAATGACTAAATGTGGATCCAAAGAAATAACTGTATTGGTCATTTTCTCTTCAAATTTTTTATCATCTTTTCCTTCGCTTACTTCAAAAACAGGAAATTCTTTTTGCTTAATATATTCACAAATCTTAGGATCCTGATTTATTATAAAATAGACATTATATTTTCCCTTCAGCCATTGAGCCAGACTAAGACAACGCATCACATGCCCCCAGCCGATTTGATACCCTCCCTGACAACGAAAAACAATCTTTTTCTCTTGCATATTATAATTTCCTCACTTTTATTCCATTTTGTTCTAAAGTTTTGATTTCTTCATAAATTTGATTTTGATAACCAAAAGAAGAAATAACAACTGCATCCGGAATTATTTCTTTTATAACTGCCGGTCTTGCTACCTTTTTACCTAAAAATTCCCTCCCGTGTTTTTTTATGTCACTGTCAACGATACCTAAAATTTCTAATCCAACTTCTTCTGCCGCACTAAATGTAAGCTCGGCCGTATCTGCAGCACCGTATAAAATAATTCTTCTAATCCCTTCAGCTTTTAATTCATATAAACGGGATTTTAATCCTTCTTTTGCGTTTTTATATAATGAAACTGTCTCTTTAACATAAGAAAGCAGAAGATTAAATTTTTTCCTTTCTCCTTGCGGGGTAAGAACATACATAATATTTCTTGTTTTATTTCCATTAAGAATTACCAAGCCATCTTTAACAAAATTTTTAATATAGTTATTAACCATAGCAGGGACGATGCCGGCTTTTTCGGCAAGAAGACTTTGGGTAATTTTTGGATTACGGCCTATTTCGTCTAAAAGTATAAGTTCTCTATATATTGCCGTCGGCTGGAGAAATGTAAGATTATTTTTAAGCACTAATCAGATCCTAAAATAAAATAGATAAAATTTCTGTAGATTTATTATTTTTATCTAATTATACATTCATTGAATAAATAATCAAGTTTAAAAAAAATGCCGTTTATTACTTTTTTTAAGTTTTTAAAGGCACATTGATATACTTCTCTTTGATTGTGTTAATAGCAACACAAAATTCTTGACTAAGAAAATCACTCGCCTTAACTAAAGATGTAAAAAACAATCGTTCTTTATTTAATATGCTCAATAATTCCTGTTTATTTTCAAAATCACCGTCAGTCAATGATTTCATATCCCGTTTTGAACGAATAAGTAAGGCCTCTGTGGCATTATCTTTAATCACATTTAAAATTTTTTGATCGTTATTAAATTCTTTAATAATAGAAGTTACCTTTTTATAAAGACTCATAAAATTACTCTTATTAAATATAGTTTTTCCTGCTTCTTGCATCATTTGATCTATAAATTGATATGCCTTATATGAATTATGATTACACCGAGTCAATCTTTCTATGATAACTAATCCTTCCTCATATACTCTTTGAATATTCTCATCAATATGATTTTGAGGAAATTCTTTGCACCAAATAATATCTTTATTTATTGTATTCTTACAGAATTTTGAGATAGCCGCACGTAATGAAATTGCCTCCACCCCTTTTATATGTGCTCCCCCCTCTGTTGCATTGTAACAATCAACATCAAGTCCTTCAATTATACCTTCAAAATGGCTTAAAAAAACCTTTAATGAAGTTTCTGTCACTACCCTGCCTCCAAAATAATCTTCTATCTCGCCCATTCTCTTTTTATATTCCTCACTAATACCGGCCTTTTGATATATTTGTGATCCCTTGCTATGCCATATTCCCCTCGGATATGAAAGATCCTGACCAAGAAATATTATCGGGTTTGCTTTCATACTCAATGCCAATAAAAATGCAGTATGAGACACCGAAAGACCTTTCTCCAATCTACCTTTATCTCCGATAATTTTTGTTATCCATTCACATAGAGACTTATTTGGTATATTTATTACAAATTTACGTCCTTTAAAACGGTAAGGAATAACAGGATGAACTTCAGGATCAAATACTAATACTAAACTTTCACTATCAATCCCTTCTAAGTATTTTAAATTATGATCACTAAAATCAATACTGACAACTAAATCAGGTTTTATATTTTTATCTAATAATGTCTTTAGTGCTGAATCTACCGTAATAATAATTCCACGATCCCGGACATTTCTTAAATAATGAACATTTTTATCAAGCGAAGGGCCTGCAGATACCAAAAATATAGGAACATTTTCAAATGCCCCAAATAAGTGTTTTACTCCAGGATTTTTGATTATTTCGATAATATTGGCAAGAATATTAGCTGAAAAATCTTCCGACTTAGCAATATGAGTGTTTATGTTTACCTTTGCCCAAGTATATATTTCGGATACAGATTTCTTTACTGATGTATAATATTTTTGATTAAGCTTTATGCTTGGAGGGTGCTCAAGGACAGTCACACTGTTTGCTAAAATACTTATAGAATATTTCTTCAAGCAATTAAATAAGCTAGAAGCAGGTTCATTAACAAACCATATAACATTAGGTAAAGTTAATATATCCTCATAATCAATATATTCAAAAGCCAACCGTATTATATCTAGATTGTCCTCAACAATAACAATAAAACTTCGCCTTCCCCCTCGTCGTATTACTTCACGAATATGGTATCCTAAGGCAAAACCCATAAATACAAGATCGGCTGTAAGTGAATATTCATAAGTATCGACAATTTGCCGTGCCTCACGTTGTGGATTATATATACTATGTAAGTGTACCTCCTGCCCGCGGGAATTTATTCCTCCTAACGTATAACAATCATTTTTAGCTGAAACAACATACCATTGGTTGTTAAGTGGGCGTGTTTCGATGCGAAGCGCTAAGGAAGGCTGTTTTTGCTTTAACAATGCAATATTTTTTGCAAAAATATCTCTCGCCATTACAAGATTTACGATATTTAAAATTTAGGGAAGTAAAATAAACAGGACGGACTTTACGATAAAATTATGGTACTTGCTGCTCTAACTTTTGAGTTTCTTTTTTTATAATGTCCTCTAAACCCACAATAATGTTTTTCTGCTCTTTAATTTTTTCTTTTAATTCGTATTCTACTAAATCGCCAATAGTAACTAAATCCTCGTTTTCGATAGCTTTTTTAATTTCACAGAATACTTTATAAAGCTCCTCATTTGAAACTTCTATTTTTTTCCCCTGTATTTCTGTCTCATTGAATTTTAATTTATATGAACTCTCTATTACACGTAAAAAATTAATACTTTTCCTCCAACTATCCAAAATCTCAGAAAATAAGGTCAAAGCTTTATGTTTCTGCCCCGTTATTAACATATTAGAAACATCAGAGCATGAATCGCCTATTTTCGTAAATAAATTATTAATTTCCTCAAGACAACTTATAATTTTTTGTGACTTACTTTCAACGAGAATCTCAATTTTTTTAATACTATCTATAGAATGCTCGGCGAATTTATCTCTTTCAAGTAAAGAAACAGGTTCCCCGTTAATTTTACATTCAATAATAAGCTTATTTGCCTGATTGGTTAAAAGTAAGAGGGTCTGTAAAACCTCTTTACCATTTTTCTCATCAGTAAGATTAAATGGTATCTTTTGACCGTTGGCAATTACTTCCATAAGTAATTCCCTTTTTTAAGAGTTGCTAACTATCCCCCCATTTCTACACTCTTCTATATTAACTTCCTTAAAAGGAAAATTTTTATAATATTTCCAAATATTATATTATATATAAATTAATATTGCAATATATTGTTTTGTAATAAGTTACAAATAAAAATCATAAAAATTCTTTTATTATTTCCAGCATCTCTTTAATCCTTTGTGTATATGTATGTCTTAATATGACATTTTTATACATTTCATGAGCAATTTGTCTTCTTTCCTTTTCATTCTTTAAATAGTACTTAACTTTATCATTTAACTCTCCTAAAGAACGAAAACAAATAGCATTAATATCAAAACTGAAAATATTATTCAGAAATCTACGGTAATCAGTAAGCATGAATGAACGTGTAGCAGAAATATCATAAATCCTTTGATTAACAATAGATAGCAGTTGTGGCCGAGTTACATTAATATTCACAGAACAAGCCTTATACAATTTCGGCAACTCTAAATGATAATTAATCTTACCCATAAAACGACATGTTTCACTGCACATTCTGGAAAGTTCTTGGTTTCCAAATAAAAGACAATCAAACGACCGCAAAACACTTACAACATGCTCACGCAAAAGACTGCCTGTCTCAAAATCGTTTCTCCGATCTATAAACAATCTGGTGGGCATATCAATAGTGTCATAATAAGACCCCAGGATATCTCGTAAATGACCACTCCTCCCGCTAAGAAGCTTTTTCATTCGCTTCATCATTAAACCATCAAACAACTTATGCATCTCATCATTACACATATTATTCATAGCCTGATTACGTTCTTTATATAAAGCTCCTTTAGGTTTTCCAATACTTCCGACAAAACTTACTTCGCAAGCATATTTTTCTAAATCAGATTGTTTTAGAGGATTTGGGTTAAAAATATTGGAATTTGTTGCTAAAGGAAGAAAATAAACGTTCTTAAAACCAGTCTCTTGCAGATCGTTAATGTAATCCTCATCCCAGCAAAAGAGGAGATTGTTTCTATCAATATAATCAAGAAAATAAAATGGATTATCAACAAACCAGGCTACTTTAGGACACGAAAGACGCCGAATCCAGGGAAAATCAAGCCCGGTTCCATCAAGGGCAAATACAAAATCCGGTTTAACTTGCTGTGCCCTTCTTAATAAATCCTCACCGTGCCTTCTAAGCGGAAAGAATTCTACTGAACATTTAAGCTCTTTAAGCGCTATTGCAATGTCTTTTATAATAAATGGCGCGACTATTCCTTTACCAACTAATACAATAGCAGTCATCTTCTGTGTATTACTACCCAATAAAATGCATTCAACATTAGAGTAATAATCAGAAAACATGGTTTCAGTTGAAGGATGGCGTAAAATACATAAAGAGGAAGAAGGAGATAAATTCCTGAAAATTGAAACTAAATCTTTTGCATGGGTATTAACAATAAAAACGATTCTGTTATCATTGAATATTTCATTTTGGGGAGAAGTCTTTTTAAAAAAAGAAAATATCTCTCGAGATTTTTCAATTACATAAATCCTTTGATGCTCCTTTATGCGTGAAGCTAAAACCTCAAGCTCATACCCTAAGCCGAGCCCCATTAATATAATGTTTTTTTTATCCGAAAGGTCGAATGTATTAACCCATTTTCCTGCTTCACGAGAAGGATTATACCTGCTATGCCTAAAAATATATTTTTCAGAAGAAGTGATAACTTTTAAAGTCGCTTCACCATTTTTGGCTTTAACAACTTCAAAAATATATTTACTTCCAGAACTTACGACCTTCATACTATATTATTCGTAAAATATCAAAACTGAGTTTATATTATTCTCTTTTTTCCATTCCAGCTATGGCACATCTCCTGCACAGATTGTTTCGTTTTTCTGTATTTACTGTTTTTCTCAAGTGTTGATAATTATTATTGTTCCAAATCGTTAGGAAATTATCATGTTTCAAATTACCCATTGGCTTCATCCAATAACAGCATGGGGTCACAATACCATCTGCCGTCAGCCAAAAACCGGACCATGCTTCGGTGCATGGATTAATGGAAAAAGATTTGAGTTTATTATCTAAACATGGCCTTATGCTCTTTTGAAATCTATAAGGAACAGGTAAAAAAAGTTTTATACCATTCCTTTTTGCCCGTCTTTCAGCCTCAGAAAAATTTTCTTTACATAATGGGTCATCATAGGATAAAACCTGCTCCCGCATATTATCAAAAAAGACTATTAAATCATTCACAATAACTTCCTGTGCCCCAAAGTGATATGCCAAATCAACCAAGTCAGGTAACTCACAAATGTTATCTTTCATAACAACAAAATTAAAAGTAACAATTGGCCGATCAGCATCATATTCTTTTTTTAAACTATTAATCATATCAATGTTAGCAAAAAGTCGATCATAAGAGGCTCCACGACGAATTCTTTCATAAGTCTCTCTTCTTGCACCATCAACAGATATCGACAATTTATATAAACCTTTTTTAACCCACTCTTCTCCCAATTTATTATCTATTAAAATTCCATTAGTAAGCAGGCCGACATTAACTTCAAATGAAAGCAAATAATCAACCAATTCCATGAAGCTAGGGTATGTTAATACTTCTCCGATACCATAAAGGTAAGCTGACAAAAGAGTAGGAAATATTTCCTTAAGTTTTTTAAAAACATTGAAGTCAAGTTCATTAACCTTTTCCTCTCTTTTTCCTTGACGGCACATAATACAACTTAAATTGCATCGATTGGTTACCTCGATTTTAGCAACAAGCGGAAATGACTGAATTACAGGAAGGTTGGCTTCTCTTTCGATGAAATTTTTCTTCTTATTTTTTTCCTTAATTTCTTTAAAGGAAGAAACTTTCTGAAACATATAAAACCTTATTGATTATGAAATATACAGTATAATAATGCTCTGAATATAACATTATTTAAAGATATGAGCAATAAAAAAGGTAAGCCAAAACGAAAAGAGTGCCTCTATTCAATAGAGCTTCTAGCAGTGGAGAATGAAAAAAACAGACTAAAAATAGGCAAAAAAAACACAGACAATATAAATAAAAATTTGTCTGTGTAAATAAATACTCAAACTATTTAACTAATAAGATTCAATCCTTCATTCAATTTAGTATGTGATCTCTGTGTGGGAGTAATGGAAGTCCGAACTAAGCTTCCCTCTTTCTTCCCCTTTCGTTCTTCAACATTCTTAATATCCTTACCTAATCCCTTATCTTGTGCTGTCTTCCAAGATTGATATAACTGCGCAACCATCCTTTTAACAACGTCAATATGTTCTACATTTTTACTTCTAACTGCTTGCATGAGTCTTTTTATCATAAAATTATAAAGCCTATAAAACCCAACAGCGATTTTTTCATCTAAATCAAGATTTAATGAATTACGAAGTTCACGAAGAATATTTTGAGCCCTAATATTATTCTCAACAAATTTCATCTTATCTCCATTTACTAATCCCTCCCTGGATTTATTAAGAAACTTATTACAAGCCTCAAACATAATTAATATCCTGCCAATAGGAGAAGCGCTTTCTATTTTATTTCTTAAATAATGAGATGATACGTTTTTTTTCACAGTTTATGCCCTTTTATTATTTCAACAATTTTAGACACTGCTTTTATCTCTTGTTATATATATTTATCGACATAATTTTGTATATATTTAGTAAAAAATATTACTTTTTTAAAACAACATTTTCGATTTATAAGAAAACTCTATATTAAGCTATTAAGTTGGATTTTTATAATTTTAAAGGTAAATTTTTCTGTGAATACATGCAAGGTTGATTTTATATAAGTATAATATTTATATATACTTAAATCAATCAGGGTAAGCCACAATTAATATTAATGGGTTAGATAATATGAAAATATATTTTCCTCAATCTTTGGATTTTAGCGCCGATTAGCGCCGAAAGGTTAAAAATGGAAAGAATATCTTAATTAATAACTACTGCTCATAAGGCTACTCAGTACAATATTACTAATTTGGCCTATACTTTCACTTTGTGCCATTAGGTCTTGTAAGGCTTGGACAGATAAAACCAATTGATTAAATAATCGCTCTTCTTTTTTAGCCAAATCTTGTTCTAAATTTAAAATTTTAAGCTCTAATCGGTCGATATTTTCATCGATATCTTCATTACGTTGATAAAAAAAACCAGAAACACTACGGGTAAAACTCTGCAAATCGCTGCGAGTTGTAACTGCATACCCCCCGTCATCAAAAAGACCGTCAGTATCATTATTATATGCAAATAATTGGCGTACCCCTATCTCGTCCTGCTCCAGGCTGGTCCTTAACCTATCTGTATCGACAGATAATGTAAAAACACCGTCTGTACGTTCAAATGAAAATCCAACATCAGCAAGGTTAGTAAAACTTCCCGGGTTGTCAATTGAGGTTAATACTTCCGTTCTTAGTTTTGTTTTAAACCGTCTGATAACAGAGTCACCTTCCAAGGGGCCACCCTCTTCATTAAGTTTATTATCAAGAAGAGACATAGTTGCGTTAAACTGGGTGGCAAAACTTTGCATTGTCTCGATCGTTGAATCTGTATTTGCAGTGATTGTTACTGTTGCGGAAGGGTTTTCAGCACTAGTGATTCCAGTCAAAGTAAATGTAACTCCGCCAATTTCAAAAGTATTAGAGTCCTTTTCAATGGCTTCTCCATTAAGAATAAACTGTGCTTTATCTCCTATATAAATAGATTCATCCGCATCACCGTCTATATCATCCGTACGATCAATCACATTTAATGCATCAAAAAAATGACTTGTATCATTGTTAAGAATTAAAGGGACCCCCTCTTCTTGATTAGTAATAGTAACTTTATCAGTATCTTCATCATAAAACATAACAGCACCGCAGTTGGAATTATTAACCCTCTTTATAACTTCATCTAATGTGTCCTCAGATACATCAATCGCGAAAGTAAAATTGTTAATATT
>Ga0164318_10001824_pt1 | contig 19298 bp, 14 predicted proteins | sample GuaBasSedimGuay9_FD_113734 | JGI IMG/M metagenome (GOLD analysis project Ga0164318, IMG submission 113734) | Subseafloor sediment microbial communities from Guaymas Basin, Gulf of California, Mexico - Guay9, Core 4571-4, 0-3 cm | ecosystem: Environmental > Aquatic > Marine > Hydrothermal vents... | reverse complement strand
GGTGAACCTGAAGGGATTCGAACCCCCAACCTCCTGATCCGTAGTCAGGTGCACTATCCAATTATGCTACAGGTCCATTCAACATCGTGTTGCGGCTGCAAAAATACATATTTTTTCAAAAGAATAAAGCATTCTGTAAATTATTCTTTGCTTTTTCTGAGTTCTTTTATTGCAGAGCTATCACCAAGCAAAATACCTATATTCTTTGTCTCTTCTCTACTGTCTAAAATGATTTTCAAAGTAATGGTTAAAGGGGTAGCTATCAGCATACCTACTGTTCCTAAAACCCAACCCCAAATAATTAAAGATATAAAGACAACAAAAGGTGATAAACCCAAACTCTTCCCCATCAGCCTTGGTTCAATAACACTTCCAATAAAAAAGTTAATAGCAAAAAACAAGACTATAGTCGCAATACCATAACCTATAGGAAGCTGTAAAAAAGCCAAAAGCACAGCAGGAACAGCAGCAATAATAGATCCAATATTTGGTATAAAATTCAAAAGAAATGCCAAAGCACCCCATAAAATAGGGAAATCAACTCCTAAAATTGCCAAACCTATACTCACCAAAATTCCAGTAGCAAGACTGGTTAAAGTCTTTATCCCGAAATACTTTTTTAAGCTATAAACTACCTTATTAACACTTCCCAAAGAATCAGGCGAGATAATGGCGAGTTTATTTTTGAAACTGGACACTTCCATCAGCATAAACACAAAAACCAAAACAATTAAAAATGAATTACTAAGCATACTGCTAAATCCAGAAAAAACATTTCCGGCCAATGTCAGAGCTTGACCCGGATTAACCTGTTCTAAAGCATCAAAATTCTCTTCCATTATTCCGTAATTGACCAAGAACTTTTGTAGCGAAGTCCAAACCCCTTCTAACTTAACTTGATAAGTAGGCAAAGTGGCCAAAAAATTGGTTAATGACGATCCTAATAAAACTACTAAAGCAGTTATAACAATCCAAAGAATAAATAAAACTGTTAACATTGCCACAGAATCGGAGGCTCCTTTTTTCTTTAACCAGTCGAAGGGAGCCAAACTTATAGCCGTTAACAAAATAGCCAATAAAAAGAGTGTTACAATATCTGATGCACTTTTTAAACCTGCGATAAGAATAATTAATGAGGCCGAAATAATCCAAAATTTTAAACTTGCAATAGAATTAGTATTATTTGATACTTTCATAATAATATACTTTTTTGATAAAGAAATTACGTAAAGCTGAGCTGCGAACCAAATATTGATTTCATTATTCTTTAACTATTTCTTATTCCATACTTCAACTGTCGGATAATGGAAAACCCTATTTTGCTGCCAAAATCAATATAATTATCATAGAAATCCCTTCAGCAACAAATAAATCAGAGTGTAAAAATAAACAAAATCAGACGACTACCTTAATTTCTCAAACAAAAAAGGCTACAATGCTGATAAGCTGTAAAAACCCAAGAAAAAAAATGTAAATTTGTTTTCCTTTAAGGAATAAAAAGACAAAACAGCCAAAATTGAATTTGATAAAAAATTATATACAAAAATATAGTTTAAAGAAAACGTATCGCACTAATCAAAGAGATGTGTTGATAAGCAATTTTTATTCTATTAAAACAATTGGGCTGCTTTCTAATCCTAAAAACGAAGCAGAAATATTTGAAGTGGATAAAGTACTCAAGCTCTTTAAAGAACATAATAAAGAGGTAACTCCTCTTATATATTTTGATAAGCAGATTGAAAACGATATATTTACAAAAAATATTGACTGGAGTGGATTTGGAAAAGAAAACTGTAATTGGTTTGGAAAACCAAAAAAAGATATCAATATAAGTCGATTTATAAACAAAGAATTAGACATTTTAATTGATCTTAGTTTCTCAAAAAATTACAGTTTACAGTCAGTTTTTGTTCAGTCGAAAGCACAATTAAAAATTATGCCTACAAGTAATCTGAGCAAACAATTTGCCGATTTGATGATAGAAACACCTAATCCAAACGACAAGACAGCTTTTACAAATGAGTTAATACACTATTTAAAGATAATAAATAAAGACCTATAATGATAAATTCAAAATTTTATGGAGCTGGAGTTGCACTTACAACACCTTTCCACAAATACGGAACCGTCGATTTTACTTCACTTGGCAACCTAATTGAACACGTTATAAAAGGCGGAATAGATTATGTTGTTGCCTTAGGTACAACTTCTGAAACAGCTACTCTCACAGAGGATGAACGACAAGCTGTTCTTAATTTTATTATTGAAAACGTAAATAAACGAGTACCTATTGTAGTGGGCATTGGCGGAAATAATACTCAATCTTTAGTAGAAACAATTAAGCATTTCGATTTTGAAGGCATAGATGCTATTTTATCGGTAACTCCTTATTACAACAAACCAAATCAAAAAGGACTTTACTACCATTATAAAGCTTTGGCCAGCATATCGCCTCTACCAATTATTTTATACAACGTACCCAGTCGCACCTGTGTAAACATAAGTGCAGAGACTACTCTTAAATTAGCTCACGAATTCGATAATATTATTGCAATAAAAGAGGCTTCGGGAGATATGATGCAAATCATGAATATTTTAAAAGCTAAGCCAAAAGATTTCCTTGTAATTTCCGGCGACGATCCTCTAACAAATTCTATGGTTGCTATGGGTGGTGCAGGAGTTATTAGCGTTACTGCTAATGCTTATCCTAAAGAATTTCATAAACTCGTAAAAGCAGGCTTAAATAAAAATTATGAAGAGGCTCGCAGAATAAATAATGCTTTACTCGAATTTATGGAAGCTGTTTTTGAAGATGGAAACCCTGCCGGCATTAAAGTTGCTTTGAGTGTTATGGGATTAATGAAAAATAATTTACGTCTGCCTTTAGTTAAAGCCAATGTGCCGACTTCTAACAAAATAAAAGTATTTATTGAAGAATTTAAAAGTCCTGTTAAATAACAAAGTATTATCTCCTATGATAAAAGCAGTTCGATTTTTATTTATTTCAATACTATTTTTTAGTATATCCTCGTTTTCTCAAGCACAAAATCCAAAAAGGGATATTCTTAACAAGACTTTTAAATCTACCAAAGAGTGCTATTTTAGCTTTCCTATTAAATCAAAAGAGCAACTCAATCAATTATCAAAAATTATTTCTATCGATAGAGTTACAGCATCTACCGCATATGCTTATGCTAATCGCAATGATTTTAATAAATTTTTAAATACAAATATCGATTTTCAGCTTTTGGATCACCCTAACGCTAATTTTAAAGCAGTAATGTTCGACTCAAAGTTGAAGCAATCTTATGCCTGGGATAAATACCTCAGCTATAATGATTATGTTGATATGATGTATCAATTTGCTACTGATTACCCTGATATTTGTCAGGTTTTCAGTCTTGGACAATCTGTCGATGGTAGAGAATTACTTATTGCTAAAATATCCGATAATATTTCACTATCGGAGGCTGAACCTCAATTCCTCTATACAGGTCAAATGCATGGAGACGAAGTGGCAACTTCAATTATATTGCTTCGACTTATAGATTATTTATTGACAAATTATGGTGCAAACGATCAAATAAACCGTTTGATTGATGAGGTGGAAATATGGATTAACCCTTTAGCCAATCCTGACGGAACTTATACTAACGACAATTCAACTGTAAGCGGAGCAACACGATTTAACGCAAATGCTATTGATATCAATCGTAATTTCCCCGACCCAAAAGATGGCGATCATCCGGATGGAAAAAGCTGGCAAGCAGAAACACAAATATTTATGACTCTTGCCGAAACGCAGCATTTTGTAATGTCGGCAAATACCCATAGCGGATCGGAAGTAGTTAATTACCCTTGGGATACTTGGACAAAACTCCATGCCGATGATAATTGGTGGCAAATGGTTTCTCACGAATATGCCGATTTAGCTCAACTAAATTCGCCTTCGGGATATATGAGCGGATTTGATGATGGGATAACCAATGGAGCCGAATGGTACATTATTAATGGTGGGCGACAAGATTACATGAACTATTTTCATCACTGTCGGGAATTTACCATAGAACAATCTACGGAGAAAATGGTTCCCGAAAATGAATTACCAAACTATTGGGACTATAACAGACAAGCTATGCTAAACTATATGGAGCAGGTAACTTACGGTTTTAGAGGTAGAATTACCGATTCCGATACCGGAGATCCAATTCAAGCAAAACTCGAAATTGAAAGTCACGATTTTGATAATTCCTTTATCTTTTCAAATTTAGAAGGATATTATTATCGTCCTATAAAAGCCGGAACTTACACTCTAAACTTTTCTGCAGAAGGATACGAATCTAAATCCATTAGTAACCAAAGTATTGCAGATTTCGATTCAAAAATTATAAATGTTGGCCTAAAAAAAATTAATACAGGAGTGGATTCCAACATACTCTCAGAACTAAGAATTGTTAACCCTGTTCAAAATCATCAACTACAAATTAGTAGTCCAATAGATATTATAAGAGTAAATATATACTCTATTTTAGGTCAACTTATTTACACCAACAAAACAAAAAATAAAGAGTTACAAATTGACATTCAAAATTTCAAAAGCGGCATCTATATCCTAAATTTAGAATTTTCTGATGGAGAAAGAGTAGAGAAACGCTTTATTATGCATTAATATCAACTCTTAGGTTAAATTTTCATAAAATAAGCTATCTATTTTTGTGAGTTTTAAAAATTAGCAGAAATTAGCCACGGCTTAAGAAAAGCAAACTTATTTTAACTGTTTTTTACCTAAAAAATTAAGCGAAAATCAGCCGAAAAAAATTATTTTATTATTGACCGAAAAAATATACTTTTGCACAATGTTTAAAAATAGACTAACTCTAATTGCTTTCATACTGATTCTCATAGGAAATAGCTCTTGTGGACGATTCCAAAAATTGCTCAAAAGCAACGACTATGAAGAGAAATACGCTATGGCACTTGAATTTTTTGAAAACGAAGAATACAATAAGACCTTACAGCTCTTCGATCAAATCTCTCCTATCTACAGAGGAACAGACAAAGCGCAAAAGATAGAATTTTTATCTGCTATGAGTCATTATGGTCAAAAAGACTATGTTCTTGCCAGCTATTATTTTAAACGTTATTATCAAGCATATCCTAAATCAGAGCAAGCTGAAGAGGCTCTTTTTATGAGTGCATATTCTAATTACCTCGATTCACCACGTGCTAGCTTAGATCAAAAAACAACCGTTGACGCAATTCAAGAAATGAAATTATTTGTTTCGCGTTTTCCAAATAGCGAAAAGGTAGATCAAGCCAAAGATTTAATAAAAGAAATGGAAAATCGCCTTGAGTTAAAAGCTTTTAATATGGCTAAACTCTATATTAAAATGAGCGATTATAAAGCGTCTATTGCTTCTTTAGAAGCATTTATAAAACAATACCAATCGAGTATTTATCACGAAGAAGCCTCATTCTTACTTATTCAAGCAAATTATGAATATGCTTTAAACAGTATTGCAGCCAGGCAAGAAGAACGCTTTTCTAAGGCATCAGAAGCTTATATTGATTTTATTTCTCAGTTTCCTGAAAGTAAATATTTAAAAAAGGCAGAGAAAATGAATGAAGCAGCATCTACTTATATCAAAAAAACAATTGCAGAAAATTAAACAAACATAAGATGGATTACAAAAAAATTAAAACGGATAGTGAAGCCGTAACACGTAAACTGAAAGATTTTGATACCCCCACAGGAAATATTTACGAAACGGTATCTATCTTATCAAAACGCGCAAATCAAATAGGGAAAGATATTAAAGAAGAACTAAACAGAAAAATTGAAGAGTTTGCAACTCCCAATGACAGTTTGGAAGAAATTTTTGAGAACAGAGAGCAAATAGAATTAGCCAGATTTTACGAAAGACTTCCAAAACCAACACTGATTGCAATACAGGAATTTTTGGATGGTAATGTTTATTATCGTAATCCAGCAAAAGATATTAATACTTTAAAATAAACATTTTTTGTTTTGTAAGAACTTCTTTACGTTATTTCCGTACAAGTATGGAATCGTAAAGAAGTTTTTTTATTTGAAGCTATGCAGTTAAAAGGAAAAAAAATATTAGTCGGTATCACAGCGAGTATTGCTGCCTATAAAATTCCTATACTCGTTCGCTTATTAAAAAAAGAAGGTGCAGAAGTTCAGGTAATAATGACTGAATCATCACGCAACTTTGTAAGTCAACTAACATTAGCTACTCTTTCAGGAAATCCTGCCTATCATTTACCTTTTAATACCGAAAACGGAAGTTGGAATAGTCATGTTGAATTTGCTCTTTGGGCCGACTTAATGCTTATTGCTCCCCTATCGGCTGCTACACTGAGCAAAATGGCTCACGGTCATTCCGACAATCTTCTAACAACAACTTATCTCTCTGCAAAATGTCCCGTTTATTTTGCTCCCGCTATGGATTTGGATATGTTTGCTCATCCAAGCACAAAGAAAAATATTGAAACACTTATAAGTTACGGCAATCATTTTATTGAATCCCAAACAGGTGAACTAGCAAGTGGATTATGTGGTGCAGGCAGAATGGAAGAGCCTGAGAAAATGCTCGAAATTATCATCAAGCATTTTAAAAAAAAAGCTGATTTCGCCGAAAAAAAAGTCTTAATTACTGCCGGACCAACTTATGAAGCAATAGACCCCGTTCGCTTTATCGGAAATTACTCAAGCGGAAGAATGGGTTATGCAATAGCTCACGAATTTGCTAAACGGGGAGCAGAAGTATTTCTTGTTAGCGGACCCAGTTCACAAAAAGTCGAGCATTCAAATATTCAACGCATAGGTGTACAATCGGCTCAACAAATGTTTGAGGCTTGTCGGAATTTATTTGAACAAACGGATATTGCTGTTATGTCAGCTGCAGTTGCAGACTTTAAACCTAAGAAAGTCCCTAACTCAAAAATTAAGAAAGAAGATGGATTTAACCAAATTGAGCTTGAGCCAACTGTCGATATATTAAAAACATTAGGTAACCAAAAACAAAATCAAATTTTAATCGGTTTTGCTTTGGAAACAACTAATGAGTTGGAAAATGCACAAAAGAAATTAAAAAGCAAAAATTGCGATGCCATCATTTTAAACTCATTACAAAATGCCGGTGCAGGATTTCAGCACAATACCAATAAAATTTCTATTATTGATAAATCTCTGCGAAAAATTGATTTCCCCCTAAAATCTAAAGCTGAAGTAGCCAGCGATATTTGTGATTTTATTCAGAAGCTAATTTAAACAGATCAAACGTATCTAATTAAATCGCAAGAAAGACAAAGAAATTCTCAGATCTTGTGTGTTTATATTACAGAACTCTGCGGCTTTGCGACTTCGCGAGAAATATTATCACGCAAAGACGCAAGGGCGCAAAGAAGTAGTGGCTGTTAAATATTAAGATGTATTTCCCCGATAATTTAAACACGCAGGCTAAATTTTTATGCTTATTTTTATGCCGAAATAATTTGTCGCATAACTAATCGTTTGTTTGATAAAACATCGGTAAATATGATAAAAAAAAGTTTAAAAATATTGAGCATCTTCGTTCTGATACAACTGTTTGCTTTTCAGAGTATTGGACAAGAAATTAATTGTCAGATTCAAGTAAGTGCAAGACAAGTGCAAGGCACAGATCAAACAGCATTTGAAGCTATGCAAACTGCTTTATATGAATTTATTAACGCAAGAAAATGGACTCCCTATTCATATAAACTAGAAGAAAGAATTGAAGCCACCATCTTACTCACTATCACCGAGCAACTCTCTTCCGAAAAATATAGAGGAAAATTAAATCTAATACTTAAACGTCCGGTTTATAAAACCAATTTAAATACCACTTTATTTAATTACGTAGATAAAGACATTGAATTTACTTATGTAGAAAACGAACCTCTTGAGTTTAGCGATAATTCTTTTGATAGCAACCTGACTGCAATTATTGCTTATTATATCAATATTTTTTTAGGTCTTGATGCCGATTCGTTTAGTCTGCTTGGCGGAACACCTTATTATGAGCGAGCACAAGCCATTGTACAGAGCGCACAAAGCACAAGCGAACCCGGATGGAAAGCATATGAAAATCAGAAAAATAGATATTGGCTAAGCGAAAATTTGACCAACCCAATTTATCGTCCGCTTAGAGAAAGCATTTATAAATATCATCGCTTAGGCTTAGACAGAATGTACGATAATGCAGATATAGGACGCACTTCCATAGCCGAAAGTATAAAATTATTAGGAAAAGTAAATGAGCAAAAACCGGGATCATTTTTAATACAGCTAATTTTAGAAGCCAAACGTAATGAAATTATTAAAGTTTTTTCGGAGGGATCTCCAAATACGAAAACCGAAGTGGTAAATATTTTAAAAGAAATAGACCCGGCTAACGGATCGCGCTATCAACAAATCCTTTCGCGCTAAAACATTTTAAGATGCTTAAGAATCTATCTATCTCCAATTACGTACTTATCGATAAACTTAATATCGATTTTCACAAACATTTTTCGGCCATTACCGGAGAGACAGGTGCCGGTAAATCCATTATTATCGGAGGTTTAGGTTTGATACTCGGAAAGCGTGCCGATACAGCTACCCTACTCGATTCTAAACAAAAATGTATCATAGAAGGGACTTTCGATATTTCAGCATTTAATTTACAAAGCTTTTTCGAAGAAAACGACCTTGATTTTGATACTACAACCCGCGTACGAAGAGAAATTACTCCTCAAGGAAAAAGTCGTGCTTTTATAAACGACACCCCTGTTACTCTTAATTTGTTAAAACAGTTTGGAGAATTGGTCATCGACATTCACTCACAACATAATACTTTGCTGATTCACAATCCCGAATATCAGCTCGAATTGTTAGACACTTTTGCAGGAAATGAAAAATTAAGAGAAAAATATTCTATTCATTACCAAGAATTTCAAAAGAATCTTGCCTTAGCTTCTAAACTAAAAAAGCAGATTGCACAAGCACAAGCCGACAATGACTATATCCGTTTTTTATTAGAAGAATTAGAAGCAGCAAAAGTAAGTGTCGGTGAAATGGAAGCCATTGAAAGTGAGCTAAATGTTTTAAATCATGCCGAAGAAATAAAGACTGCTTGGCTGCAAGCTTCATCAAGTTTAAATTCTGACGAACAGGGGTTGCTTAGTGCTATGAATCAGCTGCTTCAGCAAATCAGACCCGTTCAGGAATACCAAAAAGAATTGGAAAGTTTATATGAGCGTCTTAACTCCGTATATATCGAACTCGACGATATTGCAAGAGAAGCTGTTGCAATGGAAGAATCTGTTGAAATAGATCCAAACAGACAAGAATTTTTAAATGAACGTTTATCTTTACTATTTAAGCTTACTAAAAAACATCAGCTCAAGCATGCCGATGAACTGTCTGAAAAAGAAGAATCATTAGCTAATCAGCTTTTTTCGAGCGATAAACTGCAAGAGCAGTTAGAGAAACTACAAGAGCAGCTTTTGATTGATGAAAAAGAACTAAGCGACTTAGCAGAACAATTACACTCTGCTCGCGAAAAAGCATCAAAACCACTTGCCGTTAAACTTATTGAACAATTAATACAATTGGGAATTCCCGATGCACAAATCAATTTTGTTCTCAAACCTCAAACTGTATTCTTGGAACATGGCTGCGACGAAGTAGATTTTCTTTTCTCTGCAAATGCCGGACTAAAACCCGATTTAATAAGTAAGACAGCTTCCGGAGGAGAGCTCTCTCGTCTAATGCTTGGCATTAAATATCTTTTAGCTACTAAGAAGAATTTACCGGGAATTATCTTCGATGAAATTGATAGTGGTGTTTCAGGAGAGATTGCCGAGCGTTTGGGATCTTTAATGAAACAAATGGGACAAACTATGCAAGTTATCGCCATAACACATCTTCCACAAATCGCGGCATTAGCACAAAACCACTATTTGGTTTATAAGAAAAATGAAACTATTTTTGCGCGCACAGAAATTAAAAAAATGTCTGATGATGAGCGGATTGAAGAGATAGCAGCAATGCTAAGCGGCTCAGAAATAAGCGAATCCGCAAGGGAAAATGCTCGTGTTTTATTAAAAAAATAAATAGACAATAAAAAAATCTTTATGGCCTATAATTTATTAAAAGAAAAAAAGGGGATCATCTTTGGAGCCCTAAATGATAAATCTATTGCGTGGAAAGTAGCTGAAAAAGCTCATGAAGAAGGCGCAGAATTTTTGCTTACCAATACTCCCGTTTCTATGCGATTTGGAGAAATTGATGAGTTGGCAAAAAAATGCAATACAGAAGTTATTCCGGCAGATGCAACCAGTACAAAAGATCTGGAAAACCTGATTCAAACGGCAATGGATAAGTATGGCAAAATAGATTTTGTACTGCACTCTATTGGAATGTCGCCAAATGTACGTAAGAAATTAACTTACGATGAGCTGAATTACGATTTCTATAAGAAGACCCTTGACATCTCTGCTCTTTCTTTTCATAAAATGATTTCTATCTGTAAAAAGAAAGATGCCATTAACGATTGGGGGTCTATTGTAGCATTATCCTATGTTGCAGCACAGCGTACACTCTACGGTTATAACGATATGGCTGATGCTAAATCGCTGTTGGAATCTATTGCACGTAGCTTTGGATATATTTACGGCAGAGAGAAAAAAGTTCGTATCAATACCATTTCACAATCGCCTACTGCAACTACTGCAGGTAGTGGAGTTAAAGGATTTGACGGCTTAATGGATTTTACGGAACGTATGTCGCCTCTCGGCAATGCAACAGCCTCAGAATGTGCCGATTATACTATTAGCCTATTTAGCGATCTTACCCGAAAGGTAACTATGCAAAACCTTTTCCACGATGGAGGATTCTCCAGTATGGGAATGAGTATGCGAGCTATGATGCAGTACAACAAAAGTTTTGATGGTATTCCTGAAGATTAAACAGAATTAAAGTTAGGGTTTCGCTTAAAGCGAAGCTCTCAATAAAATGAGAACTGATTCACTTAATTAATTAACTATAAACTAAAAACCCCTTCAATAATCAATGATTATTGAAGGGGTTTTTAAGCGTATTTGATTTATATCTTCTTTAAAAGATAAACCAATTAAATATTATCGATAATAGTATTCAAGGAAGTACTAGGTCGCATAGCTTTTGCAACTAAGTCTGCATCAGGCTCAAAATACCCACCAATATTAGTTGCTTTACCTTCGGCAGCAGCGATTTCGGCTAATATTTTAGTTTCATTATCTTGCAGTTGTTTAGCTACTTCTTTAAATTTACTTTGCAATTCTACATCTTCTGTTTGTTCCGCTAAAGTTTCGGCCCAATACATTGCAAGGTAGAAATGAGTACCACGATTATCTAATTCACCTGCTTTTCTTGAAGGCGATTTTCTATTTTCTAAATATTTAGAAACTGCTTTATCTAAAGTTTTTGATAAAAGCATAGCTCTCTCATTATCGGTAACATTAGCAAGATGTTCCAAAGAAACTGTTAATGCTAAAAACTCACCTAATGAATCCCATCTTAAATGACCTTCTTTAACAAATTGTTGAACGTGTTTTGGAGCAGATCCTCCGGCACCGGTTTCAAATAACCCACCACCATTTAACAATGGGACTATCGACAACATTTTTGCAGAAGTTCCTAATTCTAAAATTGGAAATAAGTCGGTTAAATAATCTCTTAATGCATTTCCTGTAACCGAGATAGTATCTAAACCCGCTTTTACACGTGGAAGAGTATATTTCATAGCGTCAACAGGTGACATTATTTGAATATCCAAGCCACTAATGTCATGATCTTTTAAATAAGTATTTACTTTTTGAATCATTACTGCATCATGAGCTCTATTTTTATCTAACCAGAAAATTGCCGGAGAACCCGTTGCTCTGGCTCTGCTAACAGCAAGTTTTACCCAATCTCTGATAGGTAAATCTTTAGCTTGGCATCCTCTATAAATATCTCCCTCTTCAACTTGATGACTTAATAAAACATTACCATCTTCATCAACTATCTGAATAGTTCCGTCAGCAGGAGATTTGAATGTTTTATCGTGAGAGCCGTATTCTTCGGCTTTTTGAGCCATTAGTCCAACATTAGAAACATTTCCCATTGTTGCAGGATCGAAAGCACCGTTCTTTTTGCAAAAGTCAATTGCTTCTTGATACCACTCAGAATAACATCTATCAGGAATAACCGCTTTGGTATCTTGAAGTTCTCCTTTGGCATTCCACATACCACCGGAATCACGTACTACATTTGGCATTGAAGCATCAATAATAATATCATTACTTGCATGAAGATTAGTAATTCCTTTATCAGAATCGACCATTGCAATTGCAGGTCTTGACTTATAAACAGCTTGTATATCGGCTTCAATTTCAGCTTTTTTATCAGCGGGTAAGCTTTCTATTCTTTTATATAAATCTCCTAAACCAAGATCAGGATTAACGTCTAATTTCTTAAATAAATCTGCGTGTTTCTCAAAAACATCCTTAAAGAAAACAGCAACAAAATGCCCAAAAATAATTGGGTCAGAAACTTTCATCATTGTTGCTTTTAAATGTACTGAGAATAAAGTATCATTTTTCTTAGCATCTTCAATTTCTTCAGCAATAAATTTACGTAAAGCTTTAACACTCATATACGTTGCATCGAGAACCTCATCTTTTAAAACATGAAGTTTTTCTTTAAGAACAGTTTTATTTTTAGACTTATCGATAAATTCAAATCTAACATCTTGTTCTTTTTCTATTACAATGGATTTTTCATTTCCATAGAAATCACCATCGTTCATATGTGCAACATGAGTTTTAGAATCGGAAGACCAAGCCCCCAACTTCTTAGGATTTCTCTTTGCATTTGCCTTTACTGAAGGTGCAACTCTACGATCAGAATTACCTTGACGTAAAACAGGATTTACAGCAGAACCCAAACATTTTGCATATTTGGCATTCAAAAGTTTATCTTCCTCTGTTTCGGGATATTCAGGATAATCAGGAAGTTTATATCCTTTATCTTGTAATTCTTTAATAGCAGCTTTAAGCTGAGGAATTGATGCGCTGATATTTGGTAGCTTAATAATATTAGCTTCTTTTCTTTCTACTAATTCACCCAAATAAGCTAATTCATCTACTCGCTGTTGTTCTTCGGTTAAATATTCGGGAAAAGTCGAGATTATTCTTGATGATAGTGAGATATCTTTTGTTTCAACAACAATACCTGCTGCATTTGTAAACGCATTTACAATAGGTAATAAAGAATAGGTAGCCAAAGCAGGAGCTTCGTCTATTTTCGTCCAGATTATTTTTGATTTTTCTTGTACCATAATTTGTTTTATTATAAACTTTTAGTTTTTGTATTTTATTTTGGTTTTTTATCGTTTATTCGTCAGCTATAAGCATACTTTTGTACTTTCTGCAGCACTTCTTTACACTTAAAAAACAGAGCAAATTTAAGGAGAATTCGGCTTAGAATCCGAATAAATTACGGTTCTAAATAAAATAAATATTTCCAAATAAGAGACGAAAACATACTCTACAATTTTCGTAATCTATTTTAATATTAGGATCAAATATTGTAAGTACTCTATTCCTTTTATGTTAGCCTATTTGAAAATTATGGGATGTGAAAGCAACACTTCGGCTTTGTTGTCAAGAAAAATTTATATATGCCAGTCTTTCAGGCTTATAAAAAACTGAATATCCATAGAAACAAAATGAATTAATGCCTAACCCACAGGTTTTGCTCTTGATCCAAAATTTCGTTATGCACACTTAAAACAAAAAAAACCGTTGAAAAATTTCAACGGTTTAGTGCGGATGAAGGGACTCGAACCCCCACGCCTCTCGGCACTAGATCCTAAGTCTAGCGCGGCTACCAATTACGCCACATCCGCAATTGTTTTTAAGCGCTGCAAAGATACAAACATTTTAATACGACCAAAACGTTTTTTTAATTTCCGGTAAAAAAAACTAAGAATATTATAATTGCTTGGTCTAGAAACCAATCAATAATCCTAATCCACCGGCAATTAAACCCACTGCTACATTAATAGCCTTCATGACCAAAAAACTTTTACGTGATTCGGCAAGCAAGGGTAATGCTCCATGTCCATCCTGAACAATAGAACTAGCAAGTAATATGCTAAAGGGAATCATCCCTTGAAAAAAGAGGATAATAAATATAAAATGAGGTCCGGATTCAGGAATTATGCCGATAACTACAGCTAATATCAATATCAACCACAAATTATCTGTTATCCAATCTTTTACATCGTAAAACTGATCGAGCATGCTTACAAGTAATAGAGCGGAAAATGTCCACAACAATACTTTCAAAAAGTGCTTTTTAATTACATGTCCCCAGAGATGTTCTTCTAAAAAGTGGTCGCTCGACAATAAAAATATAGCCAAAGCACTAACAGAAATAAGTATAAAAGTAGCTTTTATCCAATTAAAATGATGATGTGCCGTATCTGCAATGTCTTTATGAATTTGTCCATCAACTATACTAAAACTAACTTGTTCATGACCCATTACACCCGACAGTAAAGCAAAAAGGAATAATATTATTCCGCCAATCAATAATGCTCGTGTAAAAGTAATATTTCGTATATTTTCCAGTACACTTCTTGGTTTTAAAACTGCAGAATCTACTTCGTGTTCGTGAATAACCATATGTCCGGGAGGCACACAAAAGAAATCAAATCGCTTACCAAAAACCGTTAAAAGCCATCCAACCAATATTGCAATTATAAAAATAATCCCATTAAGCCAAAGAGCAGCTTCCGGAATAATAGAGAACATAACAAAGGCTTCATCCCCTGATGTGGCAATCATTACGGTTACGAGAGCAGCAAATTTCACAATTCCGTGAGCATATAAAGAAACAACGGTATAAGCTCCTAAACATCCGGGAATTACTCCCATAAAAGCAGCAAATACTAATTGTAAAAAAGGTGAATCTTTTAAGTGCTTAGCCCAGTTACCACGTGATTTAACATTTAAAAATTCGATTATCAGCATCATTACCAGAACAAAGCTGGTAATCATAATCGACTGTTTAATGATGGGGACTAAAATAGCAAGAAATGTTTCCATAATGCAAAACTAAACTAAAATTCATATCTAATACAAATACATATTTAAAATACCAAAAAATAGCTATATTTTCAAATATTTTAGCAGCTATAACATAAAATGCCAAACCAAATAAAACACGCTAAATAAACTCAGAAAAACCATTCCTATCCACGCATAAACCAATAACCATTTTTTAGGTTTTAAATCTTCCGGAAAATGCGAATGGGTAACAGCTTTATAATTTAAAATTGCTAAAACCGGTGCTGCAACAAAAGAAATAGTGGTCGCCATATCTATAATAAAACGCATAGATTGACCAAAATAAATCAGCAATGCCAATGTTCCGAAAATAGTAATCAACATCCAAGTCGTATAAGGAAGCATACTCTTTTTGTTTTTCATTTTCAGAGCAGGAAACAACAATTCTGTTGTAGGCTGCATCACTCTTGGATAAGCATCAAGAACAGTAACCGTTGTAGAAAACATAGTTGTTAAAGCTGCAATAGCAATAAGCCAATATGCCCAATTACCCAAAGATGTTGTATACATATTGATAAGCTGTCCGGCAAATTCTACACCATTAGCCGAAAGCTCTTTTCCCGAACCATACATAACAAAAGCACCTAAAGATACGAATCCCATAGCTAGAAAAGCAGTACCTATATAGCCAAAATTAAAATCAAACAAAGACTCTTTTAAAGTGGGTTTATGTCCGCTAAGTTCAAACTTAGCAACTGTCCAGCTTGAATGCCAAGTTGAAATATCAATGGGTCCCGGCATCCAACCCACTAAAGCAATTAAAAAAGCTAAATCTGTTGCATTACTCCAATCAAAACTTGGGACATCAACAGTTTTAAGATCAAATGCGGCTATTACTGCTATTAAAGTAGAAACGGTAAGAGTTATAATAATTATCTTGATTATTTTATCGAGAGCTGAAAATTTTCCGCTTAATAAAACAAACATGGTAAAAAATAGTATTATAGCAGTTAAACTATTAGCACTAAGTGTAATACCAAAAATATTCCCCAACAAAGCCGCTGTAACTACGGTAACGGCTGCCTGCAATGCAAACATAGTGCTTACGGTTAACAGAGCAAATATTCCAAGAGCCCATTTACCTGTTTTATAATAGCCGTGCACTAAGGATTTCCCTGTTGCAGTTGCATAGCGAGGAGCAAATTCGAAAAACGGATACTTTATAACATTAGCAGCAATTACCACCCAAATCAATTCAAAACCATAACTGGCTCCTGCTCTTGTAGATTGCACCAAATGAGAAACTCCCACAGCAGCTCCGGCGTACAACAATCCCGGACCGAGAGTCTTCAACAAAACTTTTATGTTCATTATTGATTAATTTAAATTGGTATCACTTAGAATTCCAGTTCTAAATTCAAATTATCTTTTAATTTTTTCAAGTTAGGATTTTTCTCCACCATAGCCTTATATCTTTCGGCAGGCTGAATTATTCTCACACTATTTCCATTTTCAATAATTTTAATATCAGACTTTAATTTATAATTATTTAAACGGACTCTAAGCAGTTTCATCAATTCAAACTTTTTCTCATCTAAAACACTTTTTTGAGCATCATTATGAACTCGTAATTCAATTATAAAACCGTCTCTAAGTACCGCTTTATTTGTTTTTAATGTAGCGTATAAACCCTGATTATGTTTAATACGGTCTAAAAAAATATTGAATACCTTATCTAAATCATCCTGAGTAAATTCATCGGCAATATCTTCCTTACCAATCATATACGCATCAGGATTAACATCTTCCAGTTTAGAATTCTCTTCAGCTTTTATTGAAACTCCCAAGCCAATTCCTTTTGGCATACGCTTTACGGAAGTAGTTGATTCTTCAACTTTTGTTTGAGAAGGAACAGTCTGTTCTTTTATTTCGGGCTCAGATATTTTTGTACTAACCACAGGATCCTCTTTAGCCTTTTCCTTTATAACGGGAGCTGCATATGGTTTTTTTTCTTCAATAGATGGTGGCGATGCTATTCTTTCTTTCGCTTTCTTCTGTACGGGTAATGCAGGGATTTGTTCTTTAGAAACTGACTCTGATATACCACTTCCCAAAGCTACCATTTGCATTAAGGTAAGCTCAATTAACAATCGTTTATTATTACTTGCCTTATAATTTACATCGCATTGAGTATTCAAATCTAAAGCTTTAAGCAAAAAGGCTGAAGAAAATTTATTTGAATTATTGTAATATCTTTTCCTAATAGATGCCGATGTTTCGAGCAAATCAATAGTTTTCGCATCTCTGCTTACCAACAGATTGCGCAGATGTTCGCCTAATCCTATTAAGAAATGCTGACCATCAAATCCACGCTCAATAATATCATTGAAAATAACTAAAACAGAGCTTATATCTCCACTTAAAAACTGGTCAGAAATTTTAAAGAAATAATCATAATCTAAAACATGAAGATTCTCTACTACCTTTTGGTAAGTCACATTTCCTGATGTAAAACTCACTAATTGATCGAAAATAGACAATGCATCGCGCATGGCACCATCAGCCTTTTGAGCTATCAGGTGCAAAGCTTCTTCATCGGCTTGCACATTCTCTTTCTCGGCAACAAAGGCCAAATATTTGGCAATATCAACAACATTTATACGCTTAAAATCAAAGACCTGACAACGCGATAAAATTGTAGGTATAATCTTATGCTTTTCGGTTGTTGCCAAAATAAATTTAACATAAGGAGGTGGCTCTTCTAATGTTTTAAGAAATGCATTAAAAGCCGCTTGCGAAAGCATATGCACCTCATCAATAATATATACCTTGTATTTACCTACCTGGGGCGGAATACGAACTTGTTCTACTAAACGACGAATATCATCAACAGAATTATTCGAGGCAGCGTCAAGCTCCATTATATTAAACGAAGCATTCTGATTAAAAGAAAGACAAGATTCACACTCATTACAAGGCTCAATTACATCAGGGTTATTTTCTAAATCGAGGTTCAGACAATTAATTGTTTTAGCAAATATACGTGCTGAAGTAGTTTTACCAACTCCACGTGGACCTGTAAACAAATATGCCTGAGCTAAATAATGATTTTTAATGGCATTCTTTAATGTATTTGTGATCGCTTTTTGACCTACAACCGTATCAAAAGTTGCCGGTCTGTATTTTCGTGCCGAAACGATAAAATTTTCCATGAAAATCTTTTAAATATTATACTGCTTTAATCTTCAAAAATAAGAAAAATAATGCTACAATAATTGGTTTGAAACAATTTATCGAATACAAAATACTTTGCTAACACCATTAAAAAGACTTTAAAAAAGCGATATGTTAAAAAAAACATATTGATTAGTAAATTGCTTTTATGATACTTGTAATATTGCTACTTTTGTGCTTCAAATTTTCAACATGATTAAACAAGAAGAAGCATTTAAAATTTTAAAACAATCGGTTTTTAAACTGGGAACAGAATTAATTCCATATCAAAATAGTTTAGGCAGAGTTTTAGCCGAAAATGTATATTCAGATATGGATATGCCACCTTTTAATAAATCGGCTGTAGATGGCTACGCTTGTCGTAAGCAAGACTTAGGAAACGATTTGGAGCTTCTCGAAATTATTCCTGCCGGAATAGCTCCCACCAAAAGTATTGGAGCAAATCAATGCTCTCAAATTATGACAGGAGCGGAAGTTCCTGAAGGTGCCGACACTATTATTATGGTTGAACATACCGAAACAATAAATAAAAAAATAAGGTTCGTTCATAGTAAAACAAACTCGAATATTTGTGCTATTGGTGAAGACATAAGAAAAGCTGATTTAGTACTTGAAGATGGAACATTAATTAAAGCACAACAAATTCCTGTTTTAGCTTCTGTTGGAAAAGTATTTATCCACGTTTATCGTCATCCAAAGGTAGCTGTTATTTCAACCGGTGATGAGTTAGTTGAACCACATATTATCCCACAAACTTCGCAAATAAGGAATAGCAATGCAGCACAGCTGATGGCTCAACTTAAACAATTAGGTTTGGAAGGGCGTTATATTGGTATTGCTAAAGATAGTCCGGAATCTACCCGAAAAATGTTAGAAGAAGCTCTTGACAGTAGCGATATTGTTTTACTCTCAGGTGGCGTTTCTATGGGCGAATTTGATTT